>ENA-ORBV01000715-ORBV01000715.1-microbial-mat-metagenome-genome-assembly--contig:-NODE-715-length-75238-cov-12.644789_pt1 | contig 75238 bp, 70 predicted proteins | sample MGYA00237777_ERZ505514 | MGnify/ENA primary metagenome ERZ505514 (study PRJEB26160, sample SAMN06269048) | microbial mat metagenome | isolation source: Oligotrophic lake microbial mat | place...
TTAATACAATTTTATGAATCGTTTTTCAATTGAAATGTGCAAGATAAATTTTCGCCCTTTGGACAGCCTACTCTCCGAGGTCGGAAATCATAAGTATTTAGGGGCGGCTGGATAGTTACCTTTTTTTAACTAAAAAACACAAATAAAACCCAATTAAAAAGCGCACCTGTTCTGCAACAGGTGCGCTTTTGCGATGAGGAATAGACTCCACCATCTTCTGAGTCATTTTATTGATGAATGATGAAGTAAGCTACGTACCCTACTCATCCATAATCAATCATCTCTTATCAATCATCAATTTCGGTGGTCTCACTAGGGCTTGAACCTAGGACCCTCTGATTATGAGTCAGATGCTCTAACCGGCTGAGCTATGAGACCAAAAGCGGACGCAAAGGTATGCAATCGCGCTATATCATGCAACCCTAAACTTAGTTTTTCAGTTCCGCCCTCGCCTGCTCGAAATCCCAGCTTTGTTTGTGCAGGCGCACGTCCATTTGCGGGAACGGAATGTCCAGCGGGCTTTTTTCAATGGCTTTTTTCACATATTCGTGCATGTAAAAATACACCTCCCAATAGTCTTCCGTTTTGCACCAGGGGCGCACGGCAAATTCCACGGAATAATCGCCCAGCTCGGTGACAAAAATATCGGTGGGTTTTTCTTTTATAATATGAGGGCAGCTGTCCACTACGCGCTGAATGAGGGCACGCGCTTCGTCTATATTGTCTTCGTAACTGACGCCAAAGGTCATAAAAACTTTGAGTTCGCCCAAGGAGGAGAGGTTGGTGATGGGGCCGCTGGTGATGACGCCGTTCGGGAGGATGATCGTTTTATTTTCGTTGGTGACCATCACGGTATGAAAAACCTGGATTTCAGAAATATGCCCCTGAAAATCGCCGATTTTCACCCAGTCTCCGACTTTGAAAGGCCGGAAAACCAGCAGCAACACCCCGCTGGCAAAGTGCCCGAGGTTGCCCTGAAGGGCCAAACCAATGGACAGAGCCAGCGCGCTGAAGATGGCGATAAAAGAGGTCGTTTCGATGCCGAACATACCTGCAACGCTCAGCAACAGCAGTACTTTTAGGCCCACATCCACCAAAGAAGCTAAGAACGGCTGCACCGTCATGTCAATTTTGCGGCGTGTCATGGCGTGCCGAACTAATTTCGTCACCCAGCCCACCAGCCAGAAGCCGATGATGAGGGTCGCCAGCGCGCCCGCAATATTCGGCAGGTAGTTGATCAATTTTTCAATCAGGATTGTTGCATACTCCATATTGACCTGGTTTTTGTATTTTTGAAATTTTACCGCATAGGTACGTAGAATTTTTTATGCAGGGCACAGAACTGTAATGTATCTAAAATTCTATCCTGTTGTGTAGCACAAGTTGTGGTAAGTTATTTCGCACACGTTACTTAAACAATAAAAACAACAAAAATTGCCGTCACCCGAAGACAGACTCAACAAGCGCACCGGAAAAGCAGAAGCCCTGCTCAAGCTTCAGCGCTTCTGCGCCTATCAGGATCGCTGCCATTCCGAAGTGCGCAGCAAGTTGCTGGAACTGGGGGTTTATGGCGACGATTTGGAGGAGGTGATGGTGGCGCTCATCGAAGAAGATTTCCTGAACGAAGAGCGCTTTGCCCGATCGTATGCACGCGGCAAATTTCGCATCAAACAATGGGGGCGAGTCCGCATCCGGCAAGAGTTGAAGCGGCGGCAAATATCGGAGTACTGCATCAAAGCCGCGTTTTCTGAAATTGATGAAACCGAATATTGGGATACCCTGCGCAAGTTGTTGTCCAAACAACAAAGCATGCTCAGAGGCGGCGACAACCGCACCCGGCGCGATAAGCTGTTCCGGCACGCGTTGCAGAAGGGCTATGAATCTGAGTTGATTCTGGAAGTATTAGAAACTACATAGTGTCTGTCCATTTAGCCTGAAGTCTGTTCTTTAGAATCCGAGAGCAAGGCACGCGAAGCCCCAAAAATGGGATTTTACTCGCGTAAACGACCGATTTTGGGGGCGAGCGTAACGCAGCTATCGGACTATAAAGACAGACTAGACCCTCACATCACTCCCCTGATAATCAACACAACCCCCAACACCACCAGCGCAGCGCCTGAAAACCTGCGCATGTAGCCGATATAGGAAGTGCGCACCCAGCGTTGCATGCGTTTGGCAAGTAGCACCTTGATCAGGTCAAAAAAAATGACAGTTCCCACGATGCTGCCGAAAAGCACCGTCGTTTCAGCAGCGCTGAGGCTGCGGCCGGCAGAACTCATGACCCCCAGCCAGAAAAAAACCGGAAAAGGGTTGATCGTATTGATGACAAAGCCCATGAGCCAAAGCCGGAAGTAGGATTTGGAAGAATTGCCGGCAACGTTTGCGGCAAGGGGAATCGCCGGGCGGCGGGTAGCGACCGGGCGGCGAAACAGGATGGCCAGACCGATGACCACTAAAATAAGCCCGCCTGCCAGACTGCTCCAGAACTGAAACCCTTCTGCTTTGGTGATGCTGAAAATATAGGAAATGCCAAAATAGACGAGGAAGATGTACATCACATCGCTGGTCCAGGAACCAAAAGCCGCCATTATGGCAGCCCGGAATCCGCGTTCCACGCCAACCTGAATAAAGACAACCATCATTGGCCCCACCAGGAAACTCAAGCTCAATCCCAGCACCAATCCCCTCCACAACAAATCATTCACGTGGTCTGTCTTTTCTGGCAAACAAAGTTTTCCCAGGCTTCAAACGGCTGGCCTTTCAAAACCCGCGCAATCTTACTTTGACCGTTTGCTTTGCCGGACTGACGCTGCCAGTCGTAGAAATAGCTCAACGGAACAATCTCAACCTGGGGCTTTTGCAGCATCGCAGAGCGCTCAACGCGGTAGTCATCGTTGAGGAGGCACAGCTCTTCGTCTAACAGGCGCCCCACCAATTCTTTATCAACAATGGGGTCATTGGTGCCGATGTACCAGCGGTGCGCATGGTGCGAACCGGCATGAACGCCCGAAACGGTAAACTCGGGAATGCCGACATTCAGTTTATCTTCCACTTTCAGCACGGCATGGGTCATGTTGTCCACCGAAAGGTGTTCGCCACAAATGCTAAGGAAGTGTTTGGTGCGTCCGGTCACGATGATCTCCGCGCGTTCTTTATCCGTGAAGCGCACCACGTCGCCGATCAGGTAGCGCCAGGCTCCGGAGCAGGTGCTCAACAGCAAAGCGTAATCTTTTCCTTCCCGGATCTCTTCGATGGTCAGCGGTTCGGCATTCGGACGAAGCACCCCGGCTTCATCAAAATGGGCGTCGTCGAATGGCACAAACTCGAAAAAAATGCCATTGTTTAGCAACAAACGCATGTTGCTGTCTGGGCGATCCTGAAACGCGATGAACCCTTCAGAAGCCATGTAGGTCTCCTGGTGGATCAGCGGCCGGTCGAGCAAACGCTCAAAACTTTTTCGGTAAGGTTCAAAGGAGGTGCCGCCGGTGACGACCACCGACAGGTTTTTCCACAGTTGGTGCAGGCTGTCCAATTTGTAATGGTCGAGGATGTGCTCTACCGTCAGTTGCATCCAGGATGGCGTGCCGGCAAGGAGGCTGATGTCCCATTTATAAGCATTCTGGGCGATCACTTCCGTGCGCTCATCCCAGTTGGGTATTCTTGCAATTTGGGTTCCGGGGCGATAAAAACGGCGGATCCACACTGGTGGCTCGCTGGCGTTGATGCCGCTCAAATCACCGGCGAAACAATGGCCGAGATCCTGTAGGGTGGACGTACTGCCGATCATCAACCATTCTTTGGTGTAAAAATCAGCAGGCAGGTCGTATTTGGGCATGCAGGCAAACATGCGCAGGGCACCGGTTTTCAAACAACGCCGCATGTCCTGCGTCACCGGAATGTATTTGCTTGGTGCGCCCGAAGTGCCCGAACTGAGCGCGAAGTGGCGCACGTGCCCTTTCCAGGTTACGTCTGCTTCTCCGGCTAAACAACGATGCCACCACTCGTTGAACATGCTGTCGTAGTCGTGCAGGGCTACGGTTTTCCTAAAAGCATCCGTATAATCGGGGGATCGCAGCAAGTCCGGAAAGCGATAACGCTGCCCGAAAGCAGTGGATTCCGCACGTCGAAGGAGGTACTGAAGCGTGCTGCGTTGTTGAATTGCAGGTGAAATACGTTGGCGATCGAAGTGCTGCAGGAGCCTGATGCCATTTTTAACCAAGTTGCTGGTAACTGTCATGGTGATGTTTGAGTCACATTGAATATTCCGGAGGTCAAGTTCGGGTGCGAATTTAGAGCCAGTAGCCCGGATTTCCTATGACTTTTATCACCTTTTCGACGAAGCTGCCATTGTAGTAGAAGGAATTGGCTTTTCAAGTCACAATTTGCAGCTTCGCAAATTTGAGCATGATTCGCTTTTTTGGGTCATCCTCTGCCGCTTTGAAGAAGATCGTCGCAATCCGGTTGTCTTTTCCGCCGTCTATATCCAACACCTCTCCTTCCCCAAATTTGAGGTGCAAAACGCGCATGCCTTTCTGAATGGCGTCGCTCGGGCTGGCTTTAAAATTAGCCGCATCCACCGTTGAAAGCCTGGAAACGGTCGTACTCCTACGCACAAAATTGCCGCTGACTTTAGCGCCGGAAGTCATTTCCACTGCGTTATCTTCTGCCATACCCTGGCTGCCCCGAAAATGAGCAGTGCTTTCTGCGTGTTGCCGGGGCACTTCTTCCAGAAAACGGCTCGGTTCGTTGAAGCGCATTTGGCCAAAGCGATAGCGGCTGTTTGCATACGACAAGGTAAGCAATTGTTCAGCCCGGGTCACCGCTACGTAAAACAGGCGCCGCTCTTCGTCCAACGCTTCCGGAGAGTCGCTGGCCATAAAAGACGGGAACAATTTTTCTTCCAGCCCGACCACAAAAACGGATTTGAACTCCAGCCCTTTAGCGGCGTGTACCGACATCAGCGTCACAAAGTCGCCGCCTTCGGCTTTGTTGTCGTCCTGGTCGGTCAGGAGGGCAATATTCTGAAGATAAGCCGTCAGGGTTCGATCGGCGTTGCCCTCCGCATCGAGTACCGAAATGGTGTCTTCTTCCACAAAAGATTTGATGCCGTCGAGCAGGGCATTGACGTTTTCCAAGCGGCCCATCCCTTCGATGGTTGTGTCGCTTTTGAGCACGTCAATCAGCCCGGAACCGCGCGCAACGCCGGCGGCTATTTCGTAAGCATTATCGGTTTGCACCCGGCGGGCAGCACCCTGGATCATCATGACAAAATCGGCAATGGCTTTTTTGGCTTTTGCCCCGGCATCCAAAGCAGGCAGGCATTCCCACATGGTTTTGCCCGCACTCCCGGCCTGTGCGCTTAGTTTTTCGATGGTGCTGTCGCCAACACCGCGTTTGGGATAGTTCAACACCCGGCGCAGGGCTTCTTCGTCGCGTTGGTTGACCACAAGGCGCAGGTAGGCGATCAGGTCTTTGACTTCTTTGCGTTGGTAAAACGAAAGACCCCCGAATACACGGTAGGCCACGTTGTAGCGGCGCAGATTTTCTTCAAAAATCCTGGATTGCGAGTTGGTGCGGTAAAGGATGGCAATCTCGCGGTTGGAAAGGTGGTATCGGTTTTTATGTTCCAGAATCGTATCCGTCACGCGTTTGCCTTCTTCGTTGTCCGACATCGCTTTGATGACCTTCACTTTGTGCCCCTCGCCTTTGTCTGACCAGATCTTTTTCTGAATCTGGCGGCGGTTGTTCATGATGACCGCGTTGGCTATCTGGACGATGTGTTCAGTGGAACGATAATTTTGTTCCAATTTGAAGGTTTTGATGCCGAAAGGTTTGAAATCGGCTTCATAATCGAGGATGTTCTGGATGGTTGCGCCGCGAAAGGCATAGATGCTCTGTGCGTCGTCGCCCACTACGCAAACGTTGCGCGGGCTGCCGTCGAAATTCACCAATTTTCGAATGATGGCGTATTGCAACTGATTGGTATCCTGGAACTCATCCACCAATACATAGCGAAATTTCTGTCGGTATTTATCGAGTATGCCGTCGGGGTTTCGCTGAAAAAGTTCGTACAGGCGGTAGAGCAAATCGTCAAAATCCATGGCACCGGAACGCTTGCACCGGGCGACGTATTTTTCGTAAATCTCATAGGTATAAGGCCGGGCGGCCTGCCGGTCTTGATGGCGCAGTTCTTCGTTGTCCGCGTATAATTTCGGGGTGATGAGCGCGCTTTTGGCCGCTGAAATGCGCGAGCGGATGGCGCTGGTATTGTAGGCATTTTTGTCTAAATTCAGCTCCCGGATGATGGCGCTGATGACGCTGTTGGTGTCTTCGGTGTCGTAAATGGTGAATCCGGGCGGGTAGCCAATTTTATCCGCTTCCACGCGCAGTATCCGGGCAAAAATGGAGTGGAACGTGCCCGCCCAAACCCGGTCGGCACGGTCGCCGACGACTTTGGCAATCCGGCCTTTCATTTCCCGCGCAGCCTTGTTGGTAAAGGTCAGCGCCAGAATTTCCCACGGCGCAACGCCGCTTTGAATGATGTGCGCAATGCGGTAAGTCAACACCCTCGTTTTGCCCGAACCCGGGCCGGCCACCACCAGCACCGGCCCATCAATATTGGTGACCGCCTGGCGTTGTACGTCGTTCAATTCATCGAGGTAGTTGGATGCCATATTGTTATTGATTATTTGTTATTGTTTTCCAAGGTTAAAGTAGAAAGGTTAAAGGGGGACACGAAATTTGATCGTGAAACGGAATCCATACTTTAACCTTTTCACTTTATCCTTCACATTCCCCCTTTGGTGGTTAGGGGGCTAACTCCAACTCCTCCCAATACTCCAGCGCCCGCCGGGTATGGGGAATGCAGATGGAACCGCCCACTAAGTTGGCAATTGCAAAGACTTCAAACACTTCGTCGCGGCTGACGCCCAACTCGTAGCAGGTGCCTAAATGGTAGCGGATGCAGTCGTCGCAGCGCAACACCATGGAGGCCACCAAGCCTAAGAGCTCTTTTGTTTTTTTGTCTAAAGCGCCGTCTTCGTACGTGTTTTTATCCAGCGCAAAAAAGCGGTTGAGCGCCTTGTTGTTCTGAGCGAAAATCTTTTCGTTCATCTTGGCGCGATAGGCATTGAAGTCTGTAACGAGCGACATATTGCAAACAATCTATTGAAAAATAAGGAATTAAAAAAGCGTCGCCACCTGAGTTTATGGGGTGGTTGCCCGGTAAAGGTAGGACTTTTGCCGGTAAAAGCAGGGAGTCTTTTTTAAATAATTTGTTTGGTATTGCGCTATCGTAAATTTTCCTGCACGCCGTGGCGAAAAAGAAAAGGCGACCCGAGAGTCGCCTTTACCATTATGAAGCAAAACTAAAAACCAACAATTTCTTTTCAAACCTTATGGGTTTTTTACCGCCGAGCTTAGGCTGTGCATAACACATCATCGGTTGTCACTCCCATCAGGGAGTCTGCAACAGAAGCAAGGCTGTACGCGCTTTTGCAGACTCCCTGACGGGCGTGACAAAGCCAGGTAGGTCGTGAAAATAGGGATAACAGCCAGTAACGCAAATGCGCAGACAAAATATGCATAGCAGACGCTCGCCGGTAAAAAACCTACAAGGGGTAAGGGTCGGAGGGTTAAAAAGGCAGGAGGAGCTTATCCCTCCTGCCTCCAATCCTGTATGGGAAACCCTTTACAAACTTACTATTCTCCTTCAATGCCGGCTTTCCGGCGAAATCGTGTCTGTCTTTAGAGTCCGATAGCTGCGTTGAGTTTCGCCCCAAAATCGGTCATTTACGCGAGTAAACTCCCATTTTTGGGGCGAAACACACCTTGCTCTCGAACTCTAAAGAGCAGACACAAGACTAAAAAGACAGACTCTAAATATGTTCATAGTACTTGCGCGCCCATTTACGGATGATGCGCTGACCGAATTAAAAATTATCCTGATGCGCCACTGCTTGCAGTGTTTGTTTTTCAATTTCGCGTTGTGGCAAACCCAACTCCGGCACCCCTGATACGCCAGGGTCTGCCCCAAACTCGGGGCATCGTGCCAAATGAATGGATTGCAGGGCTGTAAATACGTTATTGGAACTCCGGTCGCTGATAGTCCAGTGGCGTTCGATGATGCACTGTCCCGATTGCTGAACCAGCTCGTCCGACCAGGAAACATTGAAATCGCAGGTGCTGCGGTCAATCGCGATGCGGTCGAATGTGGTGGCTAAGTTGCCGTCTTTGTCCAAAAAAGGATATCCTGTGCAAACCGGATTCGTGCAGGCCTGAACTTCAAAAAGACCCGTTTTATCAACGAATACGTCTTCCGGGAACAATACATCGGCGATGGCCGCTTTTTCTACGGTGATGAGTTGCGAAAAAGCAATGCTTTCTCCTTTGGCATTACCCGCCGTCCAGCGCCGCTCCCAAACGCCCGCAGCGTTGGTATAAAACCTCAGGCTGCTGAGTTGTACCTGCATCGGCACGTTTGCAGCATTGTCGAAATGCAGCGCCAATACATCGCCGCGGCGCAATGCCGGCGAAAAGAACTTCGCTTTTGTCGCTTTTTGCACTTTAATGGTGCCTGCGGCGTTCACAGAAAACACTTGATTTAAAAGATTGGAGCCCCCAAAATTTTCATAGTCGAGCGAAATGAATCCATCAGCAGGAATGACAATATTGAATTGTACAATGCTTTCGGCATTTACACTGACCCGAGCGCTATTAGCCCCTTCAACTAATATTGCATTGGGAGCTCCGGTGACATCTACCCCACCGTCACCTTTAATCCTGACGATTTCCCAGCGGGAAACCGCGAAATAATCTGTCCACTTTTGAGATGCAGAAGCCAGGCTAAAATACTGGTCTTCAGCAGAGAGGCCGGCTATTTGGCCGGAAATATCTTGTACTTGGGGATGTGGGAGGGCACTCAGTGCAATTGGATCGAGGCAATTAACAGCAAGGTGATTGGGGGTAACACTCCAACCTTTGGGAAGGGGCACCACAGCAAGCGATTGCGCAGAGGTCGTTGCGGAGGAAAGGCTCACGCAAAACATCAGGCAAATCAATTTGCTGAATAAGCTGGTTGAGAACCGGTAAGCGTCCGGCAAGTTCATGGGATAGTTTTTTAGATTCACAGGGACTAAAAACGCCTGCGAATGATTAGGTAAATAAATCATGCGCAGATAAGACGACGACAACAAGAGTTGTCACATCATGAACTTGGAATCGGAACCAGCAGTAAGAAATGTGTTTTAGGCCGATGGCCTGGGAAGAGGTCGCGTAATAGCAAAAGCCCGGAATGGGCTAACAGGTAACATGTTTGTACGATAGTCATGGGACGATACGGTTTAAGGGAAAACGGATTATAATTAAATCTGATTTTTGAGTGTGTACGCACTCTGTTTTTGGTTGTTCACGAATTGCACATTTTATTGTGCTTTGCGCAAACTTTAGAACGCTACAAAGATAGCAGAGCCTTTCCCATCAATTCCATACCATAAACAGGGTATTTTTTTAGTAAATTTGACCTTAAAGCTTGTTTTTGGAAGTGGTTTTCATTTTTGCGACCTTGAGAACCTTTTTCCCAAAACTGCATTTCTTTATCATTCATTCATTCCACAACACAAAAACATCATGCAGGTCAAGAGAAAAGAATGGCAACAGTTCGTCCCCAAAAGCATAGAAGAGATTTGGCAGTTTTTTTCCAGGCCCGAAAACCTGAATGCCATCACCCCGGAAGACTTGTCTTTTGAAATTTTGTCGGACATTCAGGGCGTACCGATGTATGCAGGGATGGTTGTCCAGTACCGCGTTAGCCCGTTCCCCGGCGTTAAAATGAACTGGGTCACAGAGATTGTCCAGGTGGTTGATCATGCTTATTTTATTGATGAGCAGCGCTTTGGCCCTTATGCATTCTGGCACCACCAACACCATTTCAAAGCCGTGGAAGGCGGGGTGATGATGACGGACATTTTGCACTACAAAGTCCCGTATGGCCCGATTGGTACTTTGGCAGATCTGCTATTGGTTGACAATAGGATAGAAGAGATTTTCCGGTATCGGGTGAAGGCAGTGGAACGGATATTTGGGTTTTAAAATGCTCCAATCAGCTCCTTCCTAAAGGCGATAATACTCCTGAAATACCCGACCTCCGGCACCGCAGCAACCCATTCCGCCTCAAAAGCTTTGCACGTGATCGTATCGCATCCATAAGCAGCAGCTTCGAGCATGTTCCGGTAATGTTGCATCGCCCAGACTGGTGCCACAGGATGCCGTTCCAGCCAGCCAATAAAATTGCCGACCAGGGCGAGCGCCAGTTCATCTGACCACGCATAGCCCGGCGAGCTCAACAACTTTGCAGGTGCCTGCCCGTTTTCCAATTCGCGGTGTTGCGCTAAAAATTCGAGGCCGGCAATATTGAACGCCTCGTCGCTCATGCGCAACGGGGAGGTGTTTTTTGAAGCTTTCCGGGTCGGAATGCCCCAACGGGGATTCAGTGCAATGAGCCAGGCGCTTCGGGGTCCCGCTACGAGCTCCAACAGCGCGCGAATTTCCGGATTCCAAACCGCCAGTTCGAGCAGCATCGGCAATTGAGCAGGCGGTACATGGAGGTTTTTAGCGGCCGCTACTTTGAGAAATTCCGGCAACGCCAGTCGGTAAGTTCCGTCCAGAATTTTTTCCAGGGCTTTTCCGGCGGCAGAGCTGCACAGGCGTTCAGCGCTCAGATCGGGCGGTGCGGCTTGTTCCTTTGCCAGCAATACCGAATGCGCCTGCCGCTGTCTGAGCAACACTGCAGCACCATCCAGCAAAGCTTTTTCCGGCGATGCATCCGGATCAATACCCTGTGACAACAAGGCTAATCGCAGGTCTTCGGGCAAAGCGCTCCGGCCAAGGCCCAATAAAGCGGTAGTGGTTAGTTTTTGCCACACGAGGCTAAAGTTTAAACATGGCTTTAAGCGCATTCCAAAGCGCGCCTGACAGTTGCTTTCCACCTTGCTTGCGCTCTTCCGCAATGGCGGCAATATCGTGCGCCAGCAACAGGGTCAGTCCTTCTACTTCGGCTGGCTGATAGGCTTGTGCCAGCGCCTGAATGCCCATATCTGCCGCAGGAACACCGAACGCAAGCACGTAGCGCACTGGTTTTTGTCGGGAGAGTTGCGCTAAGCTGAACTGCTCGCCGGGTTTCAGGTAGAGTAAAGTTGCATCTTTGTGGAGGTCTATCTGCGCAGCTGCAAAAACCTTTGCGGCAAACGCCTCCATTTCTTCGCGGAGTTCCGGGGGGGAAATCAAAACGATCAGCACGCCTTTGGCGCCACCGCCAAAACACCGTTCGCTGATGGCACCGGAGTCTGCAACCATGAAAAGATCGAAATCAAGAAAACTCACGTTCAATAATTTTTAACCAGCATGTTAATCTAAAAACTTCCGGTAATTTTGCAAAAAATTTCCATAATGAAGTATAGCATCCGGATTGAAAAATCCACTTCCTCTCGCTTATCGCAAATTGATTTCAACAACATCCCTTTTGGAAGGAATTTTTCCGATCACCTATTTGCAGCTGATTATAAAAACGGCGAATGGACGGATTTGCGTATCCTGCCTTTCGAGCCTTTCCTCATCCATCCGGGTTCGATGGTGCTGCACTACGGACAATCTATTTTTGAAGGCATGAAAGCTTCCAAAAACCAGGATGGACAAGCGATGCTGTTGCGCCCCGAAATGCACGCGCGCCGTTTCAACCTTTCGGCAGCCCGGATGAGCATGCCGGATGTTCCGGAGGCGCTGTTCCTGCAAGCCCTGCATGCCATTGTCAGCGTAGACAGCGACTGGATTCCCCCTCAGGAAGGCAGTGCGCTATACCTCCGTCCACTGATGTTTGCCACCGACGAATTCATTGGCGTACACAGCTCGGAAAATTACCGGTTCTTCATCATGACCGGCCCGGTCGGCCCTTATTACCCGAAGCCGATCCGGCTATGGGCCGAACGCCAATACGTGCGCGCTGTAAAAGGCGGTACGGGAGAAGCCAAAGCCGCAGGTAATTATGCTGGTTCTTTGCTTCCTGCAAAATTGGCTGCTCAAAAAGGTTTTGACCAGATCATGTGGATGGATCCCTACGAATTCAAATACATCCAGGAAGCGGGCACGATGAATATCTTCTTTGTAATTGACGGTAAAGTGGTCACGCCGGCGACGGACGGCACCATTCTGAAAGGCATTACCCGCGACAGCATTTTGCATATCCTGAAAGACAAAGGTTATGCCGTAGAGGAACGCCTTGTTTCCATTGACGAAATTATTGCCGCTTACCAGGCCGGTACACTCCAGGAAGCTTTTGGAACCGGCACGGCAGCCATCGTTTCCCATATTGCCGAAATCGGAAGCGACGAACTGCTCATGCAGCTCCCGCCCATTGACCAACGCCCGGTTGGCGAACTCATCAAATCTGAAATCAATGGCCTGCGCTCCGGGAGGATTCCGGATACACGGGGTTGGGTGATGCCGGTGGATGCGGGTGGATAACTTGGGCGCTTTCTGGACAAAGAAAGGTAACTATTCCGCAATTCAACCTAACTTGGCCTCCGGTTATGCAACCAAAAATTTTCTTTCCCCGCTTTGATGCCAGGGGGCTTCCAGCTAAAGCGGACGGCCACACGAAAAACAAAAGTCATGCAGCACATCCCTCATCAGCCCATTTCTCCTTTAGCTTACAGTGAAACATTTGTGGTGCGCACGTACGAAATTGACCACTGCAAGCGGGCGACTATTCCGGCGCTGATCCGGCTGATGCAGGAAGCGGCCATGCAAAACGTCATCCAGTTAAACGTGTCGGTTTGGGATTTGGAAGCTCAGAATATTTCGTGGGTACTGCTGCGCAAATCCATGCAGGTGTTTCGACTGCCCGGACTTGGCGAACAGATTCGGGTACTCACCTGCCCAACTGGCTTTGACCGGCGGTTCACCTACCGCGATTACAAAATTTTCGGCGCCGATGAAGAGTTGTTGCTCCAGTCGTCTTCCGCCTGGTTGCTGATGGACATGGTCAGTCGGCGCATGGCTCCGATTCCTCCATTTATTCTGGAATTTGAATCCAAAATGCCTGCGCCGGAAGACTGTCTGCCCAGACCCGATTTCCGGTTTCCCAAATTTGAGCAGGTGCATTTTACCAAAATATTTGAGGTCAATTTTCACGACCTCGATTTTAACCTGCACCTGAACAATACCTTATACATCCAATGGATGCTGGAAGCCATGCCCCACGGAATGCTCCAGCACAAACGGATGGCCAGCATGGAAGTGCTCTACCGCGCCGAAAGCCGCTGGGACGACGTATTGTACGCAGAGACCCAAGTGCTGGACGACCACACCTTCCTGCATCGGTTGATGAAAAAAGGAGAAGAGAAGGAGTTGGCCATGGCGTTGAGTCGGTGGGTTTGATTTGAAAATTTGAAAATTTGAGCGCGGGCAGAGCCGGTAGGGTGCGACCCTCGCGGTAGCCCAAACACTCAAAATGATTTGATGATTTGAGCGCGGGAAAAAACAAAGTGGGCAGGAGTGCAGTTGGCAGGAGTGATTTCGTTTTGGATGAAGATCATCTGCAAGACTAAAAAACTGCTTAACCATAAAAAAATGGAATTCGGCAAACTAAGCAATATCGAATCTGTAGATTTCAGCCTGCCCGGCGATGGGGCAGGGACGGCGCGGGCGCTTGCCGGCAGCCCGGCAGCGGGGGGCTCGCCTACCTTTTACACTGGCTGTACGGGGTGGAGCATGAAGGAATGGGTTGGAAAAGTGTATCCTGAAAAAACCAAAACCAGCGATTTTCTGCGCCATTACAGCCGGCAATTCAATACCATTGAGCTCAATACCACGCATTACCGCATTCCGGACTGGGTCACCATCCAAAAGTGGAAAACAGAAGCGGCGGATGATTTTCGGTTTTGCCCCAAGTTGCCGCAAACCATCAGCCACAGCAACACCCTCGGCATCAGCGGCGGGGAATTGCCTGCGTTTTGCGAATCCATTCAGCAGTTGGAAGAAAAATTAGGCTGCTGTTTTATGCAATTGCCGCCCTATTTTGGCGTTGACCGTATACCGGTGATCGAACGATTCATCGAGCGGTTCCCAAAGCATATTCCGCTGGCATTAGAACTGCGGCACGAAAGCTGGTTTGGCGAAAGCCCGGCCTCCGAGGCTCTTTTCAGCCTAATGCAGGAACACAGGATATCTACGGTCATCACTGATGTGGCCGGCAGGCGGGATGTGCTGCACATGCGCCTGACAACCGGCACGGCCATGGTTCGCTTTGTGGGCAACAACCTCCACCCTACCGATTACCGACGGGTGGATGACTGGGTGAGCCGCATCGGCCACTGGTTTGAGCAGGGGTTGCAGGAGGTGTTTTTTTTCACCCACGAACCCGACAACCTGATGGCACCGGAATTGGCCTTCTATGTTTTTGAACAGGCCAGCCGAATTGATGGCGTTCAAACGCGAGGACCAAAATTGGCGGGGAATGAACCGGAAAAGGGGCAGATGAGTTTGTTTTGATTTGAGGATTTGAGGATTTGAGGATTTGAGGATCCGGAAACATACCCAGTAACCAGTACACCAGTAACAAATAACCGATACCCGGAACATGGCAACACCAATACGCACACGAGTACCAACACCGCCTAAAAAAGTTTTAACGACTGCGTTGATCCCTATGTTTCAGCGCGACATCAGTTGGCTGGCATTCAACTATCGGGTGCTGCAGGAAGCCAAAGACCCCAGCGTGCCTTTGTTCGAGCGCATCAAGTTTTTGGCGATCTATTCCTCCAATCTGGACGAATTTTTCCGGGTGCGCATGTCGAACCACCGCAACCTCCTGCGCGTAGGGAAAAAGACCAAAAAGGAATTGCACATTTCCCCCAAACAAACGGTGCAAGCCATTCAAAACATTGTAAACCACCAGCAGGAAGAGTTTAGCCAGATTTTTGAAAAGCAGATCATTCCTGGGTTGCGCAAAAACGGCATTTATCTCGTCCGGCGCTTAGACCTGAATGCGGAGCAGCGAGATTTTGTCGAAAACTACTTCAAAGACCACATGTTGCCTTACGTGCAACCTGTGTTGTTGGTAAAAAATAAAATCCGCCCTTTCCTCAACAACGCATCCCTTTACCTGACCGTACTGCTGCAACCCAAAGAAGCCCCTTTGGCACCACACGAGTACGCGATCGTTAAAATTCCGTCCGACCACCTGCCGCGGTTCATCGAATTGCCTTCGCCGCCAGGCCGCCGGGATTTGATCATTTTGGACGACATCGTCCGCCACAGCGTTTCCTGGATGTTCCCGGGGTACGAAATCCTCGACACCTTTTCCATCAAACTCAGCCGCGACGCTGCGTTGTACATAGACGACGAGTATTCCGGGGATTTGATTCAAAAAATAAAAACAAGCTTGGTCAAACGCCAGGTAGGCCCGGCTTCGCGCTTTGTTTATGACCGCGAAATGCCTCCGAGTCTGCTTGCTTTGCTCAAGGAGGTTTTTTATCTTGAAAAACACGATACCCTGCGCGAAGGGCGCTATCACAACAATTTCGATTTTTTCCGTTTCCCGGATTTTGGGTTGACACACCTGAAAAACCCGCCGATGCCCGCGTTGTCCTATACCCCATTGGAGCGGGCGGCTGATTTTTTTGGTGAAATTGCCGGGCGGGATCACCTGCTACACGTGCCCTATCAATCCTACGAGTCGGTCGTGCGCTTTTTTGAGCAGGCGGCTCGCGACCCGATGGTGACGCATGTCAAAATCATCCAGTACCGCGTTGCCCGAAAATCGCGCATCATGCAGGCGCTGATGGATGCCGCCAAATCGGGGAAACAGGTATCGGTTTTTATTGAAGTGAAAGCACGTTTTGATGAAGAAGCCAACTTAGAATGGGGCGAACAATTGGAAAAAGCCGGCGTTTCGGTACATTACAGTTTTCCGGGCGTGAAAGTACACGCTAAAATTGCCCTGGTGCGGCGCCTTGAAGGCGGTGCGCCCAAGCTCTATTCCTATCTTTCCACCGGCAATTTCCACGAAGATACCGCCAAGGTTTACAGCGACTTTGGGTTGTTCACCGCTGATGAGCGTATTGTTGGCGAAGTGACCCGGATTTTTTCCTATTTGGAAACCGTAAAACCGCCCGCACACGCTTTTGAACACCTGCTCGTAGGGCAATTCAACCTGCGTCCTGCACTGGAAGCCCTGATTGATTTTGAAATCGCAGCAGCGACGGCAGGAAAAAAAGCGGAAATCATCCTGAAAATGAATAGCATTGAGGATGTCCCGATGATGGAACGGCTCTACAAAGCCAGTGAGGCGGGCGTATCTATCAAACTCATCATCAGGGGCATCTGTTGTCTGGTTCCCGGACTGAAAGGCTGGAGCGAAAACATCGAAGCCACCAGCATTGTAGACCGATACTTAGAGCATGCCAGGGTATTCATTTTTCACCATGGCGGTGCCGAAAAAATCTACCTTTCTTCAGCAGACTGGATGGTGCGCAACCTCACCTACCGGGTGGAAACGGCTTTCCCGGTTTACGACGAGCGTTTGCGCAAGCAACTCAAAGACCTGATTGCCATTCAGTTGAACGACAATGTCAAGTCCAGGATAATTGACGCTGACCAATCGAACGCTTACCGCAAAGACGACTCCGACTTAGCCATTCGCTCGCAGTTGGAGACCTATTATTATTTAAAAAGGAAGGCGGATGAAATTTGAGGATTTGAAGATTTGAGGATTTGAGGGGTGTCCATTCTTATGATTTTATTTATGTAACCTTATCAGGAGTAGGCCCAAAACTGCCAACTGAAAAACTGCCAACTATTTCACCGCTTTCAACTGTTCGCGTTAAAAACCGTTAAACATGGGGTTAAACTTTCTTAATATCGGATCATCTGACGGATGGAACTGCTAATTTCGGTTTCAAAAACAAGCAAACATGAAAGTTTACCGCTTCTTCTTTTTTCTGGTGTTATCGGGCAGCCTGTTTACGTCCTGTTCGCCTACACTCAGCCCGTTCACGCAGCGCCTGTACGACAACTACCGCTGGAGCGACGACGACTTGAAACGCATCCAGTTTTACGTTTCCGACGACATCGTCATGCACCGCGAATTGGGCAATGGATCCACTGAAATCACCTCCGGCAAAGTGCGGGTGGTCAATGGCCGCGAAGTTGAAGAAATTGTGATTCGCAGGGGCACACCGGGCATTCTGTTGTTCAAACCCAAAGAAAATCGCTTTGCCGTCAGCTTTGAAGATGGCGGGGAAGAACGCTACTTAGTATTCGGCCCCAACCCCAAAGCTTCTGACCGCTATGTGCTTTTGGCTTCGGAATGGCGCAAACGCGGCGGCACCGTTACTTATGATGGCAGAAAATTTGATGTGGATGCAGACGATGCTTTTGCCACCCTGATGGTAGATTTGAAGAAATTTAATAAGCTTTCGGTAGAGTCCCGCACTGCGGGCGGCCGGAAAATTAATTAGTGTCTGTCTATAGAGTCCCGTGTCTGTTCTTTAGAGTTCGATAGCTGCGTTACACTCCGCCCGAATAAGGGGCTAAGCTGTCCCACATGAGCAGGTGGCACGGAGTAAATGGAGTCTCGCGGAGTCAAGCCCTCTGTGAGACTCCATTTACTCCGCGAGACTCCGTGACCTTACAAGGCGCTCGCATTTTCAAATTGACTACTCCCGCTTGCGCGGCTTCGGTGGTTTCGGCTGGGTTTCCGAAGCAGGGTAATCGCCACTGGCTCCAGGCCGGACAGATGCGGCCGGAGCAATAGGAACGACGATAAATTTCCTCGGCTCCCGCGCTTCAAACAACGCGTCTACGCTATTGATCCGCAGCTCTTTTTCCCACCTGAAGCCCGGTATTTTCATTTCCTCATGGTTGGCCTGGTTCATCGGTGTGGCCTTAGCCTGGGGCTGGCCGTAAAACTTGATCTGATCTACCTTGTTGTTTCCGAACAACAGGGTCATTTCGCTGCACACCGTTTTGTTCACACCCACATAGCCGCCAGCCTCGTCGCGGGCATAATACACCGATTCGGCATTGCCCTGCACATCCATGCGGCGCAGTTCGTCATCCCGGAACGTCGCAGTGGCGAAGCGCCCTTTGATCTGGTTAAAAAACAGCTCGTCGGGCGAGTTGATGATGAAGGCGTTGTTGCGCAGGAAAATGCGGTCGAGTTTTTGGTCCTTTAGCTGGATGTGAATGGTGTCTGCCACAAACTGAGACGTATCCGACCAAATGATTGGGGAGCGGAACAACCGAAAAATGGAATCCACACTGCTGTAAGACAACGAATCGCAGATGGCCTGGAGGTTGCTTTTGAAAATGCGCACATCTTTGTAAGCCAGCAGAAGCCGGGAACTGTCGGCTTTCAGACTGTCGGCACGCAGCGAAAGCAGGGTATCCGCAGACATGTACATGGAATCGTCTTCAATGCGGGAAATAAGCAGTGCCCGGTTGCCTTTGCCGCCGCTTGCCTTGAGGTAACCGGTTTCGCGATTGTAGTTGGCCAAGGCGCAAACGATGGTGGTTTGGGCAGAAGTATCCTGCCAGACGACATTGCCCGAAGCCGTACCGAAACCTTCTTTGTCGCTGTAATTCACATCGTCGGCTTCGAGGATACTGGGCGGATCGCTGATGCGGGATCGTCCTTTGGTGCGGTATATCTTGTTTCTGGCGTCATAAAAGATTTCTTCCGAGGAGATGTTTTGCAAAGAATCTTGATAGTTCGCTTTGCCTTTCAGGAAGGTTTGGTCGCTCACTTCATTGTAGCGGATCAAATCGGCGGAAGCCTTCCGGCGGTCGTCTTCGAACAATGCCTCGCCGTCGAGCACGTACTCCTTCTTTTTTCCGTCATAAAGAATCCGCTTGGCGCTGGCTTTCTGGTCTTTGCGCTGATATTGGGCATTCTCCCGGAATTCGGCAACGTTTTTTTCCGTATCATAAAAACCAGCTTCACAATAGATGCGGCTGCTATCGTTGCTGATGAGCGTGGGGCCGAGGAAAACCACCATTTTGGTTTCTGTATTGAACTTCAACGTGTCGGATCGCAGGCTGAACCGGGGATCCACAACGGTCACGCTGTCCCTGAAGTAGATTTCTTTTGTTTGGGTAAAATAAGACCCGCCTTTACTGGTGAGTTGGGTGCTTCCGTTGGTCATCACCGCCCCGGCGTTGTAGGTCGCCACTTTGGTTGCCAGATTATAGGTCAGCCGATCGGTGAACAGCTTCTGAGTGCCATTCACCAGAATGACTTCGCCAAACAACTCCGCGACGCGCAAAGCCCCGTCATAATAAGCCGAATCGGCAAAAACGCTGACCGTATCGTTCTGCTGGATGATCACATTGCCTTTTGCAAAAACACGGATTTCCTGTTCGATTGTCGCGGAATCGCAGTACATAAAAACGCTGTCCTGCTTCAGTTGCACATCGCCGATCAACCGCTGGGTATTCTGGCCTTTGGCTTGTTGCAATTGCAGCAAATCCGACCAGAGTACCGTGATTTTGGAAGGCGGTTTGTTTTCTTTTTTGACAACGGGCGGAGCCTTCTGTGCCGTTAAGCAAAGGGGCGTCAGGAAGAGCAACAAAATAATTTTAATCAGGTTTCTTAGCATTGAATGCGGATTTGCGAAATGCAAAAGTAATGCTTCGCCGGGAGATATGGGGAATTGAAGCCCGGCTTAACGCAGGATTAACTTGTGTCTGGTTTTAAATATGGTTTACCTTTATAGCCCGATAGCTGCATTATGCTAGCCACATGAGCGGATGACACGGAGTAAAGGGAGTCTCGCGGAGTTAAGCCACTCTGCGAAACTCCGTGTCATAAAGGAGTCCGCAGAAGCTGCCCTCGGACGCTTCGCGTCCCCTTATTGGAATTTTGCATGACCGCTAAAGCCCAGACACCCGACTAAATGGACGGAAACCAAATAGACAGAAACTAAAATCCCAGGGGCGTATTCTCAATTTTAGGATTCCCAATCCGGATAATTTTGCCCGATTGCTTATTGAGCGACTGAATCTCGATGCCCTGCCATGGATCGCCGCAGGCATTGTGCAGGCGGGCGTCGTTTCCCAACACCAAAACCGCACCCGGTTCCAAAGTCAGTTTGGCAGCTTTGGGCAAAGACACCCGGCATTGAATCGTGAGGTGGCCGCCCGGTACAATCGTGAGGTGGCCTTCCAGGTCTTTAGCGCCGCGCCAGACCACGGTGTCGCGGATGACAATATGGCGGTCGTCGTGCAGCTCGCACCAGTTGGGTTGCAGGTATTTGCGTGCCGGGGCGTTTTCCTGCGACATGCGCTGGTATATTTTTCCAATCTGGCAGGGCGACCAGGCGTGTTGTGCAAAATTGTAATCCATAATATTGTTGGAAGTCATCGTATCGCAGCCTGGCCGGTCTGTTACGTTAAAGCAGGCCTGTGAATGGAGCGGGGTGTCGTCGCAACCGTCTTGCACCCAGGCGTGCCCGAGTCCGAAAACGTGGCAAACCTCGTGATTCAGAGCGCCCCGGCTGCTCCAGGCAGTCAGGTGCAGGTTTTCAAAAGGCCCCGCAAGTTTGACCGCATTGCCCAGCATTACGCCAACGATCCCGGCGGAATAGGTTTTTGAGGCAATGCTGTCGGGGTGGTGCGGCATGATGAACACATTCAGTACGGTATCCAACTGAACGCCGTATTTCTGAACGACGCGTTTGTTTCCTAGGTTCGCGTTTTTGCCTTTGTGGACGTAGTAGCACAACGCATCGTCGAAATGAAAGTAGATGCCGTTGTCATCCGGATGGCCGGGACGTGGTGCCAGCACGAGGCGGTATTGGATGGGCAATACCGGCAGGTCATTGCCGTGGGGCAACAACAGTTTTTTATTGCCGATCAGGTTGTAGTTGGAAGCGTGGAGGAGCAGTTTTGTAAATTCGATAGCTTCCTCCCCGACGAAATTGGCTGAACTATCCTCGTTATTGACCCAATGCACATTGATGCGCACATATTTGACCGGGGTATGATCTAAATGGGTCGTGTCGGGGATATAAGCTTCATAGTCGTTGCAATTGTTTTTTAATCTGGCAACTGCCGGGGCGTCATAAGCTTCCGGCAGGGCTTCAAAGTCTACCTTACCGGCAAAACGGGACGTTAATTTGGGTGTACAGGCGATGCCAATGACTAAGAGGAAGAGGAAGTATAGCTTAATGGTTAGTTTTGTCATAATCATTGATCTGATGTCTCCGTTTACAAGTTTGCAAATTGGCAAGTTTGCAAACTTGCAACAGCCCTACCAATCTCCGCCGGCACCCCCGCCACCAAAATCACCCCCGCCAAAGCCACCGAAATCACCGTCGCTGGAGCTGCCACCACCGCCACCGCCGCCGCCGCCCCCGCCGCCAAAGCCGCCGCCGATAGGGAAAAACCACCAACCACCGCCGCCGCTGTTGCGCTCGTCGTAGCGACCACCTCTGTTGTAGCCGCCGTCGTCTTCATTGTTGCGCCCCCTGCGGTAACGGTTATAAACAGACAGGAAAAAGATCAAGCCAAAGAGGAGGAGAAAAATCAGGAGCAGCGCTTTGCCACCTTCCGATTTCCGTTTGCTGCCACCTTCGTTGGTATATTCGCCCCTGCCGAGATCCATGATAGTCGTTGTGGCGGCATCTATCCCGGCGTAGTAATTGCCTTCTTTAAAAGCGGGTGCGATGGTTTGCTCGATGATGCGCCGGGAAAGGGCGTCGGTGAGGAAACCCTCCGCGCCGTACCCCGCCTGGATGCGCACCTTGCGTTCATCCTTTGCGATGTACAGCAAGATGCCGTTGTCCTTTTCTTTGCTGCCGCCAATGCCCCACTCCCTTGCTAAGCGAACGGAGTAGTCAAAATCGTCTTCGCCTTGTAAGGAAGTTTCGGTGACGACCACAATTTGAGTGGATGTTTCCCGGGCATAAGCGCTGAGTTTAGCGCCCAATTGCTCCAATTCGGGGCGCGACATCAGTCCGGCAAAGTCGTTCACGAGGTAGCCCGTTGGTTTCGGCATCGTTTTTTGAGCCTGCACCACGTTGGCGAGCAGGAAAAACATGCTCAATAAGAAGCTAGCCTTAACTACCGTAAGATATTTCATCAGGGAGTTCATTGATATCGTTCGATTTTACCGGAAAATGGATTTTTAATTTTTCGCCCACCTGACCGATGGCCAAGCAGATGCCTTCGCAAAAAGCGCCTTGTCGGAAATGGGTCTGGATCAGGTCGCGTTCTTCCTTCCAGAAATCAGGAGGAACGACGGCATTTATGCCCTGGTCGCCCAGAATGGCGAAGGTTTTTTGTTCCGGGGCAATGAAAAGCAGGACGCCATTGCGCGCCTCGGTTTTGTCCATGCCAAGCTGGCGAAAGACGCGCGCAGCTTCCTCTAAGGCTGTTCCCTTATGGTGCTTTTCGAAGTGTACGCGTATTTCACCCGATGTGCCGGACTCTGCCTGCCGGATCGCGGCGACGATGCGCGCTTCTTCTTCTTTGTTGAAGAATTTGACCATTCGAAGTGGGATAGGTTTGAAAGTTGGCAGTTCGCCAGTTGGCAGTTCGCAGAATAACCTGAAACCGACAACTGGCGAATAACCCAAACTTCGTTAATCAAAATTAACAGCCGGTGCATTTTCCGCGCCTGCCTGCGCTTCAAACTGTGCTTTTTGCGCAAAGCCGAAGATGCCGGCGAAGACATTGTTCGGGAATGTCCGGATAGATTTGTTGAATTTGGTGGCCGCATCGTTGAAGCGGTCGCGTTCCACCTTGATGCGATTTTCTGTGCCTTCCAACTGTGACTGCAATTCGAGGAATTGCGTGTTGGCCTTCAAATCCGGATAGTTTTCCGTAATCATCATCAGTCGGCCCAGCGTTTGGGAGACACCCGACTGGGCTGCCTGGAATTCCTTCAACTGCTCCGGTGTGATGTTAGAAGGGTCAATCGTCATGCTGGTTGCTTTGGCGCGTGCATTGACCACATCGGTCAGTGTTTTCTGTTCGAAGTTAGCGTAGCCTTTCACCGTTTGAACCAGGTTGGGAATCAGGTCAGAACGCCGCTGATAGGCGCTTTGCACTTTACTCCAGGCATTCTCCACGTCTTCTTCCTGACCAACAAAGCTATTGTAGCTGCTGCAACCTTTGCCCAGCAAAATCAGTGCGAGTCCTGCGACAACCGCTATCACAATTAATGATCTACTCATTGGATGTTGAATTTTGTTTTGAATATGATAATGCAAAAATGGGGCAGCAGGTTCAATGCTGCCTGTGTACTTTCGTTCAATGACCTTGTTTTGACGACGATCTCACTTTTCGGACACTTTTATTGGTGCTTTATTTCTTTGGCGAACTGTCGTTCCCCGGCTTCGACTGCTTCCCCGAGGTGATTTTCAAAAGGCGGAATCGGACATTGGTAGCCGTCGCTGAAGGCACACCAGGGGTTGTAGGCTTTGTTGAAATCAATCGTCATCTTTCCTCCGGCAATATCCGTCATTTTGAAATCCATGTAGCGCCCGCCCCCATAAGTAGCCTCTCCGTTGGTGGCATCCATGAAGGGCAAAAACAGGTGGTCTTTGTATTGTGGCATTTTTGCCAATTGCAAATTCCGGTACAGCGTCAACTCCAGCGGCTTGCCCATCAGTTCAAATTTCAACAATGCATAGCGCACGTAAGGCTTCGTCGTGCCGGCGTAGGTCGCCATGTCGAATGGCGTTTCGCCTTCCAGCACCTGCACGGTTGCTTCTACCCGGTAGCGTTCGTCCGGTTCGTAAAAACGCAGCGATTTCAGTTCTTCCTTGCTTTTCAGCGGCGAGCGCTCGTTGGTCAGGAAGTCTTTGCGGTATTCCTTGCGGTGTTTTGCAAGGGATTTGGTGTAGGGTTTGGAGGCGTTTTGGGCGCACAACAAGTTTGCGGTGCAAAGGATCAGCGCCACCAATAAACGATACTGCTTCATACGTCTGAATTGGGTTGTGTGGGTAAAGGTAGCAAAAAATGGGGAGAAAAAGACCCAATGTGTGTCAGCATGCTATTGATGTCCGGGGAATCGTATTCCTGATAATTGACGAGGTATGAGTTGTTTGAATTTTTTTAGTAAAATTGTTGAAAAGAAAACGGCATGAGTGTTGACGCTCAAAAGTTAGAACTGATTACTTTGATTGCACGCCTCAACGACAAGGGGGTGTTAGATCAGCCTTATTTGCAAGTCAAAAAGACCTTGGAAGCTCAAAAGGTAGATGGTGCTACTTCGTCTGCCTTTGGCGAAAAAGCAAATAGTGAGTCTCCTCAGTCAGCTCCCGGCTGCCCGCTTCAGTTACTTGAGCAATCTGAGTTACGAACTCACTCTCTTTCCTTCAACCGCCTCAATTCTTTAACCTCCGCAGTTCCCATTAAATTTGCACTCAAAATCATCAAAAGGCGGCGATCACTTTTGCCCAGCATAAATTCATATTCATCGGTAGAAAAATCAATCGGTTTCGGGAAATTCCGAAATGCGTTGAGCACAGAGGCGGGAAGGAGTCTATTGTTCCCATACAGAGACATGTTTTTCAGGTTTTTTAAAGTTCCGATGCCTGGCGGAAGGGTTTGAATGCGGTTGTGATCAAGGTAGAGGAGTTGCAGGTTTTTTAAGTTGCCAACCTCAAGGGGCAACGCTTCTAATTGGTTGCGACTCAGGAAAAGGCGTTGCAGTTTTTTTAACGCGCCGATTTCAGCTGGCAGCGCCTTGAGCTGGTTCTCGCCAATTTCGAGAGATTCCAGATTGGATAATACGCCAATTTGGGGAGGCAGCACGCTGAGTTCATTTCCGGTGAGATCGAGGCTTTTCAGGTTTTTCAATTGCCCGATAGCGGCCGGCAGGGTGGTGAACTGGTTCTGAAAAAGATAAAGTTCCTGGAGGTTTTGCAGTGCACCGAATTGCTCAGGCAGGGTATTGAAGTAGTTGCCGCCGAGGTTGAGGTATTGCAGATTTTGTAGGTGTGCTATTTCAGGTGGCAAAATTTTCAACGCATTTTGAGAGAGATCAAGGCTTTCCAGGTTTTTGAAGGTGAAGATTTCATCAGGCAACGTGCTGAGTTGATTGCTGTAGAGTTTAAGCGTTTTTAGATTTTTTAAGGCCCCAATTTCGTCCGGCAAATGATCCATAAAGTTTCCGTTCAGGTTCAAATATTGCAGGTCTTTCAGTTGTCCGATTTCGGCTGGGAGTTCGCCAATTCCCAAATTTGCCACATCCAGGAACCGAAGTTGCTGTAATTGCGCAATTTCAGGGGGTAGATTTATATACCTGCTTTTGCTTGACCAGGGACTATTTTCAAGAATGAGCACTTTTAGTTGGCGCTGTTCCAGAACCGCAGTAGGGAAGCTGTCAAGGGTAATTCCTCTCAAATCAAGCGCCGTGACAGACTCGTCAAGGGCTTCAAGGTTGTAGGCCACTTTGTATTCATTCCCATCGGTATCAATCAGATAATTTTCCTTGTCCATCAGTACTTTGGCAAAACCCAACTCATCAAATTGTTCCGCTTTTTCATATCGGTAATCAATAACCACATTGCCCGCAGTATCAATAAAGCCAAAGCGGTCTTCTTTGTAGGCCAACGCCAGCCGCCCTTCGTAAAAATAGAAAGCGTCAATCAGTTTTTTATTTTTTGCGATTTGGACTTCGACGCGCTGTTTTTCAATTTCTGCCTGTTTCAATGCCGCTTCCGCGCGTTTGCGTTGCTTTTGAGCTTCATCGCGCTGCGCTTTGGCCTCGTCGCGTTGCCGTTCAATCGCATCGAACAGACGGCTAATGGCTTCGTCTACGGCTTTTGATTGCGAGGCGTCGCAGGTGCGGGCTGCATTGAATTTTTTCAGAGCGGCGCGGAAGTTCTGCTTTTCAAACAAAGCTTTGCCTTCGGCCATTAAGGTGGCGTAGTGGCATTCCTTTTGGGCATGCAGGAAGCCGGCAGCGAGCAGAAGGCACAGGGTCAGAAGCAGGGTTCGCATGGGTGTTTTATTAAGTTGTTCGTTGTCTGTTCATCGTTGTCCGTTAGGGTTGAGATATTATGGTGTATGGGATTCCTGTCTACTGTCTACCGTTGTTCGTTGAGCGTTGTTAGAACTGTAACGAACAACGAACAACGCCCAACACTCAACGCACCTCATTTCTCCCCCAAAATCGCTTTGCAATCCTTTACTTTTTTCTGGATGGCTTCATCATCCGGCGTCAGTTCGGAAGCGCGGATGTATTTGTGAAGCGCCATATCTACCTCATCATTCCGCAAAAATTCATCCCCTTCCCGGACGAGGGTTTTTGCGCGTTCGCGTTCATAAGCATCAAGTTTGTTCTCGGCATCTTGTTTGGCATTCACCGCTTCTTTTTCTGCGATTTCCAATTTTGCCCGTTCCTTTTCAGTCTGGTCATAAAGATACCCCGCCAACACGGAACTGAACAGCGACAACACGACCATTCCCATGGCGATGTAGAAGTTTTTCTGGGCTTTTTGTTTCTCTTCTTCCGCTTTGGTTCGTGCAAATTCGGCTTCTTTTTGGGCGGTTTCTGCCTGACTGCGCAATGCTTCGGCCTCTTTGCGTTTGGCCGCTTCTTCTTCAGCTTTTTGGCGCAATTCGAGGAGCACTTTTTCCTGTTCCTGCTTTGCCAATTTGGCCTGGCGGATGCGCTCTTCTTCCAATCGGGTGGCCTTGGCGCGCAACACAGGTGCCACAAGGGTATCGTGGCTCAGCTCGTAAGTGTAACCGCCGCGCAGACTCGGTTCAGAGCGGATCAGGTGGGTGTCGAGCAGTTGACGCAGCAATTCCGGTCGGATGCCGTAGTCGCGCAACACCTGGCCTTCGTAGAGGCTGATGCGGCGTTCTTCCTCTTCGAAAATCAGCCCGTCTTCGATGAGGTGGCGTGCGGCAAGCCGATCGGCTTCGTCCGGAATTTCGCCGATGCGCAGCAGGTAGTAATTTTCGAGTATATCGGCGGGTTTTTCCAGGTCGGCCTGCGTAATTAGTCGGCGCCCTTGTTTGATCACCACATCCTGCTCTAAGTGCGAGCAAAGGATCTGCAACTGGAACGACTCGATAGACTCTGTGCCGCCTTCGCTCAGGAAATCCAGCAACTGGTCTAGCGCCGAGTCTTCGTAATCGAACGGGGGCGAAGCAAAATCGCCGGGTGCAAAAGCGGGGGAAAGGATCGCAGCTTCGGCCTGTTCCGGATCGAGGGCGCTCAGTTCGTGCATGTTGTCCATGATCTGCGGCAGGAAAGTTTTGAGCCGGTTGAGCAATTCCATGCGGTCAGCGCGGATGGCCATCAGAACCTTCAGCCGGAAAGGTGTGTGCAGGCGTTCCAGATCATCGGCGCTCAGGAAACTGGGATCTTGTTCCATGCGCAGCTTGAGTTGCGCGCGGTAGCGGTCCGGAATGGTGGTGAACAATGCTTCGCTGAGCTGTTGCACGAAGTGTTTGACAGCGTCTTCAGCGTAGGTAAACAACTCTTCAAACTGGTCAAAAACGAGCAAAAATCCAGATTCCTCCGCGTTTTCCTGCGCTAATTGCCGGCTTTTGAGGTGGTACCACAGGCTGTCTTCGCTGTCCGGACGGATGCGGTCCAAAAGGGGCGAAGGAGCGACCGCAATCCGCGATTTCGATTTTTCAAGCGGCGTGGCGGGGTTGTCTTTCGTGAACGCGCCAAACCGAACGGTTTGGGGTTGCAACTTAAGGTTCGCCTCAGCGCGGGGCAGCAGTCCGGCGTTGAGCAGGGAGCTTTTTCCCAGTCCCGATTTGCCGTACAACACCACCACCTGTTCTAATGCGAGCAGGCGCTCCAGTGCATCTACATCGGCGCCGCGGCCAAAAAAGATGTGTTGCTGGGCAGTGTCGAAAGGCCGCGCTCCGGGATAGCGGGATTGTTTAGACATGGTTTTGTTTTTGCTCGGGATAAAGGAGATACGTGTCGGACACCTTCGAAGGTGTCCGACACGTATCTCCTTTATCCCGCCTCGACTTCTTTTAATAAATCCAGCACGCTGGTGCTGATCTGGTTGTACTGGACTTCCTTATCCTGCTCGTACAAAACGCCCTGGCTTTCTTTTAGCTTGTAGCGGCGGTAGCGCCCGGCAAGTCCGGACACTTCGTCTGCCAAATCCCCCGGGGCAGTGAGTTCGCGCAGCATTTCGATGGCTTCGTCCAATTTGGCGCTGCTCACTAAGCGGCGGATTTGTTGGGGACGCGAGTCTTCGCCGCTGTCTGCGCTTCTCAGCAAGCCATGTTCGGCACATTGCTGGTGTAGATCGCGAATGAAATCGGGCAGGTTGCGCGCCACGAAATTGATTTGGAACTGATCCACGCACAAGGCGCGCTCTTCATCGCTCAGCGTTTGGTTGGCAGCAAAGCGGATAAAGGCATATTCCTGGCGATGGATTTCCAGTTCGCGCAACAACAATTGCATGTACCACTTTTCGAACGGCACACCGAGGAAAATGATGCTTTTTACCTCGCGCAACTGCGTTTTCAGTTCTTCCGGCATGCTCCGATGCGCGAAAATGGATTTGAAATAATCGTACAGGTCGTTGTGAGTCAGCACGATGGATTCTTCACTTTCCACATAGCCAAATGTGTTGTAAATCAGCGGCAGTTGTCGCGTCGGTTTTTTGACGGGCTGGGGGTCTTTGTCTTTTTTGTAGTAGCCAAACTGATAAGGCAATTCCGCTGCTTCAAAAGCTTTAGCCAGGGTGCCGTCGGGCGTCACGGTCAGGATGATGTTGAACGGAATTTCCGCGATCATCCGCAGGGTTTCGTTGGGTTCCGCCTGTTCGTAAAAAGCCTGAATCTGGTGGCAAACCAACGTGCGTTTGTAAGGCTGATCAAACAGAAAAAGGTCGTCGTCGGCGTAATGGCGGATGATGTTCGGGTTATTGCCGATGTCGAGTTGCCGCAACAATTGTTCGCGGTGGGTGACGCCATCAGCCCCAATGTACGCTTCAGGGCCCAACACCAGGAGGCATTGTTCCCGTCGGAGTTTGTCGAGGATAAAACGCCAGTCTATGGCGACTGTGTTGCTGTTGGGTGGCATGGGCATTGGTGAATGCGTGATGAAAAGCCATACGGCATTATTCGCTACGAATATAGGCAGGAAATGAGAAAAGCGTGGAAGAAATTTATTGGGCAGGGAGGATTGGTTTGGAAGCGTTGGAAGCTGCCCAGGGGTGATCCAATTTAGCCGCACACATTCCGCAGTATCTGTGTCGTTCGCGTAGTCCGCGTTCCCAGTGATGCCTTCCTGGGGAACACGGACTAAACGACCAACACTGCTATTCCTGCTCCTGGTGCTTCGCCTCTGCCTGCTCGCCCCCACTTTTAGTCGTCAGAATTTTATAAAAAAAGAAACCGCAAAAACTAGCCACAATCGTTACAGTGGTAAGCCACATGATCAATGCTGAAGTTGCCATAGTCAGAAGATTTGATGTTTTGAAACAAAATAATTAGACGTACCGGGTATTGCTCAAGTACTTATTTTAAGAGCTTGAATGCAAGTTTTTTGTGATGGTTAAGAGCTGAGTTTGTTCAACAAAGATAGTAAAACCACCAAAACCATCAAATCAATTCTGCCCGCCCTGCGGACTGTCGTATCCCAAAAAATGCTACTGGAAGCGGGGCAAAGAGTATTGATTGTAGAAACTTCCGGGTTACCCGAATTTGAAAGGACACGAAAGTTCTACGACAAATGCAACTATGAAAGAGCGGCCGTGATTCGGGATTTTTATCAAGACGGAGAAGACAAAGTGGTCTTCTGGAAAAAACTAAGCGGCTCCAACCCCAGCCAATCCACCGTATTGCGCCAATAAATCTTTTCCAGCGTCGTATCCGGCAAGCCCATCGTTTCAATAAACGCGCCGATCTCCAAATCGCCGAGCGGGAAGGGGTAATCAGAACCGAGCGTCACTTTGCCTTCGCCCACCATGTCCAACACGTAGCGCAGCATCACGGGGTCGTGGGTGATGCAGTCCACCCAAAACTTGCCGAGATAGTCGCGGGGATTCACGGGGTTATCCACTGCCACGAGGTCGGGGCGACAATTGTAACCGTGCTCAATGCGTCCGATGGTGGGCAGGAAAGAGCCGCCCGCGTGCGCAAAACACACTCGCAAGGCCGGGAAACGCTCGAACACCCCGCCAAAAATCATGGAGCAGATGGCGCGCGCCGTTTCGGCAGGCATGCCCACTAACCAGGGCAGCCAGTATTTTTCGATGTGTTTGGTGCCCATCATGTTCCAGGGGTGTACAAAAACCGCCATGCCCAGCAACTGGCAAGCTTCGAAGATGGGCTGGAATTCAGGCTCATTCAGGTTGCGTTCGTTGATGTTGGAGCCAATCTGGATGCCGACCAAACCGATGGCTTTGCAGCGCTCAAGTTCCTGTATGGCTAAGGTAGCGTCCTGCATGGGCAGGGTGCCGAGGCCGATGTAGTGCTGCGGATGGTCAGCGACCAACCGGGCGATGTCGTCGTTCAAAAACTGCGCAACGGCAAGGGTATCCTGCGGTTTGGCCCAATAGGAAAACAACACCGGAATGGTGCATACCACCTGCATTTGCGTAAGATGCGTTGCATATTCTTCGATGCGCAATTGTGCGTCCCAGCAATTGGCTTCGATTTCACGGAAAAACTGCTCCCCCTTCATCATGCGCGCGTATCCGGGCTTGTGATGCTCTAAGTGGATGAACCCGTCGTAGCCGAATTTTTTTGCAAAACGCGGCATTTGCTCCGGGATGATGTGGGTGTGCATGTCTATTTTAAGTGGCATGGGTTGATTTGAGTATTTGAGGATTTGGTGATTTGGTGATTTGATTCTTCCCGTCAAATCTTCAAATACTCGAATCCTCAGTTCTTGGAATCCTCAGTTCTTCGAATCTTCAAATTCGCCAACAAAAGTAAAAAAACGCGACTGCAACAGGTGGGGATTGTTAAAGAAAAAGCGCGGATAATTCAGTGGGATGGATGCCGTTCCTAAAAAGAACCAATCATTTCAAGCGTATGAAGCGTTTTCTTTTGTCATTTGTGGTTCTTATTTTGCTGATCGGAAACACGCCCGCGCAAAACACCACCGAATTAGGCATTGACCTCATTATTCCCATCGTTATGGCTTCGGGCCATCAGGCTAAAACTACCGGTTTTGAGGTTTTTTACAAAGAAAACCAACCCCGGATGGATACCCGCTTCAAGTTTTTTGTACAATCCAATTTCGACGAATTTGAGGCCTTTCGCCGGAGCATTGTGGACTCGATGACGCTTTACAATTACTATGTTCCCGGGATTTCCATCGGAACCAACCTGGGGGTTGCCAAAATTATCCGCGTGAAAGGGCATAACCTGTACTATGGCACAGACTTCCATTTTTCGGTGCAACAAGGCGATGTGATCGTTTCGGATCAATTGCTCGATGGCCGCGATCCCCGCCCCTTAAAATCCATCCGGGAATATGCCGCCATAGACTACGCTGTTGGCGTAATTCCTTTTTTGGGAACAAAAATCAAGCTCTCCGAGCACATTCATTTCACGCTGGAATTCGGGCCATTGCTGCAATACCGCTTTGGCAAGCGTAGTTTCTTGAACAGTCAGGGCCAGAACGATCAATACGCCCTGAAGCAAATTGAATTGTTTGCCGGGCGTTGGTTGAATGATATTGCCGTGAGTTATCGGTTTTAATGGGTTATTTGGAACTTCAAACTTCCTTAAAAATCTCCTCTGCTTTCATCACAAATCCTTCCACTACCGGCTCTGCGCTACACAGCTTGCTGCCGCTACAAACTTCCACGGATTCGGGCGCGCGATAGACTTCCACTACTTTCTGCTCCGGAAAAACATGCCAGAGTACCTTCACGCCGGCCTTGAAATATTCATATACTTTGTTTTTAACGAGGTTGATTTTGTCATTGGGTGAGATGACTTCGATGATGAATTCGGGGACAGGCTCGTAACCTTGTGTACCTGCACGGGCTTGTTCTATTGTTAAAAAAGCCAAATCGGGTTTGCGCCACTGGTCTTCCGAGGTCCAGATTTCCAATTTCCGAACAATTTGATGGCCACTTCCTGCGGCAGGTGTCCTGGAGAAATGTTTTAGAATGTTGAATACCAGATATTGCTCCTTGATTCTGATGGCCTCGGTTTTTTCAATCACGCCTTTATTATATTCGTATTTCGTACCCGGCCCTCCTTTGCGAAACTTGCGCAAGAAAGCCTGAATGGAAATCTTCCTCGGCGGTTTTACCTGAACAGGCGCTTCCCGGAATATGGTGCTTGCAATCATGTTATCATGATTTTTTACAAAAGTAGCTATAAAGTGTGTTTAAATCAATACACAGCAAATGAACCCAGGAAATCGCCACCGTCCACCGTTTACATCCTCACCATCCGAAACACCCTGCGCTGCGCCCCACTTTCCAACACCAGCCAATAGACGCCGGCGGGGAAATCCTGCAAAGGCACGCCAAAGCGATTCCCGGATGTAAAGGCGTTTTGCCAAAGCGCAACGCCCCGCGCATCGAAAAGCCGGGCGAATATGGCCTGGGAAACCGGCAGTTCAAATTGCACCTGCACGTCGCCATGAGTCGGCACCGGAAAAACCCGGATCCCGTTTGACAAAGAGAAGGTTTCGGATCCCGTAGTGCCTGCCATGACCATCAGGAGTGATTCACACCCCTGCGCATCGGTGACGATGACCTCGTAGTTTCCGGTGGGCAGGTTGAACTGGTCTTCTGCCTGCGATCCGGTTGACCAGCTATACGTATAAGGCGTGACGCCGCCAGTCACAATCAGGTTGATGTACCAACGCCCTTCCTCTTCCATGGGTTCAAGTTGGTATTGAGTTTCCAGTAAGGCTGGCTGCTGCAGAGCAAGCTCAATGGAAAGCAGACAGTTGTTGGCGTCCCGAATCCTGATGAGATAAGGCCCGGCAGCCAATCCGTTGAACACACTGTCGGTTTGGAAGCTGCCATCATTGAGCGAAAATTCGAATGGCGGTTGGCCGCCTAAAGTCTCCACAGCAATAAAGCCATCTGCAAGCCCGTAGCAGGCAGGATCGCCGGTGTTGAGGAACACGAGGGGGGCTGCGGATTGGCTCACAATGGCAATCACCGAAAATACGCAGCCGTCGGGATAGCGGATGTAGACGGTATAAACGCCAGGCACCAATCCTTCAAAGAGGTTTTCCGATTGCCAGTTGATGCTGTCTAAGGAAAACTGAAACTCGCCGACAAGCAATTTTCCGGCTTCAACGATCACAATGCTGCCGGTGGGTTCACCGGTACAGCTTGGGTCGGTTACAGCGCCGAGGTCTGGCGGATCGGGTGCCGCAAGGGTAAACACCCGGATATTTTCGCAAAAGCGGACATCTTGAACGCGTGCTAAATAAGTGCCCGCTTGCAGGTGGTCGAAAACGTTGTTTTGATTAAACGTGCCATTGTTCAGGGCGTAGCGATAACCGCCGTTACCGCCCGAAGCGTTAATTTCCGCTAAGCCGTCCGCGCCACCCGGGCAGGAGACATCGGATACTTCCGTCAGCACCTGCAAAGAATCGGGTTGCCCGACAATCGCCGGGTAGCTATTGATACAATTATTCGGTTCAATGACAAAAACGGTGTAGTTGCCGGGCGGCAGGTTGCCAAAAAACGGCTGTGTGGTGACCCCGATAAGGGTATTTAATCCGTAGCCGATCACGTTAGCATTGGTTCCGGTGATGACAATTTCTCCGTTGTTGGATCCATAGCAGGAGGCATTGGAAGCTGCAATGGAGGCTGGTGAAAAATCGGGTGCCAAGCCTACAAAGGCAGGAGCGGAAGTTGTACACCCGGCGAGGTCGAGCACGACGGCTGTGTAAAGTTCGCCGCCGGGCAACCCTTCAAAGATATTGGATAATTGAAAATCAGAGACGGTATTATTCAACCCGTAGAGGTAGTTACCAGAACCGCCGTTGGCCAATACTTCCAGGTGCCCGTTGTCGTTACAGGTTTCGGGCATGGCGATTGCCGTGGCGGTGAGCAGATCCAGCAAGGAGACGATCACCAACCGGGATGCCGTACAGCCGTTCGCATCCTGAAGCGTCACATCCAGCACGGTCGTTTCGTCAATGACAACGATGTTGCCGGCACAGGGCGCACAATCCACATCGGCACCCAACAGCGAGACTACCGCCGTCACGGTGTAGTCGCCAGCGCCGCCGCTGACGCCATCGGTGAGGTCAATTGCGGCATTGAATGCGCAGATAGAAGTGTCCAATAGCGGCGCAATGATAGCCGGAGGGTCTTGCAAAGGAATAAAAATGGTGTCGGCACAAACGCCGTCTGAAACGATCAGTTGATAAATTCCTTCGGCGAGGTTGGTTGCATTGTTGGTCAGGTTATTGAGGCCAATCCACTCGTAAGTGAGTCCTTCGCCGATGAAGGGGTAAACCAACGCGCTGCCGTCTGAAGCGCCCACACAGGAGGGTGCCGCCAGTTCGCCCGCCAGAATGAAACCGCAGTCGGTGAAAAAAAAGTCCGTCGGTTCCCCGGTTTGGGCGTTGGCCAATCCAAAAAATAAAAAAGAAAAAGCAATAAGTTTTACTTTTAAGTCCAGCGCACTGGTCACCGCCCCTGAAAAACGGTGAAAAATGCAGGTAGCAGCCGAAAAAATGGCCGACCCGCAGGCAGCAATAAGTTTGTCGAATGGGATCATGAGCATATTAAGATTTGATTATGAACCAGATAGCAAAAATTGCGCCCGCAGCGCGCTTGTCATCCTGAAATTTATTGCAAATCTTTGAAGTTGGAAAGGTTTTTTTAATTTAAACGTAGGAGTCTGACGCAATGAAAACACCCTCTGATGATCTTTTTCAATTGGTGCAGTCGCTCAACAAGCAGGAGAAGCGCTATTTCAAACTCTATGCCTCGCGGCATGCGCTCAACGGCGAAAACCAATACCTGCGGCTGTTCAATGCCATTGAAAAACAAGAAGTGTATGACGAGGCCACGCTCCGCAAAAAATTTCCGGACGAAGCCTTCACGCGCCAGCTGCACGTTGCCAAAAACTACCTGTACGGCATCATTCTGGCCAGCTTGCGGAGCTTCCACGAAAGCCGGGCACAAGACCGCTTTTACACCCAGTTGCGCAACGCGCAGTTGTTGTTCGACAAAGGGCTTTACCAGCAAAGCGAAAAAGCGCTTGGGAAAGCCAAATCTACAGCCGCCGACAATGAGCGCTTTCTGCAATTGCTGGAAGTTTACCGCTGGGAACACCAGATTGCGCACAGCCGCAATGATTTCGGCAAGCTGGAAAACTACATCGCACACGGGGTACAGGAGGAGTTTGATTTGTTGGACAAATACCGGAATTTTTTGGAATTTCAGGCGCTCAACGACCGGGTGTTCATTCCTTACTGGAAAAAAGGAGCCGTGCGCAATGAGACGGAAAAAGCGGCGCTAGACCAACTTTTTGAGCAGCCGCAATTCAGCAGCGCCGACCACGCCCGCTCCTTCTATGCGCGCTATTTTTACCACAATGCGCGCTTTTCCTACCACTTGTTTCGCGGCGAACCGGAGCGCAGTTACGAACACGTAAGGGAATTGGTGCAGATGTTTGAGTCGAGGGCTGTGAAAGGCCGTGGGGTGCGCCAGTACAGCAGCGCGCTCATTAACCTCTATATCGTGCAGCAGCGGCTGGGGCATTACAGCGACATTCCCGACACCTTGCGCAAGCTCCGTGAAGTACCAGCCGATTCGCCTGAGCAACAGCGCCGGCTGTTTGTGCGCAGCTTTAACTTAGAAGTAGATTTTTACCTCAGTACCGGCCTGTTTTCGAAGGGCGTAGCGCAGATTCGGGAACGGGAAGCGCTCTTCCGGAAGTATGAAGAAGAAGTAAATGGGCAGCAACGATTGGGTTTGTACTACAATTTAGCCTATCTGCATTTTGGGGCTGCCGATTACGGACAGGCGCTCGATTGGGTCAACCTCTTGTTGCAAGACCCGGCTCTTGAAACACGTCAAGACATTCACTGTTTTGGCCGTCTGCTCAACTTAGTGGTTCATTACGAACTGCGCAACGACCAGCTTTTAGAATACATCGTGCAGACTACTTATCGCTTTTTGTCGAAACGGGAGCGCCTGTTCCGCGTAGAATCGGTGATGCTGAAACTCATGCGCCACTACCCTGGCTGGCTGACGCCAAAAGCCCGCACCGAAGGCTTCCGGCAACTGATCGGAGAATTGGAAGACCTGCGCCAGAACGAGTTCGAACGCAAAGCTTTCGAATATTTCGACTTCATTTCCTGGATGGAGAGTAAAGCAGCAGGGAGCGCGTTCGAGGCTGTTGTAAAGCTGAAAAAATAGAAGGCAGCGGAACCCCGTTCGCGCCGGCGCTCCGCCTCGCGTGTTCTATTCCCACGGGTTTTACCCGGTTTTTAAGGTCTGCCAACTGAAGGTGGCGACCACGAGTGCCCCCGCTGTGGCCCTGTTTTCCGGTCTCTATACCGGCGTGCGTAGGTTCCATATTGCATCATTTTTCAGGTTATTGTTTGATAACCTTCCCCTGCCAAACCGCCACCCCGCCATCCTCCACACTACAAAAATACACCCCCGCTACCAAATGCCCAATCTTCAATTCCTGACTGACCTTTCCATCCACCACCCGCAGCCGTTCCCGCAGCACTTCCCGGCCTAAGGCATCGCGCAGAATGATTTGAGGCGCATTCAGATTCACCAAAGCCTGAAGCTTTAGCAAAGCGACGCCGCCCGTCACCGGATTGGGAGCAATGCTCGCCGAAATGTTGCCTTCCGTTTCCCCGACGGAGGTCGCGACTGTAGCCGCGTTTCCATCAGTTATGACAAACCCTGCCGGTAATTCAATGGTGGCTTCGAGTTCCACCTCGGTTCCTGCCGCCATGTCGTCCACGCATACATCAAAACAAATTTCGGTAACGCTAAGATTACAAACGTCGGTTTCTTCTTCCGTTTCAATTTCAACGGTTACCGGACAGGATTGAGCGGCGACGATGTCGTCAATGCGGATGTCCTGAGACAGATCAAAAATGATCCAGTTCATTGGATCACCTGTATCATTAATCCACTCTACCTGATAGCTTTGCCAGGAGTTCAGATTTGGAGCATAATATAGCTGCTCGTTTACGATAGCCCCTTCTCCTGCACTACCCGGTGGATTGATCAAGCCTTCAATGCAATGAGGGAAGTAAGGCTGTGAAACGCCCGGAGCAATAACGCAAAGATCACCATAATCTTCGAGGCACCCTATGGGATTATTGTAAAACAGGCAAGAGGGATTTTCACTGACCAATATACGACCAGCTTCTGCCCAATAATAATTTACTCTGGGAGTGAATGTTTCAAAGTCACCATTGCATAGGAGATTGTCACAAGAACCAACCCCGAACAAGCAGGAGCAAGGGATGAATTTATAATTTGTAAATCTACAATTGCATCGCTGCAATCTTCATTACAGCCTTCCAGTTGGTATCGAAAAAGGACTATTTCTTGATTGGTTATGATAGGCAGCGCTGTTATTTCAAATGCATCTGCTTCCATATTCATATCCGTATCTATAGCAGTAACTGAAATGAACTCCGCGCCATCCGTATTCCCCTCATCATAAGAGATGTCTGCTCCTGCTCCGGGGGCAACCAGATCATTGAACAGCAAAAATTCAAAAGGTATAATAATAGATGATCCTGGAACTATACTAAAATTATTAAACCTGTCATCATGAGCTATCATAAGGCAATCTTCTCCTGTTTCATTTTGCTCATTAACCACGTACCCCAAATATTCTGCTCAGCCTCATGCAGCACCCTTCGGGTTTGGCCGGCACTCAAATCCCCAATGCAGAACATAAGACCCCGCCTGTAAGTTATCACACTGCTCGTCCAGATGCGAAAGCGCTTGTAAATGAACATGAGGGGAAGCACTCTGTGTACCGTTTATCGTAGGAAAAACATTGCCCTCATCAAATACGATGCTCGGGATCCCGCCTGTGCCGCCGCAATTGTTGACTAAACTACTCAGGAAATCATTGATGGATGTTGGAGGTAACTCATCGTTAAATGTATAGTCGTTACAACATTCCGGTGCTTCCGTTTCGAGGATAATGAGGGGATCGCCTGTTGCCGCACACCTCGCGTTGCACGCTGTATTATTTGTCGGTAGTGGAGGAAGGCACGTTATTGGCCGAAATGGAAATGGTATCGCTGTCGCAGGCGTCATAGGTAGCGGAGCCGGTCACGGAGCCGATGTTCGCGCTTTGGAGGCTACCGCAGTTGTCATAGCTCGCGGGCGGGGGCGAAATGTGTGTTCGGGTTTACCAGAGTAACAGCAGCAGTCGGTTGGCCCGGTCGTTTGTGGAGCGAAAAGTAGGGGCTGTTGGCAGCGAAAAGCAGTAAAGTTGCCGCCACGAAGGCTGTGAGCATTTGAAAACGCAGGGTTTTCGGGTACAATAAAGCTAATAGGATCTTTTTCATAAATCAAGTTTATGGGTAAATAAATAATCATGCTTGTAAGAGGTATTTCTATATAAAACACCTGTCGGAGCAGAAAAAATTATCAAATGCATTCCAACTCAGCGAGAAACTGTGTGGAAAAATTGCTGTTTTATGTGTTGTTCGTGCCGTGAAAATTTACGGCTTATTTGAAATGAGGAGGTACAGACAGGTAGATGTAAATGAAGAAAAGTACCTCACTTGACCTGATGCAAAAATAGGTTTCTTTGTTTGAAAAAGAAAGCACCTGAAGGTTAAACTTTCGTAACGATATTCAACTGCAATAGGTTTTGTGCATTTCCCTCAATACGGTCGTGATCATTTGAACAAAACCTATTGCAGCACAGCATAAGTGTGGTCCCATTAGGGAGCCAATACCGGTATAACTACCGTTTCGGGCACGCCAGCAACTCGATCACAATTTCCTCAAAGCCCGGCAAAGTTTTATACGCATAATCCACTTTCCACTTGCTTTTATAGTTGTAGCTCACTTCCAGATACGACTTTGTTGGCGGGCGATTTCGGCCAATGGTCGCGTCGTTGGCCCGCGTATCCATGCGCACCGGAATGTCGCGGTAGTACAGGAAATATTCGGGGTGGGTGATATGGCCCAGCGGCGTCACGTCATAAGGAATAAAGCCCTCCACGCCAAACAACTGCTTAGCGCGTTGCTGCCAGGGCACCAGCATGGCGTGGAGCCAACGATCGGCTTCGTTGCCATTTTTTAAAAACTCGGTATCCACTTTCCCCAGGAGCAGGTAGGCGCTGCACTCAAAGCCGGAAAAAACGGTTTTTACCCCCGAATCGAGCACCACCATAAAAGACGCGGTATCTTTTTCATAATTGAAATCGGAAACCGTGCTTTTCTGTAAACCCGGTTTAAAAGCAAACCCCGGTGTGCGGCCTACACAAAAAACGATTTCTTCGATTTGTGAGGCTAATTCCGGGTGGTTTTTTAACACGGTGGCCACATTGGTGGCTGGTCCCAGCGCCAGAATGGTCAGTTTTTCCTTGCGCAGCGCTGCGGCCAACGCCCGGGTTGCGTCGTTTTCCACGCCAGGATCGTTGGCTTCCGGGGAACCCTTGTACACCGGGATTTTCCGGTCGGGGGCATAATAATTCAGGATTTTTTTGGTCACGTCGTAACCGTAATCCACGTAGGTAATGGTGCTGATGCCCACAATTTCAATGGAAGGCAAGGCCAGCGCCATAATAAGGGTGACGCCGTCATCCACTTCGCGGGGCGCGCGTTCCGGCAGGCCAATCATGATGTCGGTATCGAACCAGACGCGGCGGGGCGGAACCTGGGTTTGGGAAAATGCGGCCGCTAAATTGCTCAACAGGCAAGCAGCAAGGAGGATAATTCTGGTAGTCTTCATGTGTTGATTAAAGATTTAGAACAACCGAACAGCAGGTCGCCGGTTGGTGTTTTTGAATATTCAGGCCAGCAACTGGTTCATGGCTTTTTTTGTCAACGCGGCTTTTTCTTCTACCGAAAAGCTGAGCGGCAACTGGGCCACGCCGTAAAACCGCCGCAGGATTTCCACCGCTGCAAAATCTTCACAGGCATTGCGGTCGAAATCGCCGTATTGAGTTTCCAGCAAAGCCAATGCAGTCTCCCATTCCATGCCGCAAAAACACAGGTGCGCCAGGCAAACGCCAAGATCAAAAGCTGCCTCGCCCCGGAAACAGAATTCGGGGTCAATGACAAAAACGCCCCGATCGGTACGCAACCAACTGCCGGGGAAAAAGTCGCCGTGCAACAGCGCATCGCCATCGGCTAAATAACGCCGGCCAAGCGCCAGCGTTGTTTCGCGCAGCGCCGGATTTTGATAAACGGTTGCTTGCGCCAACGCCTGCAATCCCGGTTGAATGCCATCTAAATTCATGCCGTTCCCCGGCTGAAACGGGAAGTCAAAAATGTGCAGGTGGTTCAGCTCGCGCATGGCCTGGTTTTCAAAACCCGACGACAGGTGTGCCCGGCTCGATTGGTGCAAATCCGCCAGAAAGCGGATCAGGTCAGCCATTTCTGTTTCAGGTAAAGTGAACTTCCGGGCGTAATAGGCCGTAAAGTCAGCTCCCTCGCCGAGGTCTTCGATCACCTGAACGTGCTCATTTTCATCAAAATGCAATAATCGAGGCAGCATCTTGCCCACGTTTTCCCATTCGGCTGCCGCCGCAAAAAAAGCGGATTCCATCCCGGCCCGTTCTACCGGCGCCGGGATGGAGGGATATTTTTCCACATAAGGGCGCGCCTGTTTGAGGATAAAACTGCGCTTCGTTGTGCGCACCCGCAGGGTATAATTCATGTTGCCTTCTCCCGCTTTTTCTGCCGAAAGCAGGTGCTCATCCGCAGGCATCCAGCCCATGTTGTGGAGGTATGCTTCGATGGAAGAGGGTTGCGTTTTGTCTAAGTGCATTTTTATTTATCAAGGTTAAAGGTTAAAACAAGTACCGGACTCCAAACTGAAACTGCCGCGGCGGCGACGCCGAAAACAGGCGATACGTATTCGACGATTTCGGGCCGATCTGGCTCAGGTTGCTCACGGAACGGGTGGTGTTGTAGCCCGACCAGTTTTGCGCGTTAAAAATATTAAAAATATCGACGCTGATTTCGATGAGGTGCGTGCCTTTCAATTTCAACTGGTAGCGCGCCGAAAGGTCAAACGTAGTGGCCCAGGGTAGGCGGTCGCCGCTTTTGACTTCCCCTGGCCAGCGGTCTGCGGGTAACCCGAAGCTTTCCCCGTCTCCATTGAGGTCGGTGGTGCCGAAGACCGTTGCATCGGCGACGCGCGTCACCGGTTGCCCGCTTTGAATCAGCGCGGTGGGCGAAATGAGTAAGCCTTTCAGTGGCTCGTACAACAACACCGCGCTGATCACGTGCCGGCGGTCGTTTTCGTCCCAGGCATACTCGGGGCCGAAGTCGTTGGAGTCCTGAGCACGGGTATTGATGCTGCTGGTATTGCTTTTCGTCCACGACAGGGTATAAAGCAGGCGATACCCGATTTTGTTGTCGCCAATGGATTTTTGCAGCATAAAATTTAGGGCAGTATACCGGGCAATCCCCGCTGTTTCGCTCACGAAAACATTTCGGGCAATGCCGCGCAGGGTGTCGTTGCCTTCTGCTACCGCGTAGAAACCTGCGGCGTCCCGGTAAATTGGCACCACCCGCGTTGAATCGGCACTGGCTTGCGGGCGCACTTTAAAATCCGCCGGATCATCGAAAACCCAGGGGGTAGGCGCATTCAGGTTGCGGATGACGTACAGGTTATTGGTGCGTGTATGCACGGCGTCGAAAAGGAACAGGTGCTCGTCGGTCAACTTGCGTTGGTAGCCCAAAGAAAACTGGTGCGAGTAGGGATTCTGGAATCCGTTCGGGTTCATAATGCGCAGGTTGTTGCTGAACTGCGACTCCCGACGCACCTGAAGCTCTTCCGGAGAAGGGCCGTTCGGGAAGGAAACGCCCGGTGCCGTCGCGCGGATATTGCCGGGGAACGTGATGCGTTCCAGATCAGCATTTGCGTCAAGCACACCGGCGCGCTGGAGCTCGGCCAATTGTTTTTTGAAATCCTCCGAATTGCTGCTGAACTGGAGGTTATCGCTGTACACCGAATATTTGATCTTATCGTAGTGTATGCCATAGCCGCCACGAATAACGCTGCGGTAGTCCAATTTGTAATTGAAACTCGTGCGGGGGCCGAAGTTGTTGAAGTCGCCTTTGATCCCGCCGGCTTTGGAGAGGTTGTCGTAGTCCCAGCGCAGGCCCAGCGTAAGATTCAACCGGTTATTCACCGACCACTGGTCTTCCAGATATGCACTGTAAACGTTTTGTACAGCGCCAAAGGTGGTGGGACGCAATTCCACATCGTAGTTGCGCACGTTCACACCGGCAGGGATGTCTTCCACATTCAGAGCCGCCCCCTTGTTCAGGTTGCGCATGTCGGTCAGTTGCTGATCGGTGAGGCGCACGGTGTACGTGCCATAAGGGTTGCCGCCGCCCAGCAATTGAAAATCAGAGGTAATGAATTCAAGGCCGGCTTTGACCTGGTGTTTGCCGCTGCGGTAAAGCCACTTGCTTTGGAGTTGGTGGGTATATTCAAAGTCGTCGAAGATTGCGCCCGACTGGCCCACAATAGCGATGGCCATGCCGGCAGGGTTTTGAATGGTGACAGAAGGACTCGTTTCATTTACCGGCTGGCGGTAGTTCCAACGAAAAAAATTGTGCTGGTAATTCAATTCGCCGCTGATTTTGCTACCAATTTTGTACTGATTGCGCAAAGCCAGCAGGTGGGTCTCATTTTCCTGCGCCGAACTGGCCGACGGGAACAAGATACCGCCTTCCAAACCGCCACCCTGGCGCTGGTTGTAGAAACGGCCAACCTGCGCCCGCACGGAGGTTCGCCAGGAAGGCGACCAAACGTGATCCAATTTTGCGGAAGCATAGGTAAACCGGTTTTCGCCGCGTACGATTTCGTTTACGCCCAATTGCGAAACATTCAGCAGGTTGTCTTTGTAATCGTAGGTCTGTTCCACATTTACATAAAAAAACGTTTTATCTTTTTTAATCGGGCCGCCCACGGAGGCACCAACTTGATGGCGCTGAAAACCGTCTTTCACCGGGTTGCCATATAGGTCGAGGGTGGCAAAGGAGGAAGGGGCATCTACTGCTGCACCGGGACGGGTGAGGTAGAAGACTTCCCCAGTCCAGTCGTTGGTGCCGGAACGCGACAACACATTTACAATGCCATTGCTGGTATTGCCCCATTCGGCGGAATAATTGTTGGTGAGTACCGTAATGTTTTCTACAAAACCGACTGGCGTATTAAATTTCATGTTGCCAAGGAAGCGCTCGTTGTTGTCCATCCCGTCAATCAGGTAGTTGGTAAAAATGCCATTGAGGCCGTTGATGCTGATGCTGGGCCCTTCGGCATAACCCAGAACTGCTACGGTAACATTCGGCAACCGGAAAAGCGTACGGGTCACATCCCTGCCTTCGATGGGCAGGCGTTGTAATTCTTCTTTTTTCACTTGTCCCGACACTGCGGCGTTTTCGGTATTCATCCGAACCAATGAAGTACTGGAAATCAGGATCTCCCCGAAGGATGCAGAGGTTTGGCTCGGTAAATTTAGGACGACATTTAACAGGGTTTCTTTAGGTCGCAAATCAGTCAGGATGCCAGCCTGGTATTTTTCGTCATCCAGGGCATAAATCGAGTATATTTTCCCGGCAGTCAGGTTTTCAAACACGGCTACCCCTTTGGCATTGGTTTGTATTGAATCGAGCACGGATGGCCCGGTATCGTCGGTCAGGTAAAGCCATTTACTAACAATTGGCGTGTCTTCAAGCAGGGAAGCAACCTGCACCCGAATGCTGCTTTGGGCAGACAACCCGGTGAAGCTGGTCAGAATCAACAAAACGAGGAGTAGACTATTTTTCATAACACGTGATGTTTAGGTTTTTAAAAAAAAACGGGATAGCCATACCAGCGGCATTCAGTCGCAATCCGAAACAGGGCAGCAGACTACCTACAAGCAGGCAAGCCGTGCAACATCTGCTGAAGTTGAGCTGCTACACAGGCCATGAGGAATTGATGAATTGTAAAGATTGGATCGTCAGGCGAAAAGCGGCGGAGCGCGAAGCCCCTTAGAAAAGCGGATACTGCGGGCAATAAACGGCAATTCGCGAACGAATACCACCACCGGTGCGAAAGCAATCAGGGCCCGGAGGAAAGCAATTAAGGATTTGAGAATTTTATGCGTCGGCCGCTTCAGCCAGCGGCGTATACTTTCGGCGTGGTCGAGGTCGGTCAGTTGCCGGAGCAAATCCGGTTGGGTCGTTCCGGCTTTGAAAAGCACCTCCTGCAAGGATTGAAAAAGTTGGGTTGTACACCAGGGGAGTTCCTCCCATTCCGCTGCACGAAAAAAGTTTTTTTGCACGCCGATCAGGTAGGCACCGCCATCTGTTGAGGGGCCAAGCACGTTGTGCCCCGCTTCAAGCCGGGTGATGGCGTTTTCGAGGTCGCCCCTGCTGAGATCGGGGCTGTCGTTGCCAACCACCAGCACCGATTCGTACCCTTTTTCAAACACTTCGGCGAGTGCGGTAGTGATGCGCATCCCAAAATACGATCCGGTTTGGGTTGCTTCATTGGAATGGAAAACGGAATGGCCGGTTTGCTTGAGCAGGGAAGCCGTGCGTGCGTGCAAAATACCGAAAGCGCTGCGGAAAGCAGGCGCTAAATGCCGGGGAAACCGCTGCATTTTTTCGTCAGCAAGCGGATTTTTTGCAAAAAACAGTATGGCAGTTCGCTTTGTCAAGCAGGTGATGTTATGATTTCAGATGTATATACGGAGATAACCGGCAACCCGGATTTGAGGCAAAGGTAGTGACCCGGAAAAATTCAAACTGTCCGTCACACTACGTTTGCCTTTAGCGTTTGTTCATTTCCTGAATAAGCTATGATCGGCAATGATCCACTTTGTTTAGCACATAAGCGCTATTTCAGGAGGAAAAATAGTGCAAAAAAGAATAAGGAGGTGAAACTCTTGTCCGCTGCGCTATATTTGAACTTTGTATTGCAATCATGCGCAGACAAACAAGCGCCCTTCAACCCTTCATTATGCGGAACATCTTTATTTCAGCCTCCGGACAGCATGTTGGAAAAACCACAACCACCCTTGGTTTAGTTTCTAATTTGCGCAAAATGGGCTATAATACAGGCTATTGCAAACCGGTTGGCCAACAGTTTGTAGATGTAAACGGTGCCATTGCCGATAAAGACGCGGTCTTGTTTGCAGACGTCATCGGCTTTCGGGTGGTACCTGAATGGCATAGCCCGGTGGTGATTGGCCCCGGCGTTACCCGTCAGTATTTAGACGATCCAACCCAGTTTCATTTTCAGGAGCAGATATTGGCGGCAGCCCGTTCGCTTGACCCTCTTTACGATATTGTGGTGTATGAAGGCACCGGCCACCCGGGGGTTGGTAGTATCACCGATGTATCGAATGCGCAAGTGGCAAAACTGCTGAATTGCGGCACCATTCTGGTCGTGGAAGGCGGCATTGGCCGAACCATAGACCGCCTGAATTTATGCCGCGCTATTTTTAAAGAACAGGATGTACCTATTGTAGGCGTCATCGTCAACAAAGTGGAAATATCCAAAAAAGAGGAGGTCACGCATTACGTAGGCAAAGCACTCGACCAAATGGGCATTCCGCTGATGGGGGTCATTCCTTATGACAAAACCCTGCTTTTCCCAATTCTGGAAACCATCCGGCAGGCAGTAGACGGTTCCTGTATTCTGAATGAGGATCGCCTCAACAACCGGGTTGAAGACATCGTGGCCGGGTCTTTGGTGGACATTGAGGAGTTCAACACGTTTGAAAACATTTTGCTGGTGGTCAGCTTTAAACGCGTCAAGGAAGCCGTTAAAAAGATCAAACAGATCTCCAAAATTAAAAAATTAGCGCTTTCGCCGCTTTCCGGTGTGATCGTCACCGGCGATGGCCGCCACGCCAAATGGCATACCGAAGAAGACCTATGCCATCCCTATTTTGTGGAACACCAGATTCCGGTCATTGCTACCCTGTTAGACACGTACGGTTCGGTCTTGAAAGTGAACCGAATTGAAGTAAAAATCAATACGCAAACCCCCTGGAAAGTTGCGCGCGCCATTGAACTGATTCGCAAACACTTGCATTTTGATCAATTGCTGGATTACCTGAAAAGCACTTGATTGGAGGCGCCTTCAAATGTTAATATCGCTGGTCGGCATGTTGTTTTATATAGTCCGGGCGTAATTTTATCTAAAAATTGAACGTTTATTGGAAATGAAGTTTTGAACGAACCAGATCTTTTGTAATTTTGTTCTACCAACACCAATGCTTCAGAAGTGGAGCATTGTATCATCAAACACCGATTTTGCTAACCAAATCGCTTAAAGGTTATGATCAGAAGAACGATCGCGTCAAGGCTCAAACAGGCCAAGAGCACTTTGAGTCAAACGATGGAAAGTATATTAAACATTAACCGCAGACGAAAAACCTTACCACCTGACCCTTCTATAAAAAAAGACCAGGTAGAAGCCCTCAGCGAGGAGCTTAAAATACTCAATAAATTAGCCGAACAACAGGCCGTACTCATTCGCAAGTACGAAATGGAGCTGACCAAACAACCTTCTTCCTAACTAGTGTCGGTTCATTTAGTCGGGTGTCTGATCTTTAGAGTTCGAGAACAAGGCGTGTTTCGACCCAAAAACGGGAGTTTACTCGTGTAATTGACCGATTTTGGGGCGAAACACAACGCAGTTATCGGACTATAAAGACAGACAGTACCTATGGTTTTACTGCTGCCGGTAAAAAGGGGCTAGCATCTCCGCCCCCTTTGATGATTTCCCGGACAATGGTGGAGCTGATGTGCGAATAGGCCGGATCACTGATCAGAAAAATGGTTTCCAGACCGCCACCAACGATGTTGTTGAGTTGGGAAATGGTTTTTTCGTAGTCAAAATCGGAGGCATTCCGAAGGCCGCGCAAAAGATAGCGCGCACCAATGCGGGTGCAGTAGTGCGCAGTCAGGTTTTCAAACCAGTCTACCTGAACATTCGGTTCGTCCGCAAAGACGGCTTTGATCCAAGCCATGCGTTGTTCCAGCGGAAAAAGCGTTTGTTTCTGGGAGTTGACGCCAATCGCTACAATGATTTTGTCGAAAAGCGGCAGTGCCCGTCGAACTAAGTCAACGTGCCCGGACGTGATGGGATCGAAAGAGCCTGGAAAGACTGCAATATGGGACATCATCCTTAGGTTTGGCTCAAATGTAAACTTTATCAGCGCCAATGTGAAGCCCCCACTGCGTGGAAAAGTCAAGGTTTAAAAAAAAAGCCACTTTTTTGCAACCTTTTCCCGTTTCACCCCGTCTTTGGTTTCGATTGCCGGTTGTGCTCCAAAACCTATAAGGTTTTAAAAACCTTATGGGTTTAAAACGAAAATTGGTCGAAAAGTGCAGCATATCTGACAATTAATGTTTAATTTTACCTGACTGTTAAAAAATGAAAAAAAATTAAGCCATGACAAAATCTAACACCCGATTCGTGTTGGTGATCTTACTGGCAGCAGCGAGCTTCGCTTCTTACCTTTACCTGAATTCTCTCAAATACGAGAATACTTCTACCCGAACGGCTGAGCCGACAGCAGAGGAAGAAATGACAGAAAACGAACTAAACTCACCCGGAAAAGCAATACTTCCGGATGTTTATTTGCTAAAAAAAGCAGTAGAGGCGGGCAAACGATTGATGCCGTATCAGTAGAAATTACCGATTGTCTAAATGACACAAAAATACCGCAAGCTTAAGTGTTTGCGGTATTTTTTTTTGGGGCTGGGCTCTTGCACGAATTTACTCAGGGTTGAGTGCTTTCAAGCAATTGATCATCATTAATCTTTCTCCGGCGCCATGTTTTGCTGCGCCACAAACTCCGCAGCCCTTCATACAAACCTTGGACGTTGTGTTTTTCTTCGTAGGCCAAAGCTTCTTCGCGGGTGAACTCCATCGGCTCGAAATCTTCTTCGCCGGGTTGCAATTTCTTCATGACACAATATCCGCCAATGATGCCCTGGTAGTCGTAGCCTCCTGAAAGAAACATACCTTCTGCGAAGCCCAACTCCCGGAATGTTTCCAAATCAAAAATGGCTGTGTTGATTATGGTTAGATTAGGCTTGAGATACGTATGGAAAAAGAGCTTATTGGGCTGAATACCTTTACTGATAGACAGCGTCGCAGCTTGATTTTTTAGTCTTGGGTTGCTTTCCAGAATATCTGATTTTAGATACGGACAAAACGTAGAAGCAAAGTGTTCATTGATAATCAATTTGCTTTGAATCACATGGCCACGTTTAAGCCCATAATTCCAGACACGCCACCGGCCTCTCAGATAGAGAAAATTCTGCATCAGATTCCCCCTCACTTGCAGGTCAAGTAAGTTTTCTACGTACTCGTTTTTGATCCAGAAATTCCGGCGCTGAAGCATCAGATACAGCATCAGGGTATCCGTTTCTACTTCGCCCAGGAGGGTCCTAATCACGGGGGAGGTTGGCACTTGTCGTTCTTTTAATTTGGTTTCAGCCCATTTTGATTCATGAATTCTTACCAGCACAGCCTCTGCTGCAACCGGGTAACCCAGGACTGATACCGTTTGGATATTGCACCGGATAATGTGCTGTACCTTAATAAGATCGGGATGTACCCCAAACCCCCAGCCCATGATGTTCATTTGTGTCCAGTTTTGTTGGGAATCAGGCGTCACAAGGTTTAAATAAAGTTTATTGTTCCGGATCAGGGCCACACCCTCCAAACTATATGGTTGTTGCGCCTGAGCTTCTATGGCAGGGCTGGCATGCCCACTAACATCTTCCAGCCGATGAAAGCCCCATTCTTCCGCCGGGAAAACATTTTCCCCCAATGGGTTACTGAAGTCTATTTTGATGACAAAATGTTTGATGGCGTAACTTCTGACACTGTAAAATGAACCAAGGTAATGCGATGGCAGCATTTTGGAGGAGGCAGGTTCAACCGGTAAAGGATCTGGTTCTTTTATGGATGCTGCAAATGCCTCCATATTTGGAAAACCCAGAAACAGAAAATACCCATAAACATAAGCCCGTTTGCCGAAGGTGACGGACTGCTCATTGGGCTTATTTGATATTCCACGAAGCCGCTTGTACAAATAATCTCCAAAGTTAATTTTAGAGGACTCCTCTGGAAATTCTTCCAGAAATGCTTTAACCTCAGGATGATTGACAATGACGGAAGCGACAGTGGTACGATCGGGCATAGAATACGGGGCGAAATCGCCCATACCAAAAAATCTGGCCGAATTGCGCGAAGTACTGTCTAAAATCAGATTATATTCTTCCCGTAGAACCCTTTGAAGTTCTTCCCAAAGGGTTTTAAATAAGTTTACAGGAATTTGTTCGCGCTTTAGCGCGAAGTCTTTATTGGGTTTAGAGTTACTCACGGCAGGGTAATTTTCCGGAAAGTTAAGTGTTTTTCCAGAAACTTTACAGAAGGTAATAGTTATTTCAATTTGCATCCTGTTACAAATAGGAGCAACAAGCAAAATTCTGTCAAAATTCTGTATTTTTTAAAGGTAATTATACTGATATTATACTATGACAAATTTGACATATGAAGGTATTTGGATGCTTATCTTTGGAAAGTCGCTGATATGTTGAAATGATGTTCTTTGATTCAATGAAAAACACATTACATAGAACGCAACTGAACATGAAGCTATATTAAGAAACGGCACACCGGCTAAAACGCCTGCTTGTTCACCCGATGAAAAAACGCCCGGTGCCGTACCCAAAATACCAGAACGGGGAGCCGCTCGTAACGGCCTCCCGACTTTTTCAGGCCGTCATTCTTCTTAGGGAATTAACGGTTGAATCTTGCAAATTCAATTTACGGCTTTTTCGGCATATTCCCAATAAAAGACGGTTATTTCTTCACCAGCAAAACGTCATCGTTATGCGAGCCAAACTTGTGTCCTCCCAAATCGAAGCAGGTTGCATCCTGCTCTTACTGCTGGCCCTCCCGGCCTGTTCCAAACCCTCCAACCCGCTTACGAAAGAAGCCTACCTCGGCGATTATTCGACGTTTGTGACCCTTGTAGAACAAGATGCAGGCGACTACCGATACCGCCATTGGAACAAAGCTGATGCCCACGCCGAATACCTGAATAAAGCATTGTATGAACGCTTTGCCCCGGAATTGACGACGGAAGAGCAGTTCAAAATCATTGGATACAGAGCCAGATACCTGGCTGCCAAAGTAAAATGGACGGTCAGAGAAGGCGTGCAAAAGGCACTTGGAAAAAACAGGTCTTCGCCGTTTCCGGGATAGCAGTGATCTATGAGAAAGCACATTTAAAAATTCTCTAAAACCGAAACAATGAAAAGCAATCTGATTTCCATCGTAATATTCATGGCCTTCGTTTTAGGTTGTGGAACTATTTACCACTTTGTTGAAGTAGCTAAGTATAAGGACGAAATTCGCAGCCTTCAGCCGCAAATTGATTACCTGCAGATGCGGCTGACCTTCACACAACAGGAATTGTCGGCTTGCCGCCGCGACTCCAGTGATCTGGAAAAAAAACTGCTGACAACCAGTGAAAAATTGAGAGACCGTACCGAGGAATGGAGGAAAGCAATAATCCGTCTGGAGAAAATGAGCCAAACAAAAGCCGAATTGGAACGCCGTATTGAAAGTTTCGAGGCTGAGGTAACCGAACTGAAAGCACAGTTGGCGAGTAAACAAGCTCAACTCGGCCTCCTGCTGAATTCCCCACAACAAGCAGAGGAAGTAGATCAAAGTAGCGAAGAGCTTGCTATTGCCCGGCAATCATCTATTCAAACTGCTTTGCTAAAGTCTGAAAGAGCATTCCTGTTTTTTATGCTGCTGATTATTGGCTCTGTTGGCGTGCTGAGCATCGTTGCAAATAAAAGGTACCGCTACAGATAATTTTAATGAGCCTTGAATGTTGGCCGGCCACGGTGAAGAACTCCGGTTTTTCCCGTGGCCTTTGGATTGCTATAGAGGCAACACCTTTTGGAAAGGGGTCACTTACCCCAACCCCTTCAACTTGGATTGCTATAGAGGTAACACCTTTTGGAAAGGGGTCACTTACCCCAACCCCTTCTTGCTATAGAGGTAACACCTTTTGGAAAGGGGTCACCTCTTACCCCAACCCCTTCAACAACCCACCCAGCAATTGCAGCGCCCCTTTCACCATATCCTGACTTTCTACCGGGATTTTCAGATAGGTTTGTCCGGTGGATTTGTCTTTTTCCACGATGTTGTCCAAGAGCTGCCGAGTGGCGGTTTCGTCGCTGAGCGTGCGGGTAAGCGCGCTGAAAAAGTTGGTACCCAGTTGCACAAGGTCGGATGCCTGTATTGGTGCGCCGCTCGTGCCGTTGCCAGAAGCGCCTCCGCTGTTTTGTGCGGCTGGTTTGGCTTGTTTTTCGCGCTGTACCGGCTCGCTTTCAGTTTCGGGTTCGCCGGATGAAGGTTCGCCGGATACGCTGCTGCCTGCTGCGCCAACTTCGACCTGTTCCATATCGCTGACAGAAGTAACTTCTTCCGGTGCCTGCACCTCGGGCACGCCTTCGGTGAGGCGCTCCACATTTTCCATAAAATCTTTAAAGCGCTCGCTGCTCATGAAGATCGCGTCTTCGCCGTCGTGGAGTACGCCTGCCGCCATCTGCGATTTGAAATCCAGCGTGTAGAGCATCCGGTGTTCGATGGTGCCGGTAGCGACGAGGTTGATGATGTTGACCGGCCTTTTTTGCCCCATGCGGTAAATCCGGCCAATGCGTTGTTCCAGCACAGCAGGGTTCCAGGGGATGTCGAGGTTGACCAACAGTGAAGCGCTTTGGAGGTTAAAGCCCACCCCGCCTGCATCGGTGGACAGGAAAACTTTGCTGTCGGCATTGCCCGCAAAATTTTCCAGCAGTTTCCCCCGATCCGAACTGGGCACACCGCCGTGCAGGTATTCAAAACCGATGCCGCGTGCTTCCAATTCCTGCGCAACGAGGCGCGTCATGCGCTCCCACTGGCTGAAAACGACAACTTTGGTTTCTTCATCTGTGAGCGCTTCTTCCAGAATGTACATCAGTTCATCCACTTTGGTGTCGTGCCGGGTGGCCTGATCGAGAATGAATGTACTGTCGCATACCATGCGCATCTGGTTAAGGAAAATCATCAAAAATTGGCGGTCTTTTTCGCTCAGAAAACCCCAGCGCCGCCATTTTGCGACCAATTTTGCGACCTCATCTCCGCACTGTTGGTGTATATCGGCCTGCATTTCGGTCATCGGCACAAAGAGGTTTTTGTCCATGCGTTTGGGCAACTGGCTCAGGACTTGCTTTTTTGTCCGGCGCAGCATCAGATCGCTCAGCAGCTTTTTGATGTTATTTAGATCGCGGTAACCCATAATCCGCCCGAACTCATCTTTTACCTGGTAGCGGTTTTGAAAAAGGTACAGCGGCCCCAGCCGGTAGTTGTCTACAAACTGAACGATGGAGTACAATTCTTCCAATTTATTTTCGAGCGGAGTGCCGGTGAGTACGAGGGCATAGTTGGTGCGCAGGCGCTTCACGGCGCGCGATATTTTGGTGTTCCAGTTTTTGATGCGTTGTGCTTCATCCAAAATTACAGCGTCGTAATCCGCTCGTTGAGGTAATTCGCATCGTTACTCACCACATTGTAGGTGACGATATGATAGAAACTTTCCGTTTCCTGGTAGGCGCGGCGGCGTTTGGTTTGAACGCCTTCAATCACCAACACGGCGCTGTCGGTAAACTTTTCGATCTCGCTTTTCCACTGGTATTTCAGCGAAGTCGGGCACACGATCAGTACTTTGGAGACGCCCATTTCGCGTTTCCACAATTCAGCAGTGGCGATGGCCTGGATGGTCTTGCCCAGCCCCATTTCGTCGGCGATGAGACAACGGCCTGCCTTTGCGGCAAATTCCAACCCCTGCATTTGATAAGGAAACAGTTTGGCTTTGATGAGCGCTTTTAAGTAATCGCTGTTTTTTGTCAGTTCCAGATTTTCTATAATGGCTTGCCGGCGCAAGTTTTCCCGCTGTTGTAAAACCTACTCCAGCGCATCCGGATAGCAACGGAAATCAGGGTCGAGTTTCCGGGCCAGTTCGGAGAATTTTTCAAAATGCGCAAAACCGGATTCCCCCAACACGAGGTCTTCGCCAAAGTATTGGGCCGCTAATTTTTGCATTTGCAAGCGCTTACCCGAACCGATGCGGATTTTCACCTCTTGCGTTTCGCCGTAGCGCAAATAAACCGACGAATATTCGGGGTCGTATGGCTGTTTGAAGTGCTTACGCGAACCCCGGGTATTGAAAATTTTGAACAGCACCGCCTCCACGTGTTTGCAAGTGCCCAGCGTATTGCTTTTAAAGTCAGGGCAGGAGCAAAAATTCAATCCGGGCTTGTTGCTGCGAATAGCAACTTTATAGGCGCTTTTGACATCTGGATTTGTAACTTTGAATTCGCTGTAAACCGGATGCGCCCCGACATTTTCTATGGTGAAGACCTGAGTTTGCGCAAATTGTCGCCGCAATTCAATTTGCCAGTCGCGCAGTTCTAATGCTTCCGGCTTTTTGTGGTAGGAAACCTTGAGTGGTTGATCTTTTTTTCTGCTGATTTTTTTGTGGATTTTTTTGCTTGTTTTTCGCTTGCTTTCTGCGCCATGTCCTGTTTTTTTTCAAAAATAGAAATTCCTCCCAACTTCCCACAAAATAATAGGCCCATTATCGCTGCACGAGGTGACACCGGTGACACCTTTCCAAAAAGGTGTTACCTCGTATCGCCCCCAACTTCCCACAAAATAATACTCCGGTCATCGCTGCACGAAACCAGCAAGCCGCTTTCTGCCAGATACAGCAGGGCATTGACGGAATTGACATGGCCCCCGTTGCGGATGGTGTCCAATACTTTCAGGAGCTGAAACGATTGTGCATCCCAGATTTTGATGGTCTTATCGCGGCTGGCCGTGGCAAACCACACGGCTTCTGGTGGGAAACAAATGTCATTGATGGTGAACAAATGGGCAGGTTGAGAAGAAACAGGCTGTGCAAGGTCGTTTAAGTCCCAGACTTTCAGGTGTGCGTCCCGGCCTCCGCTGAGCAACAATTGCCCATTTGGGTGGTAGCGCACTGCAAACACGGAATTGTCGTGCGCCTGTGCCAGTGTTTGCCGGATATCAAAAGTGCCTGCATCGAGCAGGTAAATGTTGTTGTCGCTGCCCCCGATGGCCAATTCGTTTCGCGCTTTGGAGTAGTCTATGCTGCGCAGGCTTTGATTGCTCAGGTGCAGGCTTTCTAAGCTGCGGCCTTCGTTGGCCGACCATTTCGTCAGGATGCCGTCGCCGCCAATGGTGAAGACAAAATCGCCTACGTGCAAAACGCCAAATACGCCTTTGCCGTGGTGGGCAATGTCGCGGGTGCGTTCCGGCTGCCGAAAGTCAACCCAGTGTACGCCGCCATTCATATCGCCGGCTACAATTTTTTGCTGCTCCGGCAGGAAAATCATGGAAAAAATCTGGGCATCCGTTTTGGCTAAGAGCTGGCCCATTTCGGGTTCCTGTACTTTCCACTGCACCATCCAGCCGTCGCCTGCGCCCGAAAGGAAGGTCTGTGGTTCTGTGCCTCTGCAAAGTGCGAAGACGGAGGCGTTATGACCGGTTAACTGAGCTGTTTTTTTTAGCATAAGATAGAGATTTCCTTATGTCTTCTCCTTCAAGATAAGACCCCCAATACTATTTTCGCAGACCTGGTCGCGATTTTATACGTACCCGGATCCTTCAGCTTGAACGAGTAGCCTGGCTCAACATCCCCTTACTCAAAGGTACACTTTGCGTGAAACTTGACCAATTTTTCAGTTGGCTAAATAGTGTCTGTCTTTAGAGTCCGATAACTGCGTTGTATTTTGCCCCAAAACTGGTCATTTACGCGAGTAAACTCCCATTTTTGGGGCAAAACACGCCTTGTTCTCGAACGCTAAAGAACAGACACGGGACTAAATAACCAGAAACCAACAAGATTTAGAAGATGGGAATAGCCGCCGACATCATCATCATTGTGGTTGCCGCCTTTTTGGGCGCGTTAATCATGCAACGCCTCAAGCAGCCGCTGATTCTGGGGTATATGCTTGCTGGCATTGCCATTGGCCCTTACACCGGGGGCGTTACGATTTCTGATATTCACGAAATAGAATTACTGGCTGAAATCGGCGTGGCCTTGCTGTTGTTTGGTCTGGGGTTGGAGTTTTCGTTTAAGGAACTGCTTTCGGTGCGCCGGATTGCGTTGGGCGGCGGGGTTATCCAGATTATCCTGACCATCGCTTACGGCTATTTAATCGGGCAATTGCTGGGTTGGAACTGGGTGACTTCCGTGTGGCTGGGAGCATTGATTTCACTGTCCAGCACCATGGTCATTCTGAAAACGCTGGCGAATCAGGGGAATATCGGCACCCTGTCGAGCCGGGTGATGATCGGCATCCTGATCGTTCAAGACCTCGCCATTGTACCAATGATGATCATCCTGCCCGAAATGAGTAATTTGGAAACCGGATTGCCCGCTTTGGGAATGGCGGCTGTGAAAGCCGCTGTTTTTCTGGCAGTAATGGTAGTGGCCGGCACCCGTATTTTCCCCATGCTGATGCGCGTAGTTGCCCGGTGGAATTCGCGCGAGTTGTTTTTGCTGACCATCATGGCAATCGGGCTGGGCATTGGTTATGCAACCTATCTGGTTGGTTTGTCTTTTGCATTTGGCGCATTCATCGCCGGGATGGTGCTCAGCGAGTCGGACTACGGCCACCAGGCATTGAGTGACATTACGCCACTGCGCGACCTGTTCGGGTTGTTATTTTTTACCTCCATTGGCATGCTGATAGACCCCATTTTTTTGCTCGATAACTGGGGTTCGATCCTTTTGCTCGTTGGATTGGTCGTTGTCGGAAAAGGCCTGATTTTTGGATTGCTGCCCAAGCTTTTCGGCTACGGCAACATCATTCCCATTGCGCTGGCGCTCACGATGTTTCAAATTGGAGAATTTGCATTTGTACTGGCGCGTTCAGGCGTAAAAGACGGCACACTCTCCAAAGAACAATATTCCCTGGTATTGGCGGCCACCATCGTCACCATGGTTATGACCCCGCTCATTTCCGGGCTTACGGGGCCCTTATACGCCTTCAGACGCCGCAGGCTGCCCGCACAGCCGTTGGAAACCGTTAATTTAGTCAGCCACAAACTCAACGACCACATCGTTGTAGCCGGTGGAGGGCGCGTTGGGCGCTATGTGAGCAAGGTGCTCCTGCACCTCGAACTGCCCTTTGTAGTGATTGAACACAACCACAGGCGCTTAGAAGAAGCAAAAGCCGCCGGATTGCCGTTGGTTTACGGCGATGCTGCGCAACATGCGGTTTTGGAAGCGGCAGGCGTTTCGCATGCGCGGCTGCTGATCATCACTGCGCCGGGCACCATTACGGCCAAAGCCATCACCCGTCAGGCGCGGTCGCTCAACCCTGAGCTGCACATCGTGGCACGTGTGGAAAGCATCGAACAGGCAGAAAACATGCGCAGTTTGGGTATTTACGAAGTCGTCCACCCCGAATTTGAAGCAAGCATTGAAATTGCACGAACCGCGCTTTACCACCTTGGTTTTTCTGCCAGTGAAATTTACCGCTTAGCCGATGACATGCGCAAGGAAGCCCGCGAAATGCTGGGTGCGCCGCTCAACGAGACCCATGTTTTTTCAGATAAGGTGCAGGATGTGGCTCGCCTGGCGGACGTCACGTGGGTAGAATTAACCGAAAACAGCGCCCTTGTTGGCAAAACCCTTTCGGAAACCGATGTGCGGCGCGAAACAGGGGCCTGTATTGTCGCGCTGCTCCGGGAAGGTCATTTGATGCCCAACCCCGGCGCAGAAGAAATCCTGCGCAGCCGCGATGTTGTGGCCATTCTTGGCGATCACCAACAAGTGCTGGCGTTTAATGAACTGGCAGGCAGCGTTGAAGCCTGAACTAACCGCTCAACCGGTGTAAATGGCTTCCCGTTCCACCACATTGGGCAGCGACCCAAAATAACCCAGTTTGATTTCGGCCATCCGCCGGCCTGCTTTTGCACAATTTTCGAGGTCGCGGCCGTCGAGCCAAGCACTGAGGTAGCCCGACCAAAAAGCATCGCCTGCACCTGTGGTGTCTTTCACCTGCACAGGTCTTGCCGGCAGAAAAAGCCTTGTAGATGCGGTCGCCGCCAGGCACCCCTCGCCGCCTAAAGTGACGCAAACCTCCTTTGCGCCAAGCGCCAAAAAATGATCGGATGCAGCTTGCGGATCCTTCATGGGATTGCCGTAAAGGCGCTCCCAATCTACCTCGCTCACTTTCACCAGCGCCCCGTGCGCGCAATAAGCGGCGACGACAGCCTGTGCCTGTTCGCGATCGGCCCATATTTTCTGCGCGTAATTGGCATCTATGCTTAGTTGACAGCCCAGGGCAGCCGCCCGTTGCGCCGCGTCAAGAATGGCGCTTTGAGCCGGTTCAAGGCTAAGGGCAAAACAGGTGGTGTGAAAAATGCGCGATCCCGCCAACAGTGCATCGGGCAATTGCGCGAACGTGATCTGGCAATCGGCAGAGCGGTAAGCTTCAAAATTCGATACGGTGCGCGAACGCGTGACGAGAATGAGCGTGGTGGGTGCCGGGACTGAAGCTAAGCAGGTACAGTTTACGCCAACGCCTTCCACAGCGCGCAGTAAAAACTGACCCATGTCATCCTGGCCTACCGTGGCCACTAAGGCTGCCCGGTTGCCCAGTCTCGACATGTTCATGCATAAATTGGCCGGGCTCCCGCCCTGGATGCGGCGAAACTGGGAAACTGCGTCCAAATCATCGGCGAATGCTTCACTAATGAAATCAATTAACAATTCTCCTGCGCAGCAAATATCAAATTGGCGTTCCGTGTCGTTAATCATGGTAGATAAGTTGCTTTTTGTTAAATTCGTTGATAGGCACTATTTCGTACCGGCACATTTAGTACGTGTCTCATTTTTAGAGTTCGAGAGCAAGGCACGCGAAGGCTCCAAAAACGAGAGTTTACTCGCGTGAATGACCGGTTTGGGGTCGAGTGTAACGCAGCTATCGGACTATAAAAAAAGACACTATTTCAGGTCTGGAAGGTATAAACTTTTCATTATAGAGACTACACACATGAACCCGCTTTCTTCAATTCATCGCTTCGAAACAATTGCCAGGTTAAAATCAGAGATTTTTGACCTCGTCATCATTGGTGGCGGGATCACCGGAGCAGGCATTGCTTTGGATGCCGCTTCGCGTGGAATGAAGGTAGCGCTGCTTGAAAAACAAGACTTTGCTTCCGGCACGAGTAGCAAATCCACCAAATTGATCCACGGCGGATTGCGTTACCTGAAACAATTGGAACTGGGGCTTGTGCGCGAAGTTGGCAGCGAACGCGCCATCGTTCACCGCATGGCACCGCACTTAGTTGTTGGAGAAAAGATGTTGCTCCCGTTGATAAAAGGCGGAACCTACGGGGCGCTGTCCACTTCATTTGGCCTCTGGCTTTACGATGTATTGGCCAATGTGCAGGGGGAAGACCGCCGGAAAATGTTGGATAAACAAGAAGCTTTGGACATAGAGCCGATGCTCGCCAAAGAAGCGCTTTTGGGCGGCGGCTATTATGCAGAATACCGGACAGACGATGCCCGCCTGACGGTTGAAACCCTGAAAACGGCCGTTCAGTTCAGCGCCACCGTCCTCAATTATGCGCAGGTTGAAAATATGCTGTACAAGAACCGGGTGATCGGAGTGCGTTGCAATGACCTGTACTCCGGCGAAGTTTTTGATGTTGAAGGGTTGTGTGTGGTTAATGCAGCAGGCCCGTGGGTGGATCATTTGCGGCAATCAGATAATTCACGCTACGGCAAACGCCTGTTCCTTTCTAAAGGCGTCCATATTGTAGTGCCCAGGGAACGTTTGCCCATCCGGCAGGCAGCCTACTTCGATGCACCTGACGGACGCATGATTTTTGCGATTCCCCGACACCGCGTTACGTACATTGGCACCACCGATACACCCTACGAGGGGAATCTGGACCAAATCAGCGTTTTGCGAGAAGACGTTGAATACCTGCTTGATGCAACGAATAATATGTTCCCGAAAGCGGAATTGAGCGTTCATGATGTAGAATCAAGCTGGGCGGGTTTGCGCCCTTTGATTTACGAAGAAGGAAAATCAGTTTCGGAAATGTCGCGTAAAGACGAGGTTTTCTGTTCACCGACCGGGTTGATTTCCATTGCCGGCGGTAAACTGACTGGCTTTCGCAAAATGGGGGAAAAAGTAGTCAACCTCGTAGCCGACCGGCTAAAAGCTGAACACGGCAAAAATTTCATGATTTCGTTCACCGATAAGATCCCGCTGCGCGGCGGCTATTTCCGGAATGCCGCAGAAGTGAACCGTTACCGGCATGAATTGGCAGGTCGGCTGGATGTTTTACAATTACCTGCCTGGCGTGCCGATTATTTAGTGGCTAACTACGGTCGCCAATCGGATGCCATCTTGGAACAGATGCTTACCTATCTGCATGTGCCGGAAACTTCGCTGGCTTGTGCGGAAGCCTGGTTCGCCATCCATCAGGAAATGGCGCTGGAGCCGCTCGATTTTTTTGAGCGCCGCAGTGGCCGGTTGTATTTTGATCTGCCGGGCATTGCCCCGGTTCAGGAAGCTGTGCTGGCCGTTTTTGCCCAGGCTTTGCAATGGGATTCCGCTACCCTTCGCAAAAAACGACAAAACCTCGAAGAGGCGGTCTTCGAGGCTTCGTGCGCATTTTTGTCGGTCAAGGCTGAGGTGGTTTAAGGTGGGATACGTGTCGGACACTTTGGAAGTGTCCGACACGTATCCCACCTTAAACCACCCGCCCCTCAAAGTTCGTCTTACAATCGCTGAAAAAACAATTCCTCTACATGTTCTGTGTTATCGTCGCGCAGTTTGATCAGGTTGTCCGTTCGTTCGATGAGCAGCCAGTCGTCCGTTGCATTGCTTAATGGTTTCACGGCACCCAGATTGATGATCAGCTTGTTGCTGCTGGAATTGTGTTGCCAGGTTCCATTGGTCGTTACGCCGCCTTTCACGGCTTCTAAAACGCCATCGCTTTTGAAGTTGAACGTGTATCCTGCGAAGTCGCTCGTTTCGTCTTTATCTTTGTCCCAGTAATAAGAAACCTTCCATTGGCCGGTTCCGTCGGTTAGCACATCTGGCAGGTTGCCTGCCGGTGAATTATCATCATTGCTGTTGGAGCATCCTGATGCGATAATCGCCAGGAACAATCCGAATAATTGAAAGAAGCGTGTTTTCATGTTCTGTACTTTTTTTTATGACACAAGTATAGGGGTGAAAACAGGCAGGTTCCAAATATAAGGTGCTGAATGGGTAAATGGAGGTGTTGAATGGGTAGGTTGAGGAGGTTCACGTGTCGGACACTTTCAAAAGTGTCCGACACGTGAACCTCCTCAACCGCTATTTCTAAAGCATTTTCATCAACGCCCGCGCCCTGTCTAAAGCCTCGGTATAGCATTGAAGTAAGGGAAAATGGAGCGCTTGAAAAAGCCGGAGCCTATGGTGTCGCGACGGGGTGGTTCGCGATAAAAGTGGGGCATCAGCGATTGCTGGAAAGCCATGTTTTTTCGCAGGGCGTTCAGGTTTTCAGTCAGTAGAAAAGCCTGTCACGCGCAGCGGGGGTTAAAGTATGGATTGCGTTTCATGATAATATTACGGTTCCCTTTAACCTTTTTTGACTCCCCTTTGGGGTTAGGGCGCTGGTATCAGCAACCGCTCAATCCCCTGCACCACTTCCAGCCAGGCCTGATCCCGGTCGCTGTACGAACTCACCGGTTTTGCTTTGGAAGGCAGGCCGTTCAATTTGCCGAAAGGCGTATCTGCTTCCCAACTGCACGGGCGCAGCACGATTGGAACAACTTGTACTGATTTTTGAGCATGGCGCTCCATCGCGGTTTTGATTTCCACATCCCAGATGTAGTCGGTGGCCAAAAAGTCGGCGCTGATCAACAACAGAATGATGTCGGCCTGGGTCAACTGGTTTTTAACGGCGTCGTCCCATTCTTCTCCAGGCAGGATTTGGTGGTCGTCCCAGGCAGCAATTTTGCCTTTGCGGCGCAACACAGAGAGGTGGCGAAGCAATTGCTCCAGATATTCGCGATCGTATTTGGAATAGGAAAAAAAGATCTTTTTGGCACCTGCTGTATTGGCAACGGGCGGCGGCGTACTTGTGGTTGCTGGATTTCCCGCATGGGCGGGTACATTGATGTGGATGGGGCTGCCCTGCGCTCCCTGGATGACAATGTTCCCGCTCCCCGTCACCTGCGTCGAATTGCCTGTGGTGGACGCCCCGATTGGCGCGGCAGACTGCCCATCGTCTTCGACCATTTCAGTAAAGGCAAGCAGCGCGGAAATGATCTGATTGGAACGCACCGTTTTGTCCGAAAATTCAATGGTGCCCATCATTTCTTCCCGACGCAGGGCATTCCACTGGAATTCCAGTGTCAGGAGGTCGCTTTCCTTCGGCAATGCGCTTTTCAATGCATCAAAAGCATCTTTAATGCGATTGTTGCTGATGAGTTTTTTGATGGCTGCTTGATCTTGCATAAGTTGGGTACAATTGAGGCGTCAAAATAAGCGTTTTTTTTATTCAAATGAGAAAAAAACCATTTCCGGCGACGGTAAATTTTCCTTTTTCTATGGCCCGGGTGCCTTCCTCGGCGTTTACGACCGCGACCGCAGCAATCGCTTTGGCGATGACGAAATCAGTGTTGGCGTCAGCGGAACTATCGGCCTTTCCGCTTGGATTGATCGCTTAGAATTGTACCTGCAAGTGACGCCTCGGGTGGGCGGTGTTGGAGCGCACGGAGGCGGACATGGGCGGGGGGTTTGGGTTGCGGTTTTATTTTTAGGGGTTCGCACAACGTTACCGCGCACTACCGGAAATTTTCACACAACGGCACAACGATCACTACGCGGCGGCTTTCGTTGTGATCGTTGTGCCGTTGTGTGAAACAAAAATCGTTGTGTGAAACACCAGAATCACGCCTGCGTTGTGATCGTTGTGCCGTTGTGTGAAATAAAAATTGTCGTGTGAAATACCAGAATCAAGCTCGCGTTACGCTAAAAACATCCGCTAACTAACCCAGCCACTCCCTCCACAGGACACCGTTCCATCGCATGCCGTCCCCCTTCCAGCAACTGAAACCGTGCGCCCGGAATCCATTCCGCTGCTTGAACCGCCTCGTCCCGACGCACCATTTCATCGGCATCCGCCAAAGCGACCGTGACCGGAATGGCAATACCTTTAAGCGCTGCTTCATTCAATGGGCGGTGCTCCCCAAGATACTGCATCATACCCGCAGTTTTTTCCAGCACCGCACGCCAGCGCGACTCCCCGTGCCGCTGTTGCAGCGCTTTTGCGAAAGCGGGCACTTTTTCTAAGATTTTATCGGGGTTCAGCATCGAAGCTTCGCGGGCAGCGCCTTCGGGGTTCCAGTCCATTTTGGTGCCTAAGGTGAGCACAGCGCCCACGCGTTCTGGATAGTGAAAAGCCAGCATCAGTGCAATATAGCCGCCCATGCTGTACCCGAAAATATTGACGGAATCCAGGCCGTTCTGATCTAAATATTGCAAAACATCGTCCATAAAAACTTCCGGCAAAAAGGCTTCCGGCATCGGCGTATCAAGCCCGTGCCCGCTGAAATTCAGGTGGTGTACCGCGTAGTTTTCTGATAAACGGGCGGCCAATTTCTCAAATTGATCTTGTGCGCCAAGCGCGCCGTGCAGCAAAAGTATGGGCTCCATGTTTTTGTGAATTTGGTGCTGGAAAACCAACGCATTTTTTATATTTGCAAGGTAAGCAGTTGTTGTTAATTCCATTAAATCTAAAGATCACATGACAAAGTGCGAAATGGGTTGGATCGAAGAAAGGCTTATTGTTTCGTTTGGAGCGAAAATGAATGTTCAAACGGCAGGAGGGTAAGTTCGTGCTGCTGATAAAAAAATATTCAAAAATCATTGACAATAGATTTATTGCCACTTGTGTTTGTGGCTCACAATAAATTTATTGCCAATGAGGAATGTGGTTGGACAAACACCCCGGGGAGCAGATTTTTTCCCAAGAAACGCAATCATCAACAAAATATACCGGCGCCTCGAAGCCGGAGCGAACATCTTCATGGCAGCCCCCAGGCGCGTCGGCAAAACCTCTATCATGCGGGCTATGGAGGACACGCCAAGAGAAGGCTTCCATTTCGTTTACATCATTACAGAATTCATTCATGATGTAGAGGATTATTACCATAAATTGCTCACAGGCTTACTCAACAGCGAAGCCATCAGCAAATTAGCGAAAAAGAAGGAAAGCATTCGCAACCTGATCAGCGATGTAGCAGGCAATATCCATATTAAAATAGCCTGGCTTGAATTGGGCATTCAGAAAGAAGGGGAACGACATTCTTATCAGGTCTCTTTTGAAAAACTATTGGCTCAGTTGGATACCGGCGAGGATACGATTGTCATTATGATTGATGAATTTCCGCAGACGGTTGAAAACATCAGGGAAAAGCACGGAGCCCGGATTGCAGAGCTGTTCCTGAGACTCAATCGCGAACAAAGACAAAAATCCAACAGTCGCATCCGTTTCATTTTAACAGGATCCATCGGGCTTCCCGCGGTTGTAAAAAAGCTGACTTCCACCAGTGTCATCAATGACCTGAATGTGGTTGAAATTCCACCTTTAAGCGAAGAAGAAGCTCAAAAACTTGCCACGCAAATGACCACACTTCGAAATGTCGCCAGCATTTACAACCCGGATTTGCTATCCAAAGCTCAACTCATTGACAGTTTTGTCATTCGGAATAAAAAGTTTGAAAAGCTGTTTGCCGACATCAAAACGTCCACCATGGACAAGCCGGAACAGCCAATTATAATCGTTGGCCTACGGGGGATGGTTAAAACGACTTTGCTGCGCCGGCTGGCCTACGAAGTGGAAAATGACCAAGGGCTTCATGCGTGGTTAATGCCCATCATTTTCAACGAAGAAGAATATGGGATTACGAAGCTGTTTAAACTTTGGGAAACCGTTGCGGAATACGTTGAAAAGCGGGATAGCGCCTTCGAAGGTCTTTACGACCAAATGGACGAAATGTATCGAAAATTGAAAGGCGATGCCCATCAATACGAACAAGCAGCTTTCGATATTCTGATTGGGGCTTTGCATGGACGCGGCAAAAAAATGTTGTTGTTTATTGACAATTTCGGCGACATGTTTCGCCGCTTTTCGAAGCAGGAAAAACAACGCCTGCGTGAAATTTTGATGACCTGCTCCGATTTGCGCATCATCGCGGCATCTGCGGTCATCATTGAAGCCTTTTTCAAATACGACGACCCTTTATTTGAGTTTTTCAAAACAGAGCGCCTCGACGGGCTGAATAGCGAAGAAACCATAACGCTCCTGCTCAAATTGGGCGAAGACCTGCCCGGAAACCCCGTCAAGGAAATCTTAGAAAAACAACCGGAGCGCGTCGAAGCCCTGCGGCGACTCACCGGGGGCATTCCGCGCAGCAATGTCCTGTTTTTTGAAATTTTTGTAAACGACAAAGATGGAGATGCCTTCACCGACTTAGAAAGCGTGCTGGATCGCGTCACCCCGCTCTACAAGCACCGCATGGATGACCTCCCTGCGCAGCAGCAAGAAATTTTGCAAGTGCTTGCCCTGAACTACAACTCCATGAATACCCGCGAAATTGCGGAGCGCACCCGTTTGGACAGCAAATTGGTATCGGCGCAACTGAAGCAATTGCAGCAAAACAACTTAGTTTCCATCGTCCACACCGGTGGCAAAAACCATATTTACCACGTGCACGACCGCTTTTTCAACATCTGGTTCCTGATGCGCATGGCGCGCAAGGGCGATAAAAACCGCGTGCTCTGGTTGGTGCGGTTTCTGGAATGCTGGTGTGCGCCGGAACAACTCTCCAAACGCTCGGAAGCGCACCGGAAAGCCTTGTCGGAAGGGCATTACGACCCCAAAAGCGCGTATTTTATGAGTACGGCGCTGCATTACGCGGATCAGGAGGATACATATCCCGAATTCATGAAATACTTCCCCCTCCTCCTCGCCAAAAAACAATTCGACTCGCTCTACAACTACTTCACCTCCGAAAAAGGCCAAGCCATCCGGGCGCGGGATCGTTTTTTGCCCGTCTGGTATGCCCTGATGTATTTCCTGCGCGAGCAATACCCGAACGAATACCTGCGTATGCCGCCGGAATTAAAAGAAACGGTGACAGAAATTATTGAACAGGCGAGAGAATATGCCGTTGCTTATCAGTAGATTTGGGCGATTTTTTCGCGAATACGGATAGGTAATACGTGTCGGACACTTCCAAAGTGTCCGACACGTATTACCTATCCGTATTCATTCGTAAAGAAAAAAACCACCGCTCCCGTGCCAAATTCTCTGTACCCGCACCTGCTTGCGCCGCTCAACCTGGGGTTTACCCAACTCAAAAACCGTGTGTTAATGGGATCCATGCACACCGGACTGGAAGAAACCGCCAATGGATTTGAAAAAATGGCCACTTATTTTGCCGAACGCGCCCGGGGTGGTGTGGGACTGATCGTCACAGGTGGCATTGCACCCAACCGAGCGGGCTGGGTAGGCCCTTTTTCGGCCCGATTGGCCACCGATGCTGCCGCCCGCAAACACCGCATTGTCACCGACGCCGTACATGCGGAAGGCGGCAAAATTTGCATGCAAATCCTGCACGCAGGCCGCTATGGCTACCACCCATTGGCCGTGGCACCCTCCGGAATCAAGTCGCCGATTTCCCCATTCAAACCCTGGACTTTGAGTGGCCGGGGCGTAGAGCGCACCATCCGCGACTTTGTCAATTGTGCAGAATTAGCGCAGGAAGCTGGCTACGACGGCGTGGAAGTGATGGGTTCGGAAGGTTACCTCATCAACCAGTTCATCGTTTCCAAAACCAATAAACGCAAAGACCAATGGGGCGGCGAATTCAAAAACCGCATCCGATTTCCGGTGGAAATTGTGCGCCGCATCCGTGAACGGGTCGGCCCCAATTTTATCATCATTTACCGCCTCTCAATGCTCGATCTGGTGGAAGACGGCAGCTCCTGGGACGAAGTAGAATACTTAGCCAGCGAAATCGAAGCAGCTGGTGCCACTATCATCAACACAGGCATCGGCTGGCACGAAGCGCGGGTGCCGACCATCGCCACCATGGTGCCGCGCGGCGGTTTTGCCTGGGTTACCAAACGCCTGATGGGCAAAGTGGGCATTCCACTCATCACCACTAACCGCATCAATACGCCGGAACTGGGCGAACAAATTATAGCCGACGGTTGCGCCGACATGGTTTCGATGGCGCGCCCTTTTTTGGCGGATCCTGATTTTGTGAAAAAAGCTGCTGAAAACCGAGCTGCTGAAATCAATACCTGCATCGGCTGCAACCAGGCTTGCCTCGATCAAATTTTTAATCGCCAGACGGCAAGTTGCTTGGTGAATCCACGCGCTTGCCGCGAAACGGAACTGAATTACCTGCCGGTAATCAGAAAGAAAAAAATCGGCGTAGTAGGCGCAGGCCCGGCGGGTTTGGCCTTTGCGAGCATCGCGGCAGAACGCGGTCACGAAGTACACCTCTTTGAAGCGAGCGGCGAAATTGGCGGCCAGTTCAACTTAGCCAAACGCATTCCCGGCAAGGAGGAGTTTTACGAAACGCTGCGGTATTTCCGCAAACAACTCGATGTACACGGCGTGCAGTTGCACCTGAACACGTTTGCAACTACACAAATGCTGAGTGCGCAAGGTTTTGATGAAATCGTCGTCGCAACGGGCGTCAGTCCACGCGCACTGAACATCGAGGGCATCCAACACCCCAAAGTGCTGAGCTACCTCGAAGTGCTGCGCGATAAAAAACCGGTTGGGAACGCCGTTGCCATCATCGGCGCGGGCGGCATCGGCTTTGATGTGGCAGAATATTTAGTCCATCAGGGCGAATCACCGAGCATGAATATCGCGGCCTTTATGAAAGAATGGGGTGTGGACATGGCTTACAGCAACCGAGGTGCCCTCGCCAAACCCAAACCCGAAGCGGCAGCCCGCGAAATTTACCTGCTCCAGCGCTCGAAAGGCAAACCCGGCGACCGCTTGGCCAAAACCACCGGCTGGATCCACCGTGCCGCCCTGCGCATGAAAAAAGTGCAGATGCTGAGCGAAGTAACCTACAAACGCGTGGACGACGAAGGCTTGCACATTGAGGTAAAAGGGCAGGCGCAGGTTTTGAAAGTGGACAACATAATCATCTGTGCAGGCCAGGAGCCGCAGCGTGAGTTGTTCGAACCCTTAAAAGCTGCCGGCATTCCGGTGCACCTCATTGGCGGCGCAGATGAGGCACGGGAATTGGATGCGAAAAGGGCGATCGAGCAGGCGGCGAGATTGGCCTCGGAAGTGTAGCGCCGAACTCTGTTCGGCCGCATTTCTAAATACTTTATCTTTCATTGAGTTCAGCCCTTGTCAAATGTTCAATTTTAGGAATCTTGATGGCATTGTTTTCAGTAAAATGCAAAAATGCATTTACTTTTTCTCGCCATGCTTTTTAAGCAACTGACTCAGAAGATTCAATTTCTATCTGAGCATTTGTGTTTTTTTTCAAAGCATCCAAAAAAGGTTCTAACCATTGAAAATCCCGCTGACTTTCAATTTTGATGGTAATAGTCATAAGCTATTTTTTTTCAAAAAAAACCAAAACGAGCATCAGTACAAAATAATTCTACCGAGCCTTGTTATAAAACGGATCAGCACGTATAAAGTTAATCCTTTACCAAGAGCCAAGTACACGTTTTTTTGTTTGCTTAAATCTAAGCTTTTTTCAAAATAAGACGTTTCATTTGTACCAATTATCTGCTTTTTCCAACAACCAATAACCAATCTGAAATCGCGAACAGCCCAATAACCAGTAACAAATAACCAATAACCATCACAGCATGTCCCACCAAAAACATACCGCACTCAAACGTCCCAACCTTGGTCATTTTGGCCGGAACGAATGGGCCATCATTGGTGCGCCTTGCGGCAGCATCCAAACCCTGGCACGGCGCCTGACCGGTCTGTTGGCAGCTCAATACAAAGTTGCTTATGTGGATGCCGATCACAAAAGCGCGGATGAGGCCGAAATGCCCCTGCAAACGCTGTTGGGCAGTGGTGCCGCAATGGAATACACCGATAAAATTACGCACCGGCGTTTTGAGTGGGGTAGGGGAATGGGGCCTTTTCAATACCGACCTTTGTTCAATGAGCAGGATTTGATTCTGGTGAACGGCAACCATTTTGAAGCGGCGCGTCAGATTGTGATTATTGACAAACGAAAAGAGCAGTCGCTACAAAAAAAATTGGATCGCCTTGGGAATGTGCAATTGTTCCTGTTGGCGGAAGGCGCTGAAGCGATTTACCCGTTTTTGAAAGACCATTTGCCAGGGTGGGAACAGGTTCCGGTGATGCAAATTGCGGATACCGAACGCATTGCCGCATTTTTACAACAACAACTCCAACCGCCGCCGCTTTACGGCCTCGTTTTAGCCGGGGGGCGCAGCGTGCGCATGGGGCAGGACAAAGGCTTGATGGACTACCACGGCAAGCCGCAACGCGAATACGCTGCCGACCTGCTGAATGCCTTTTGTGAAAAAACATTCCTGTCTTGTCGCTCCGATCAGGTAGCGTCGTTAGACTCCTCCTACACTGCGCTACCTGATACATTTGAAGGGCTTGGACCTTTTGGTGCCATCTTGTCCGCTTTTCGCGAATACCCGGAGGCGGCCTGGGTTGTGATCGCCTGCGACTTGCCGCTACTCGATGCACCGGCTTTGCAACAATTGGTGGAAGCGCGCCGCCCGGCACAAATCGCCACGGCGTTTCAAAGCCCGCACGACAACATGCCGGAGCCGCTCATTGCGATCTGGGAGCCTAAAAGTTATGCGGTGCTGTTGCAATTTCTTGCACAAGGTTATTCCTGTCCGCGCAAGGTGCTGCTGAACACGGAGGTGCATTTGATTGAGCCGGCGCAGCCCCAGGCGTTGACGAATGTGAATAGTTTGGAGGAAGCAGCGGGATTGGTGGCTTTTCGGAAGTCCTAAGACAAAGCTATAGAAATGATTACGGCTTAATAGGCATTAAAGGAATGCCATCTTCCCAGGCTTCGGCGATGTGGGAGAGGCGCTGGAGACTGTCCCGATCTTCCGGTGCGAGGCTTTGAAAGCCACCTCCGGAGGTCGCTTGCTGAAGGTATACAGCTATTTCTTCCATTACCTGGCCATATTTTTCTTCGGTATTGATTTTGTAGACCATTGTTTGTCTTTTAACGTGAATTCGAGCATTAATTGACTGATAATGAATGGTTTTGAATACATGAATAGTCTTTTTGCTCCCTTTACGTCTAAAATTTCCCGCAAAGGGCGCTAAGGATACGCCAAGTCCGCAAAACAGGACGCCATCCTTAGCGTCCTTTGCGAGACCTTTGCGTCCTTTGCGGGAAACAATTTCGCACAAAGGAAGTGCATTGCGCGGAATTTCGACCACCACATCCGGTTTGTAATGTTCGATTGTGAGTGCAATCAAACGATCCTGGGTGAAACGACTAAGTGAACTTTCTTTTTCATATCAAATTTTCACCCGCTCTACGGTTTTTTTGTGCCGGCTTTTTTCCGCCATGAACGCCATCAAATGACTTTCCATCGAAGCATCTAAGGTAGAAGTCAGCAGACTGCCATCTTGTTTGTCAACCGCGTTCAGCCAGTCGCGCACCAAGCCCCAGTCGCCGCCGCCGTGCCCGGATTTGATCTTAGAATTTTCGTTCGTGTTCCATTTGGTGATTTCGCCGGTCCGGAAGTCGGCAACATACAGGTCGTCTTCATCGCCCACGATGTCGCCCATCGAACCCATGATGCGGGTGCGCCGGCCTGCGTAGTTGGTGAAGGCTTCCATGCTGAAACTGACGGTGATGTTGTCATCGAATTCCATCGCCAAAATCTGGTGGTCGGGCACGTCGTTGTCGCAGCGGTAAACGCAGCGACCATACGGACCTTCCTTCAGGTTTTTCAAAATGGCATCGCCTTGCAGGGTTTTATCTTCCGGCAGGTCGAAATGGTGCAACCAGGTGCGTTCGCGGTGGTAAATGCGCAAGGCTGAGTACGGGCAAGTGGCTTCAATGGCGCAGCCGTCGGTACAACGGGCGGTGCTGCCTTCCGGCGCGTTTTCGGCGCGGAACCACGATAAGGAACCAAATGAACTGACGTAATTGCAGTTTTTTCCGATCCACCAGCGCAGGATATCCAGATCGTGGCAGGATTTGGCCAACAGGATGGGATTGGTGTCTTTTTCGCGCCGCCAGTTGCCGCGTACATAGGAGTGCGACATGTGTACGTGCTGGATCGGTTCCAAATGCTGCACGCTGATGATCTTGCCCAGCACCCCGGAATCTATTACTTCTTTCACCTTGCGGTAATAAGGTGAATAGCGCAGCACATGGCAAACGGCCACAATGCGCTTGTGTTTTTTGGCCTGTTTCAGAATGTCGCTGCATTCCTTCCAGCTTTGCGCAATAGGCTTTTCCAGCAACAGGTCGTAACCCATTTCTAAGGCGCGCATGGCCGGGCCGTAATGCAGCGGATCGGGGGTGGTAATGATGACGGCATCGGCAAATTTGGGTACATCAAAAACGTGTTCCCAGGTCACAAAGCGGTTTTTGGCTTCGATGTTGTGCTTTTTTGCGTAGCGTTCGTTGCGCAGCGCAATAGGTTCAGCTACGCCCACAATATCTAATTCGTCCGGGTGCTCCAGGCCGTAATTGCCATAAACATTGCCCCGGCTGCCAGCGCCCAACACAATTGCAGTAATTTTTCGCGCAGGTTTTACATAATCTTCCGGCGCATCGTCGTCAATCGTTTTTTCAATCAGCGGGATATTCGCCCAAGTGGAGGCAGGTACGGCACCTCCCAAAGAAATAAGCCCCATGGCGCGGAGCAGTTCTCTTCTCGACCAGTCTTTTTGCATGACAGGATCTTTTATATTGATGATTTATTATAGTTGTCGTTATCAAGGTTAAAGTAGAAAGGATAAAGGTTAAAGTGGGGTTTCGATTCCCTGATGGTATTGCGTACCCTCTACCCTCTACTTTCTACTGAAAATGCGATATTAGAAAGAATTTAACAAACATTTGCATATTTTATTCAGGAAGATATTCTTAGATTTACCGCTGTGATGAAATTATTCACGGTTATCAAGCAAAGCGAAAAGTCAACACAGTTTACTCAAAAAAATCTTCCCGTGCCCTAAAGGTGCGGGAATTTTTGTTTGTGAAACAAAGAACACAAGCCGTTGCGGGTGCCGTTCTACCCCGGGCACGATTTTTCTTCCTATGATATCCGGCAATTGCATGTCGTGAAATACGAACAGGGCAAAACGAACGGCAGACCGGTTTTTGCTTTTGCGCTGTACCTGACCCTCAAGAACCGACAATCTTATCTATGAATGATTCACTCGCAGTCCGCCCGCCTCCAAAAGTGGTGTATGTACGAGTTTCACCATCACGCTATGCCGGACAAAACCATCTGTTAATTTGTATCCTGTTTCGGTGATCGTTCTCGTTTCAGCGTATCTTATTGAATAAAAATACCAAAACTCTATAAAAAACCTTTATATTGACTCCCAATAAAGAAAAGAACAAACACAGGGTGATCAAATGAACGTTGCGGCATTTGATACAACCGTTTTATGTGATTTGTTTGCCTTTAATATAAGTTCTTATGAAAATAATTAACCTTAAAAGTCAGTTTTTTAAAAACTACATTCCTCCGGTTTTGGGATTGCATTCCGTCTTCTACAAGGCATCTAAAAAAGATCATTGGCAGGAAATTGCCCTTCTATTTGGCTTCGTATTGCTGAACCTTTTTCCAATATCTGTGACTTGTCAAATGACAGAATGCCATGTTGATTATGATCCTTCGTCTGCCCCCCCAATTCTAACAGCTTAATTACCTGCCCTTTAGTGGGGATGAGTGAAAGTGAGTACCGTGAACTTTCTGAATTTACGCTGTATGTCAATTTCCATTTTGTAGCAAATGCTGCGGGTGAAAATTTTCACTGCGATCCGAATGGTGACCCAGTTTATTATGCGCCGACCATTATTTCGTCTTTAATTGGTTTATGTAATAATTATTTTGACAATCCGATCATCAATCAATTTGGAAATCCTGGTCAAGTGCATGATTCCCGACTGAGGTTAAAGTGTTGCGTGTTGCGTGCAGGCGAAGCACCTTTTACGCTTAACGCAACACAAAAACAGACGTTAGAAACGATTGCAGCGAGCGACTTACCCAATCGGGGTTATGTCAAAGCTTTGTTGGCTTTGTTGCTTGACACGCCTTTTGAAGTAGCGCTTACCGCTCCTTCAGGCGCTACATTCCAGGCTGCGATTCCGGAAACAATGCTGACATCCGCTCCCGCTTACCAAATTTACCCGAACCCTGTCACGGACTATTTGACGATACAGTACCCTGTCTTCGAATACAGTCGCCAAAGTCTTGAAGTCATTGACCTGAATGGCCGTGTCGCACTTACCCGGGTACTCGACGATTCAGGAAAACTTGTAGTGATTAGATAATTTTTTTCATCCCGTGGGGTAAGTTGTACGTACAACTTACCCCACCTTCATTATATACGCATCATGAAGCGCATATGCCTTTTAATCATTTGTCTTTATGTTTTTTCTCCGGCTTTCTCTCAAAACTACTTTAGCCACAACTACGATACCACAACGATGCATTCAGAATGATTTACAATTTTGGCGCTGAAGCCATTAGCCTCGATTATGTTGTTTGGAATGACACCACTCATTACGATTTTAATATTTATATTATAAATGTGACAGATACTATTATTGACAATCTGGATGTTCAGGTATATGATGTTTACAACATTTGCAACCTAATTGATTACAGTTATAGTAGAGATATTACGGTCTTCGAAGGTATTGGCGCACTCAATACTCACCTGCTTTATTATTCAGATTATGACTGTAATTTTGAATTGATGGATAATCTCGAAACAACAGCGTTCATTCCCCGTTACTATTCCGTCAATAGCGAAATGATCTACACCTCAGCACCGGGAATTGATTGTGATGTGCTTACCCGAGCAGTCACTCCAGTCCTGCCTGATCCACAATTGTCCATATTCCCAAACCCGGCTCAGAATTTCTTTTACGTAAACCTCAATGAATATGGAAATAACAGAGATCATCAAGGGATCAAACTAATCCTATACCAGGCAAACAGTAGAAAAATAGCAGAGCACTTTCCTGACCATTTTCCAGCTTTATTAAATGTCAGTCCTTATCCGGCAGGAATCTATTACCTGCAAATCGTTGAAGGGGATCGGTTTTTTGGAAAATCACTGATTATTGGGCGTTGAGGTGGCTGGAATAATGGAGAGGTCTTCGTTAAAGACACGATTAACAAACGCCACAACCCGCTCACAAGCCCGTCCATCTCCAAAAGGATTGCGAACGCACCGCGCCACCATCGCCTCGTATGCGACCGAATCGTCCATCAACTTACTGACCATTTCAATGATTCCCTCCGGCGCAGTACCTGCCAGCAAAGCCGTTCCTGCTTCGATGGCTTCCGGTCGTTCGGTGTGATCGCGCAGCACAACCACCGGTTTGCTCAAAGAAGGCGCTTCTTCCTGGATGCCGCCACTGTCGGTGAGAATTAGGAAGGAGGCTGAAAGCAACCAGACGAATTTTTCATACGACAAAGGTGGAATCAGTCGCATATTCGGCAAACCGGCCAAAGGTTCCAACGCCGCGCGCACCTGCGGATTGGGGTGAACGGGCAATACAAAGAGCACCTCAGAATAGCGCGCTGCCAAGGCCGAAAGCGCCTGACGCATACCATCTAATTTTGCACCCAAGTGTTCCCGCCGGTGCAGCGTGACCAGCACAATCCGGCGATTTTTTTGATCCAACTGCTGCTGAAACGCTTCCAATTCCGGGCTTTTTTCTGCTTCAATATGCGCTTTTGCCCAAAGCAGGGCATCTACGCCCGTGTTTCCGGTGACGGCGATGGCGGCGTCCGGAATGCCTTCGCGCAACAGGTTTTGGCGTGCAGCTTCCGTGGGTGCAAAGTGGTACGCTGCAATTTTGCTGATGGCAATGCGGTTGAATTCTTCCGGAAAAGGACTGCGGATCAAGCCCGTGCGCAAGCCTGCCTCTACATGCGCCACCGGAATCCCCGCATAATAGGCCGACAATGCGCCGCAAAAAGCAGTGGTCGTATCCCCCTGAACCAATACAAGGTCGGGATTTTCCTTTTGCAAAACCGGTTCCAATGCCGTCATGAGGGCTGCGGTCAAGCCAGAAAGGTGCTGCTTTTCCTGCATCAGGTTCAAATCGTAATCCGGCTGGATGCCAAAAAAATCAAAGGCCTGCAAAGCCAGCTCCCGGTGCTGACCCGTGAAACAAACCCGGCACTCAAAAGCTTGTGGCTGTTGCCGGAACCTATGAATCAACGGCACCAGTTTGATGACTTCCGGTCGGGTGCCAAAGAGGAAGAGTAGCTTGGGCATTTGTAATGATTTTATCTAAAACTCCCAGTCCTCATCCGTAATTATCCCGGGGCGGTAATGCTTTTTGGTGAAAGCGCGCTGTTTTTGTCGTTCGATTACCAGCTTAGCTAAGCCGATATTGGCCGGCTCTTCTGCCAATGGAGAAAGCGCAAGGCTCACTTTCCGCTCGTCAATGTCAAGCCGGTACATCAGGCTCAGCAAATATTCTAGGCGGTACTGGATCATATCGGCAATGCAATTGGCGAGCGACTGCAGCAGCGCTTCTTCCGTCATTTCCGGTTCTGCGAACGGTGCCAACTCAAATTCCTGAGCCACCAACTGAACCGTGTCTTCGATATTCTGATTGTCTTCCATATTTTTTTGTTGTACCGCCGAACTTCCATCCGGCATATTGTCTGATTTTCCCCCTCTCCCTCTCCCCCCCTCTCCCTCTCTC
>ENA-ORBV01000716-ORBV01000716.1-microbial-mat-metagenome-genome-assembly--contig:-NODE-716-length-75234-cov-58.765970_pt1 | contig 75234 bp, 61 predicted proteins | sample MGYA00237777_ERZ505514 | MGnify/ENA primary metagenome ERZ505514 (study PRJEB26160, sample SAMN06269048) | microbial mat metagenome | isolation source: Oligotrophic lake microbial mat | place...
CACCTCTCTATTCGTCGGCAGCGTCAGATGTGTATAAGAGACAGCCGTCCCCCATCCCCCACCCCCGTCGCGGAGCCGCGAGTGCCGAAGACCGATGTCCTGATCGTCGAAGACGAACCCGAGATTGCGGAGCTGATCCAGTTCCATATGCAGCGGGAAGGGATGACCGTGCGCCACGTGGTCTCCGGTCGGGTGGCGCTCGATCGCGTGCGTGAGGCCCCTCCCGATCTTCTGATTCTCGACCTCATGCTGCCGGATCTCGACGGCCTCGAGGTCTGTCGGCGCCTCAAGCAGCGACCCGAGACCAGCGACATCCCCATCGTGATGGTGACCGCCAAGGGTGAAGAGGCCGACATCGTCGCCGGCATCGAACTCGGCGCCGAGGATTACGTGACCAAGCCGTTCAGTCCGCGGGTGCTGGTTGCGAGGGTTCGGAACATCCTTCGTCGACGCGATCCGCGCGGGGCCGCCGAACCCGATCGCGACGGTCGGATCGCCCTCGCCGGCGGCATGCTGGTGATCGATCCCGCGCGGCACGTGGTGATCTGCAACGGCTCGCCGGCCGATCTCACCCTCACCGAGTTCGGGCTGCTCCATTTTCTTTCGCAGCGCCCCGGCTTCGTGCGCACCCGCGACCAGATCATCTCCGCGGTGCACGGAAAGTCGACGGTTCTCTCGAGTCGCACGGTCGACGTCCACGTCACGGCGCTGCGGCGGAAGCTCGGCCCTCTTGCCCAACTGATCGAAACGGTGCGCGGGGTGGGCTATCGCCTTTCGGAGAGCCTCGAGGCTGTGGAGTAGCGCGGGCTCCGAAGCCAGCGACGCCGCCCCGATCGGTCCCGACCGGCCCGCCTGCGGGCACAATGCAACTCGTGTCACGCCTGCCCCCTCGACCAGCCGCCGCGGCTCTCGGACTCCGCCTCGTTGCGGCCGAGCTGGTCGTCTTCGGCGTGCTCTTCCTGTGGGTGCCGTCGGGCGGTCTGGCAGTGGCTTTGTGCGGCGCGGTGCTCGTGGCCATCACCCTGCTGGTCACTCGCGGCGCCGCCCGCCGGGCCGCGGAGTCGAGCGGCCGATTGGTCGACGCGCTCGCGCCTCTGGGCGAGAACCGTTCAGCGGTCCGAGTGAGTCTGGGCGAACGCGCTGAATTCGAACCCATCGCCCGCGCAATCGACACCGCCCTCGACCACACTCGTTCGCGACTTGCCCGGCTCGAGAATCAGAACGAGGAGCAGCAGGCGATCTTCGAATCCATGAGCAACGGACTGCTGGCCATCGACTCCGACCATCGCCTGCTGCGCGTGAACCGCGCCGCCGCATCGATTCTCGGAGTGGACGCCGAGCAGGCCCGGGGACGTCTGGTCCAGGAGATCACTCGGCAGCCGGGGCTCAATCGATTCGTGCGCGAGGCGATGACCCGCGAGGAGCCCACCGAGGGCGAGTTCGAGGTCTATCGGGAGGGTTCCAGCCAACTGGTCGTCCAGGCCAGGAGCGAGCCGCTCCGCGATGCCGGCGATCGTCCCGCAGGTCTGCTGGTTCTTCTGAGCGACATCACCAAACTGCGCCGTCTGGAGTCGCTGCGCGCCGACTTTGCGGCAAACGTCTCCCACGAGCTGCGAACGCCGATCACCAACATCAAGGGGTACGTCGACACGCTGCTGGAGGTGGGTGTCGAGGATCGCGAACAGACCTCCCGCTTCCTCGAGATCATCCGACGAAACACCAGGCGGCTGGGATCGATCATCGAGGACCTGCTGGCCCTGTCGCGTCTCGAGCAGGCGGGTGATCGGGAAACGCTCGAGCCCGAGGACGCTCCGATCCTCCCAATCGTGGAGAGCGTCAAGGCGAACCTCGAGAGCGCCGCCGAGGCCAAGTCGATCAGCCTCCAGATTCTTGTCCCGCCGACGCTCGAAGCCCACGTCCTTCCCTCGCTCGTCGAGCAGGCGCTGGCGAATCTCGTTGCCAACGCGATCACCTACAGCCCGCCGTCGACCGTGGTCACGATCGCGGCGGCGGAGCGACCGAAGCGCGGTGAAGATGCCGACGCGATGATCGAAATCTCGGTCCAGGATCGCGGGCCGGGAATTCCCGCCCATCACCTTTCGCGGGTCTTCGAGCGCTTCTACCGGATCGACCGGGCCCGCAGTCGCGAGCAAGGCGGCACGGGGCTTGGGCTGGCCATCGTCAAGCACATCGCACTCGCCCACGGGGGTCGGGTCGAGGTCGACAGCCGGGTCGGGGCCGGGAGCACGTTTCGGCTGATCCTGCCGAGGGCGACGCAATCGACTCCAGCCCCTCCCTGACCGCTTCGCATGCAACCCCGGTGAAATCTTTACCAGTTCTTAACGATTTCCAGTCAAGCTACGCCCTTCCTTCAAGGAGATCACTCGCATGAACAGCACTCTCTCGCTCTTTGCCGCCTCGGTCATCGGGGTCGGCGCGACGGCCTTCGCCTTCGCCGGCAATGTCGAAGTGGACCGCGCAATCCCCGGGTACACGACCGTCTCGGGCGTCTCGGGCAATCTCAACTCGATCGGCTCGGACACGCTCAACAACCTCATGGCGCTCTGGGCCGAGGGCTTCAAGAAGGCCTATCCCAACGTCAACATCCAGGTCGAGGGCAAGGGCTCGGCGACGGCGCCGCCGGCAATGATCGAAGGCACCGCCCAGCTCGGGCCGATGAGCCGCGAGATGAAGAAGAGCGAGATCGATCAGTTCGAGAAGAAGTTCGGATACAAGCCGACCGAGATCAAGGTGGCCATCGACGGGCTTGCGGTCTTCGCCCACAAGGACAACCCGATCAAGGGCCTCTCGATGCAGCAGGTCGACGCGATCTTCTCGAGCACCCGCAAGCTCGGCTCCGACAAGGACCTGACCACCTGGGGACAGGTCGGCCTCACCGGCGACTGGGCCAGCCGTCCGCTCAGCCTGTTCGGTCGCAACAGCGCCTCCGGCACCTACGGCTTCTTCAAGGAGGTCGCCCTTGGAAAGGGCGATTTCAAGATCAGCGTCAAGGAGCAGCCTGGCTCGTCGGCGGTGGTTCAAGGCGTCAGCGCCGAGCTCGGCGGCATCGGCTACTCCGGCATCGGGTACGCGACTGCCGGCGTGCGAACCGTGGCGCTCGACGGCTACGAACCCAGCTACGAGAACTGCCTCGAGGGCAAGTATCCGCTTGCTCGCTTCCTCTACATCTACGTCAACAAGAAGCCGGGGCAGCCCCTGGACACGCTCACCCTCGAGTTCCTCAGGTTCGTGCTCTCCCAGGAAGGTCAGCAGGTGGTGGTGAAGGATCACTACTTCCCGATGACCAAGGCGATGACGGCCGAGATGATGAAGGCCCTCAACTGATTCTCCAGTGAGCCCTCGAGTGGACCGGGGTCCACTCCGATTCGCGCAGCGGCCTCGGGGACGGGAGACCCTCCCCGAGGCCTTTCGATTTCCGGGACCGCGCCATCTCAGATGTCCGACATCGCCACCACAACGTCAAGCGACGGTGACCGCACGCGGTTCGGGACCTCGCGCCGGGTGATCTTCATGGATCGCTTCATGGCGGTGGTCATCTGCTCCGGGGGCATGGGGATCATCGTGGCCGTCCTGGCCCTCTTCCTCTTCATCCTGTGGCAGATCATCCCGCTCTTCCGGCCCGCCCAGGTCTATCCGCTGGCGGTGCACGAACTGCCGCCTGGCGAGCCGCTGGCGCTGGTGGCCGACGAATGGTCCGAACGACCGGCTCTGATCACGAGCGATGGCAGGCTCGAGTTCTTCACGCTCGCGCGACCCGGTCAGGGACCCGCCCTGCCACCCTCGAGCACCGACCTGGGGGCGGAAGTCGGGGCTGCGATTACCAGCATTCGAGTGCAGGCGGCGACCAACGTCGTGGCCTTCGGCACCGTCGACGGGCGAGTCGGCTTGGCCCATGTGACCTACGAGGCCGAGTATGAGGATGCCCCGGCCGGCTCGGCCGGCGCACGTGGGCGGACCCGGCGAATCGTCGAGAGTGTCGAGCTCGACGAAGCCATCCCGGTTGGCGACTCGAAGTCGCGGGTGATCGACGTCGACTACGGCGACTCGGGACGCGACAAGATCTTTGCGGCCCTGACGGAGCCGAACGCGCCCCCCACCGCTGGAGCCGCGCGCAACGCCAGTCGCCGCGAGGTGCACGCGGTCCGACTGACGCAGGAGCGCTCTCTGAGCGGTGCCGGCAAGGTGGTCCTCGAGGGCGACCTCGATCTCACCCCGCAGCTGGAAGGCGCCCATCCTCTGAGCGTGCTGGCGAGCTCGAAGGGTGACAGCGTGATCGTCATCACCGATGACGGCGGCGCCCACTACTTCGTTCGCGACGCCGACACGCTCACCCGGGTCCAACGCTTCGAGCCCTTCGCCGATCGCCCCGATCGAACAATCGCCAACGCCGACTACCTCTTCGGCGACGTCTCCATCATCTTCCTCAACGGCGCCGGCGAGAATCGCGTCTTCAGCCTCTTCTCGCCGCCGGAGGGAGGATTGCGAACCTGGAACCAGACCAAGCAGTTCCCGGCGCTCGAGGGTCCCTCATCCGTCTTTGCAATCAGCACCCGCAACAAGAGCTTCCTGCTGGCCCACGGCACTCACGCTTCGCTGCGCTACTCGACCACCGAGTCGATCCGCTGGGAGGACGATCTCGACTTCACGCCGACCTTGGCGACGATCAGCGGCAAGAACGACCGCATTCTCTTCGTGAGCGCGGACCGCAAGCTGCATGAGTTCCGGCTGAACGATCCCCACGCCGAAGCGGGGATCACCGCCTTCTTCGGACGGCTCTGGTACGAAGGCGCCCACGAACCCAAGTTCGAGTGGCAGTCGACCGGCGGAACCGACGATTTCGAGCCCAAGCTCTCGATGGTGCCGCTGCTCATCGGCACGCTCAAGGGCACCTTCTACGCCATGATCTTCGCGGTGCCCATCGCCCTGACCGCGGCGCTCTACACCTCGCAGTTCGCACACTGGAAGGTGCGGGCGATCGTCAAGCCGCTGATGGAGGTGATGGCTTCACTTCCCTCGGTCGTGCTCGGGTTTCTCGCGGCCCTGTGGCTCGCGCCGATTCTCGAGACCCGGGTCCCGTCGATACTGCTGATTGCACTCTTCGTGCCCACCGTCGCGTTCATCCTGGGGTGGGTGTGGCCGCGCCTCCCGCTGCGCTACCGCAATCGCGCCGGGCTCTTCGGCGAGATCGCCGTCCTGTTCATCGGGCTCGGTGTCGCGGGGGGTCTGGGGTGGATCCTCGGCCCGACCTTCGAGAAGCTCGTCTTCACGACCGTCGATCCCGCGACGCAGGTGACCGTCGCCGATTTCCGCGTCTGGTGGCGCACCTTCACCGGGGCCACCTTCGAGCAGCGCAACAGCCTGGTCGTCGGCTTCATGATGGGCTTCGCGGTCATCCCCATCATCTTCACCATCACCGAAGACTCGCTCTCGAACGTGCCGGCGAATCTCCGCTCCGGGTCGCTCGCACTCGGTGCCACCCGCTGGCAGACGGCCATCCGCGTGGTGCTCCCCACCGCCTCGGCCGGCATCTTCTCGGCGCTGATGGTCGGACTGGGACGAGCGGTCGGCGAAACCATGATCGTCCTGATGGCCACCGGCAACACCCCGGTCATGGACTTCAACATCTTCTCGGGCATGCGCACGCTCTCGGCGAACATCGCCGTCGAGCTGCCCGAAGCGCCGCACCACGGCACGCTCTATCGATCCCTGTTCCTCGGCGCGATGCTGCTCTTCCTGATGACCTTCACCGTCAACACCGCAGCCGAGATCCTCCGCCAGCACCTCCGCAACCGTTACAAGACCGCCTGAGAGAGAGATGTCGCCGTCAACTTCACAACTTCCTCCGACACCCGACGACGAGCCTTCCGCTCCGCCGGGGAGGGCCTCGCGCCTGGAACGCCACGTCGGAGGAGGCGAGCCCTTCGTCTGGCTCACGGGGATGGGACTGGTCGTCGGGCTGACCATGATCGGAGCCCTGCTTGCGATCATTCTCTTCAAGGGGCTCGAAGCGTTCTGGCCCAAGCGCATCGCCCAGATCGTGCTGACTGAAGAAGGCGCGGCCCGGTACGGCGGAAAGATCCTCCTTGGACACATGCTCGGCGTGCAGGACAAGCCAGGCTCGATTCGAATGGCCGATGGGTTGCGCCCGACCGAGTTCAAGCTCCAGACCGGCAACAAGGATGCCACCGGCTCGGGCTTCCGCTTCATCGACAGCTCCGCCGTCGCCGAAACCACCTTTCCCGACGGACTCGTCCGCATCGAGCGGATGGAGTACGGCCCCGCAATCGGTCGCATGGTGAGTCTGTCTCGCGATGGAACGCGTGTCGACGCCTCGAACCCGGGCTTCCGCTCCCAGCTCGCAGAGCTGATCAACGAGGTGGCGGCCCGGCGCCGCGCAATCGACGAGATCGAGCGCTCGCGAATCGGCGACATCAACGAGGACATGCAGCGGATCCGACGCAGCCAGCGCGAGCTCGATCTCCGCGGTCTCGCCGCGAGCTCGCCCGAACATGCCGAGCTCGAGGGTCGTCAGGCCCAGCTCCAGGGCGAGTACGAAGTTCTCGCGGCCGAATCGCGAGCCCTGCGGGCCCTCCAGGATCGCGACAGCGTGATCCTCCGACTTGCCGACGAACGCGAGCGGACCATTCTGGCCGGGAACGTCCTCGTCGTCGACGAGCCCAATGCCCTCGGGCTGTTCGGCAAGCTCCGCGTCTTCGGCCGGAACATGGTCGCCTTCGTGACCGAGTGGCCGCGCGAGGCGAACACCGAGGGCGGCATCTTCCCCGCCCTCTTCGGCACCTTCGCGATGACGGTGATTCTGAGTCTCGCGGTCACTCCCTTCGGCGTGCTGGCCGCGATCTACCTGCGGGAGTACGCCCGCAGCGGGCCGCTGGTCCGGGCCGTGCGCATCGCCATCAACAACCTGGCCGGTGTTCCCTCGATCGTCTTCGGCGTCTTCGGGCTCGGCTTCTTCGTCTACGGACTCGGCGGCAGCATCGACGCCCTCCTCTTCTTCGACCGCGAGGGCCCCGTCTTCGGCACCGGCGGCATCCTCTGGGCGTCGCTCACGCTGGCGCTGATGACCGTGCCGGTGGTGATCGTCTCGACCGAGGAAGCCCTCGCCGCAGTGAGCCGCGGCGTCCGGGAAGGATCGCTCGCCTGCGGCGCCAGCAAGTGGCAGACGATCCAGCGCGTGGTCCTCCCCGCTGCGGCCCCGGGCATCATCACCGGGATGATCCTGGCGATGGCCCGCGGTGCCGGCGAAGTCGCCCCGCTGATGATCACCGGGGTGGTCAAGCTGGCCCCGACGCTGCCAATCGACACCTCGTTTCCGTTCCTGCACCTCGATCGCAAGTTCATGCACCTGGGATTCCACATCTACGATCTCGGGTTCCAGAGCCCGGACTCCGAGGCGGCCCGCCCAATGGTCTTCGCCACCACACTCCTTCTGATCGTCCTCGTGGTCACGATGAATCTTGGAGCCATCGTGATCCGCGAGCGACTGCGCCGGAAGTACTCGACGGGAGCCTTTTGATGCCGAGCAAGGACGCCGATTCTCCGACGGTGCAGACGCCTCGCAGCGCCGGCGTCGAGGCGCCCCGCGCCATCGACGACAAGGTCCCTGCGGGAAGCGTGCTGCAGGCGCGAGCCACGCCCTTCGTCTCGGCAGATACGCGAAGAGACTCGGTCATCGCGGCGATCCAGGAAAACCGCCGGATCAGCACCGTGACCCACGAGGCGATCGAGCACGATCGGCCGCATCTCCTGCAGATCAACGATTTTTCGCTGCATTACGGAACGACCAAAGCCCTCCACCATGTCACCTTCGCCGTTCCCAGGCACAAGGTGGTGGCCCTCATCGGCCCCTCCGGATGCGGCAAGAGCACCCTGCTTCGAAGCGTGAACCGACTCAACGACCTGATTGACAATGTCAGTATCGAGGGCAACATGATCCTCAACGGACAGCCCATCTTCGGCAACGACATCGACGTGATCTCCCTCCGCAAGCGGATCGGGATGGTCTTTCAGAAGAGCAATCCCTTCCCCAAATCGATCTACGAGAACGTCGTCTATGGGCTGCGACTCACCGGTGAGAACCGCCGGAGCCACCTCAACGAAGTGTGCGAACGGTCGCTTCGCGAGGCCGCGCTGTGGGAGGAGGCCAAGGACCGACTCAACGAGAGTGCCCTGGCCCTCTCCGGTGGACAGCAGCAGCGCCTGTGCATCGCCCGAGCCATCGCCACCCGTCCGGAGGTGCTGCTGATGGACGAGCCCTGTTCGGCGCTTGATCCGATTGCCACCGCCAAGGTTGAAGACCTGATCCACGCCCTTCGCGGCCACTACACGGTGCTTATTGTCACCCACAACATGCAGCAGGCCGCCCGGGTCAGCGACTACACCGCGTTCATGTATCTGGGGCGACTCGTGGAATACGGACCGACGGAGACCATCTTCCAGAAGCCGCGCTGCCGCGACACACAGGACTATGTCACCGGCCGCTTCGGCTGATCGGCTCCCGAATGCCCTCGCGGCACGAGTGAACCTCGCGCCGATTCCCACGCGTCCCTCGCGGATCCCGCCCCCCCTGATTGCGTTACTCGGAGCAGCACTTTGGCCATTGATCTTCACAAGGAACTCCTCACCCTCCGCCGCGAGATCCTCAACATGGGAGCGCTGGTGGAGCAGCGGGTGCGGAGCGTCACCGAGGCGCTCGAGACCGGCGACGTGGATCTCGCCAGGCAGGTGAAGTCGGGGGACGCCGAGATCGACGAGCTCGAACTGCACATCGACTCCGAGTGCCTGCGGATACTCGCCCTCACCGGTCCTGTCGCAGGAGATCTCCGCTTCGTGCTGGCGGTGATGCGGATCAACGGCCAGCTCGAGCGGCTCGGCGATCTGGCACGGTCGATTGCCAAGCGGATCATCGGCATCAATCGGCTGCCGGCCATCGAGCATCCGCCTGCCCTGCTCGATCTCGCCCGCGCCGCCCGGGCGATGCTTTCGGATGCGCTGGCGGCGATGGGCAACGAGGATGCGGCCCTGTGCCGACAGGTTCGGATGGCCGACGAACGGGTCGACGATCTGCGCCGCGAAGTCTTCCACTGGGCCCGCGCCGAACTTCCCCACCATCCCGAGGCCAGCACCACGATCATCGAGATCCTCTCGGTGGCGCAGAAGTTCGAGCGAATCGGCGATGTGGCCAACGGAATCGCCGGCGACGTGATCTTCCTCGTCGAGGGAGAGAACGTCAGACACACCAAGGTGTGAGCGAGCGCAGGGAAGCCGTCCGCATCCCGCTTGGGTGGTGCCGCCCAGCGAGTGCCGCCGCGATCAGGGTTCGACCCGGTCGAGTGCTGCCGGGCCGAGGTTGTGTTTGACGGAGAAATGGTTCCATTCTCCGGAACCGCGCAGTTCGGCCTCTAGATTGCGACCCGCCGAGTTGGTTCGTGTGAGCGCGAACGCCCGGTGATCTCCTCGCAAAACTCCAATCTGGTGGGGCCACTCCGATGACAGTTCTTCAGCCGTACTCCCGCGCGGTCAGCCGCAAGTCCAAGTCGACGTCCACCGTGCCGACGACCAATCCGATTCCCGGCAGCCAATCGACCCCCCGGTCGATCCTGGCAACCCGGCCCGACTGCACCACCCCCGACTCCGCAATTGACGTGCACCCGCTGACCGACTTCAGCAGCGACCTCGACGACGTGACCGCCGCCATCGAGCGCGGACTGAGCTGCGGAGTCGCCGCGTCGTTCACTGAACCCACGGTCGACGAGATCGCCCAGGAGGCGTATCTCGTCTGGCTTCAGACCGGCGGCAACGAGGTCGTGAACTGGCTCGAGGCCGAGGCCCGTCTCCGCAGCCGAGTCGCGGATCCGTCGAGCCCGGTCCTCGCCTGACCTCGACCTACGGCGCCATCGCTGCGGCGCCGCTCCGAGCAACCCACGCTCGCTCGAGAATCGATGGACCTTCGAATTCGTGGGCGATTCACGCCACCCTCCGGGCGTGAGTCGCCCGCCTCTGTTTTTGACGGCTGCCCCGTCCCCCCTGGCGACGGGTCGCGACGGTTGAGACGGGTTGAGACGGGCCGACCCAAGTCGAGTCGCGAGGACTGGAGACGCGCCCCGCGAGTCGCACTTCGGGCCGGGCTCAGTCCGACCCCCGCTTCCACGCCTCGAGCACTGCGAGGGTCGCGGCCGCCTCATCAAGCCTGCCGGTATCGATCTCGGCATCGGCAAGCCCGCGATAGATCGGAAGTCGAGCGGCGAGCACGGTTGCAACCTCGGACGCCGGAGTCGGCGAGAGGTCGCTCGCACGGTTCAAGTCGGCCGTTGCCTCACGACCCGCGCCGGTGAGCGCAGGGCGATCGCCGGGAGTGTGGTCCAGTCGCGCCGCGAGCTCTCCCGGTGTGGCCATCAGCAGAATGCAGCGGACGCGCCCCGCGTCTCGGGCCGCGTCGAGGAGCGCTCGCGCTGCCGGAATGATCGGCGTTCCCCCACCGAGCGCAATCACGCTCGGCGGCTCGCCCAGCGCCACGTCGAGGGCGGCCACCTCACCACGGCGCCACGCCGGCTCTCCATCGCTGGCCCAGATCTCGCGGACCGAGCGATTGCCGAAACGGGCTCGCACGCGGTCGTCGAGATCGATGAACGGACGATCGAGAATCGACGCAACCGACGCCCCAAGGCTCGACTTGCCAGAGGCCCGAGGTCCGAAGAGAACGAGATGTGACGAGGGCTTTCGCACGCGGTCGCCGTCGAATGTAACTGCTGACCCGACTCTCGGCGTCGAGTGCGAATGCCCCTGGGGACGGCCGCGTCCGTCGGTCAAACAACCAGCCGCCCGAGACTCGGGCGGCTGGGAAGTGACGGAGGCCTGAGTCGCCTTCCGGTCGCAGCTTGGGTGTGTTTCGCAGCAGGGCTCGGGCAGCGCGACGCGGCCTCGAGCGAACTCGGCACCGGGCCCTGCCCGGAGGACTCGGCGACTATGCAGTGGTCGGAGCAGTGGTCGGAGCAGTGGTCGGACGGAGAGTCCGTCTCGGGAGTCACCCGGATTCAGCCAACCGGCCGGCCGCCGGCGCCGGACGCAGCCAGAGACCGGTCAGCGCACGCCGATCCAGCGACCAAGGCGACGCTTGCCGTTGATGATCTTGCGGCCCTTCCGAGTGCTCATTCGGGATCGGAATCCAACGGCCCGGATCTTCTTGATCCGACTGATCTTGTGTGGGTAATGCATGACGGTTGACTGGCCGGGGTTGGCTGAGCGTGCCGGTCGGCGCGCGGGGGCGGAGTATAACCACCACCCCCGCGGCTGTCGACGTTTCGGCGGGTCCCAACCGCCCTGCCCCGCCCCGGACCGTTGACGACCCGCCGCGCAGAACCGCCCGGAATCGGCCGGCGGCCTTGTCGCGGCAGTATTCTCGGGCCATACTTGACCGTCGGTCCGGTCGAACTGTGACTTCTGGTGGCTGGGGAGGACCCGCTCCTTTCCTTCACTCCCGAGGCCGTCGTCCGACAGGACCTCCCCCCGTGGGCGGGCCTTCGAGGCGTCGGCACTGGCCGACCCCTCGAGCGTTCACCCACGGGATCCGCTCCCCTGTTGAACCCCACGGGCCTCAGCCCGCGGGGCGAGGCGTCTATGGATCACGAGTTGGTGGCGCAGGCCGAGGAGATCCTCGGATACACGTTCAAGGATCGGCATCTCCTGAGTCGCGCGCTGATGCATGCGTCGCTGGCCGATAGTCGCGTCGAGAGCAACGAACGCCTGGAGTTCCTCGGCGACGCGGTGCTTGGGACGGTGGTCTGCGAGTCGCTCTATCGCCGATTCACCGAACTCCTCGAAGGGGAGCTGACCAAGATCAAGTCGGCGGTCGTCAGCCGACGGGTGTGCGCCGAGATCGCCCTCGAGATGGGCCTGCCCAACCTGCTTCGCCTCGGGAAGGGCATGAACGGTCGGTGGGACCTCCCTTCGTCGGTCGCCGCCGCGGTGTTCGAGGCGATCATCGGGGCCATCTATGTCGATGGCGGCCTGGCCCCCGCGGAGCGGTTCATCCTCCAGCACGTCGGGCCCAAGATCGACCAGTCGGTCCGCCTGGGCCACCAGTTCAACTTCAAGTCGGTCCTCCAGCAGACCTCTCAGCGGATGGGCCAGCACTCGCCGCAGTACGTGGTCCTCGACGAGAAGGGCCCGGATCACGCCAAGTGCTTCGAAGTGTGTGTCGAGATCGGCGCTCGCCGCTTCGAGCCGTGCTGGGGCCCGACCAAGAAGCAGGCCGAACAGCAGGCCGCCCTCGCCGCCCTTCTCGAACTCGGGGCCGCGGAGCTCGACGAAGAGGGCGAGGTCAGGCTCACTCAATTGGCGACCGACGCGGAGCGGACCGAGCGCTAGCAGCCTGGGGCGGGGTCCCCTTCTAGTTGAGAATTCGTTATCATCTGGCCATGCGTGTCTCACTCGTGGCATCACTCGCTGCAGCCGTGGCGCTGGTCGCCGCGTTCGGCATGGCGGAGTTCGCTCCGCGTGCGCTCGCGGCAGGTCCGTCGGGCCCGATGGAGCCTGCCCAGAAGCCTGACCAGACGCCTGCCCAGAAGCCTGACCAGAAGCCCTCCCAGAAGCCTGACCAGATCCGGCCGCTCCCGGTTGCGGTGAGCATCGCTCCCCAGCGATTCCTGCTCGAGCGACTCGCCGGCGACGACGTGCGAGTGACCACCGTGGTCACCTCGGGGCAGAGCCACGAGACCTATCAACCCACCGACCAGCAGGCCAGCGAGGTGATGCGGGCGTCGCTCTACTTCGCCATGGGACTGCCGCTCGAGAACGGGCGCTGGTTCGAATCGATTCGCCGCGCCCAACGAGTACGGGTGATCGATTGCCGCGAAGGGATCACTCTGCGGGAGCTCGAGGGGCACGGGCATGACCCTGGGCAGGACCACGGGCACGACGAGGGCCACGGCACGCCGGGGCACGTCTGCTCGACCGATGGAAGCGATCCCCACGTCTGGACCACGCCAGCCCTCCTCAAGCAGCAGGCCCGAACCATGAGCAAGGCCCTCCGCGAGGCGGCGCCGTGGCTCGACGCCCGCCTGGCCACCTCGCTGCCGGCCCTCGAGAAGGAACTCGATGCCCTCGATCTCGAACTGCGCACCATCCTCGAACCGGCGAAGGGTCAGGCCTTCTTCATCTTCCATCCGGCCTGGGGCTACTTCGCCGATGCCTACGGCATTCGACAGATCGCCATCGAGCGCGAGGGCAAGGCTCCGAGCGACCACGAGTTGACGGAACTGCAGCGTCAGGCCCGCGCCGAAGGCGCTCGGGTGGTCTTCGTGCAACCACAGATCAGCAGCAAGGCCGCCGAGGCCGTGGCTCGCGCGGTGGATGGTCGGGTCGAGGTGATCGATCCGCTCGAGGCCGACGTCCCCGCCAATCTGCGCCGTGTCGCTCGGGCCATCGCGGAGGCCATCGCGAAGGGCCCCGCGAAGGGCCCCGCGAACAAACTGGACTCGGGGGCTGATCGTTGAACCAGCCTGCCGCAAGCGCCGTCATGCCTGCCGCGACTGCGGTCGTACGCGTCGAGGAGGTGAGCTTCTCCTTCGACGCCGTGCGCGCGCCGCGGGCGGTGCTCGACCGCGTCAGTCTCACCATCGAGCCGCGCGACTTCGTCGGGATCATCGGCCCCAACGGCGGCGGCAAGACCACGCTGCTGCGACTGATGCTGGGTCTGCTCGAACCCCAGGAAGGGCGCATCGTGATCTTCGGCGAGTCTGCGGCACGGGCGCGACGATGGATCGGGTACGTCCCGCAGCGGGCGGCGCTCAATCTCTCGGCCCCGGCCAACGTGATGGATGTCGTTCTCATGGGACGACTCGCCCACCGACCATGGGGGTTTCGCTATCACCAGAGCGACCGCGACGCGGCCCGACAGTCGCTGCTCCAGACCGGCGTTGAAGATCTCGCCGCGCGTCCCATTGCGGCGCTTTCCGGCGGGCAGCGACAGCGTGTGCTGATCGCTCGCGCGCTGTGCGCCGAGGCCAGGCTCCTGCTGCTCGACGAGCCGACCTCGGGAGTCGATGCCCAGGCCGAGCGCGGACTCACCGCGCTCCTGCACCGCCTGAACGAATCGCTCGCGGTGGTGGTCGTGAGCCACGACATCGCCTTCGTCTCGACCCAGGTGAAGCGCGTGGCCTGTCTGAATCGCACCCTCTCGATCCACCGTCCGCAGGATGTCACCGGCGAGTCGCTCGCGGCGATGTATGGCGAGGCGGTGCGGCTCGTCGATCACCACGCCCACTGCCACGCCGTCGAGCACGATCACGGGGCGCACACCCACGGGGGACAGCGGGCCCGCTGACCTCTTCCATGCTCGACTTCTTCCGCGACATCCCCGACAACCCGTTCCTGCTCAGCGGGATCGTCGCCGGTCTTCTCGCCAGCATCGCCTGTGGCGTGATCGGGCCCTATGTGGTCGTCCGCCGGATCGTCTTCCTCGCCGGCGCAATCGCCCACATGGCCGTGGGTGGCGTCGGCGCCGCCATCTATCTGCGGGCGGTTCATCCCGATTCCTTCGGCTGGCTCCGTCCACTTCACGGCGCGGCCCTGGCGGCGCTGGTTGCGGCGATTCTGATTGGAATCATCCATCACCGCGCGGCCGAGCGGGTGGACACCTTGATCGGCGCCTTGTGGGCCATCGGCATGTCGCTCGGGGTCATGCTGATGAAGTTCACGCCGGGCTACCAGAGCGAGCTGATGAGCTACCTCTTCGGCAGCATCGTCTTCGTCGAGTGGTCCGATGTCTGGCTGATGGCCCTTCTCGACGGAGTGATCCTCGTCGCCGCCCTCCTCTTCCACAAGCGACTGCTGGCCCTGACCATCGACGAGGAGCAGTGTTCCCTCCAAGGGGTTTCGGTGCTGTGGATGAACCTGCTCCTGCTCTGTCTCGCGGCCCTCACGGTCATCTGTCTGGTGCAGGTGGTCGGGCTCATCCTCGTGCTGGCGCTGCTCACGCTGCCGGCCGCGACCGCCGGACATCACTTCGCCCGGCTCGCCGGAATCATGTGGGCGTCGATTCTGCTGTGCATGGTGCTGACCACGCTGCCGCGGGCCGCGGTGTACGGCACCGCGATCAGTCCCGAGTCGGCAATCGTCATCGCCGCAGCGACGACCTATCTCCTCTCGCTCGGCGTCCGTCGACTGACCCGCGGAAGGAGCACCGCGTGAAGCGGGCGAGGAATCGAACCTCCGCCAGGGCTCCCCGTTGCTGCGACGCCCATGACCCGCACGCCGCACCCGCGCCGCGGACCTCCCGCACCGCCGCCGAGCCGGCGCCGCGCCGCACCATGCAGCGGACGGCGATCGTCCGGGCCGTCGAGGTCGCTGCTCGGCCGCTCAGTCACGCCGAGATTCTCGAACTCGCCCGCGCCGAGGTTCCCTCGCTCGGCACCGCCACGGTGTATCGAACCATCGCCCAGCTTCTCGAACGCGGTGAGCTCGTCGCCGTGCAGCTTCCGGGACAGATCAACCGCTACGAATCGAGGAGCGCCGCCCAGGTGCATCACCACCACTTTCACTGCGATCGCTGCACGCGGGTCTTCGACATCGCCGGCGGCGGCACCTCCGCAGGCGGCTCGGGAGCAGGTGGATGCGCCAGCGGTGTCGACGCCCTCGCCCCCGAGGGGTTCGCAGTCGATCGCCACGACATCGTGCTGTACGGCATCTGCCGGGAGTGCGCAACGCCGCCGCGCCGCTCACGCGTCGCTCGGGGCTAGCACCGGGGCGCGCTGACTCACTCTCCGCTGCATGTCGAGCATCAGGAGCGCTCCGGTCACCGCGATGAGCCCGCCCACCCACTGGATGGGCGAGAGCGCCTGGCCGAAGAGAAACCCCGAGAAGACGGCCACGATGAAGGGCTGGAGCTGAAGCACGCCCGCCGCGACTGCAACGCCGAGATTGGCGATGGCGATGTAGTAGAAGACGTGGCCAAGGGCAATCCCGATGACCCCCGAGAGCAGGAGATAGAGAAACTGCTCCGCGGTCATGGTCAGTGCGGTCATGCCCCGAAGGCCGGCGAAGGCGCCATCGGCTGCCGCGTCGCCGAAGACGAACATCAGGAGCACCATCGCCAGCCCGGTGTACTGGCAGATTGCCGCGAAGGCCACGACCGGGTGGTATCCCTCCATGAAGCGCCGCACCGAGAGCCCGTAGCAGGCGAAGAGGAGACCACTGCCGACGGCCATGATCACGCCTTCGACGTAGGCCCGGGCGCCAAACCCTTCGCCGTACATCAGAACGGCGCTGGTCCCGCAGAGAAGCAGCACCAGTCCCGCGAGATAGCCGCGTGTTCGGATCACCGCCCGCTCGCGGGGAAAGAGAATCCACGCGCCGATGGCCACGAAGATCAACTGGCTGCGCAGCCCGAAGGTGACCAGTCCCGGATCGATCCGGTAGTGGGCCCAGGTGAAGGCCACCTGGCCCACCGCATTGAGAAGGCTGGGCACCAGGGCCGCAACCCACAGCCCTCGAGGCATCCGTCCGCGGACCAGAATCGCCAGCAGCAGCGGAAGCCAGAGCAGCGCGCTGAATCCGTACCGCCACCCGTTGCTGGTCCAGGGATCGATCTTCGAGGCGAAGTGAAAGAGAAAGAGTGGAATGCTCGACCAACCCAGCAGAGTCATCACCACCGTGATGCCACCCTTGACCATCGATTGGGAGGCGCGTTCGGCGGATGGGCCACTCCGTGAATTGCTCATGCAAGGTCCTGGCTCGATCGATCTCCTCGCGGCGCTCGAGTCGGGTGCCTCGGCCGCGGCAAGTCGGCAGCGTACGCAATCGCGAGGAGGGCGCCGCTACGATCGGCCCATGACCGCTGCGCTCGCCTTGGCCGCCCTTCTCTCGCTTCCGAGCCTCGCGGGGAAAGCGCCCGCCGCCGCGCTGCAGTTGCCCCCGGCGCCCCCGGCGCCCCCGGCCGAACCGACCATCGTCGAGCCAGGTCGCCCTGCTGCGACCGATCCGACCGTCATCTGGCGGGCCATCGAGAGCCCGGCGATGCGGGTCACGCTGCTCGACCCCGGCACGCCCCCGCTGGTGACGGTGCGGCTCGCGCCCGAGCCGGAAGTCCTCGAGCGACTCACCTTCACCATCGAGCGCTTCGGCTACGCCGCCATGGATGGCGCGCACATCGGCGGCGAGATCCCGCTGCCGACCACCCTCACACTCGAGCTGCGGGCCCTCGCCCCCTCGCCCGACCGCGCCGCCAGCGGCGTCTCGATCCTCTGCCGCGGCACGATCCTCGGGGCATCGCTCAAGCCCAGCCGGAGCAATTCGCAGGAACAGGTCACCGCGGCCGAGGCGGCACTGGCTCCCCTTCGAGGTGCGGCACTCGAGTTCGATCTCGGCGATGACGGCGGACTCCGCACGCTTCGCCTGCCCGAGACGGTCTTTGCAACCGAAGGGGGCACGACGCTCGCCGACCGGGTCGCCCGCGGTCTGCGGGAGATCTTCCCGGCGCAGCCGATCGAGGCGGTCGGGGTGGGGGCGAGCTGGCGGGTCGAGTTCGACGACGAGATCGCCGGCATCGGCCAGCGGGCTCGGATGACCTCGACCCTCGAATCGATCGAGGAACGTCAAGTGGTCGTCAGCCGAAGCGTGAACATCGTGGCGGCGCGGGAGCGACAGAAGCTCCCGGACGGACGAATCAGCGAGGCGAAGAACGTCGAGCTGGAGTATGTCACCGGGCGCGGTGGCGGACAGGTCCGATTCGATCTCGGGTCGCTGCTCCCAATTGCCCTCCGTCAGGAGGTCTTCCTGGGCACCTTCATGGTCGGCAAGCTCGAAGGCCAGGAGCCACGTCGCCTTCACGAACAGCTCATGGACCGAACGGAAGTCGGATCGCGATCTCCGGTGCGGCTCGGCGGCAGCAGATCCCGTCCGCCGCAGGAGACTCCGGCGGAACCCGATGCCCCGCGTGCGCCTCGCCCGCGAGGCGGCGACGAGTGACGTGTGGGATTGGCGGCGCACTCCACCCGCCGCTACCTTGCGTCTCGAGCCGCCTGTGACCCTGACCGTCGACCACGACAGAGCGCCGGATGATCCCCGAGGGCCGCTGCTTGCCGGGCTGCGCGGTCTGACGGTTTCGATCATCGGGTACGGCAATCAAGGTCGGGCCCATGCACAGAATCTGCGCGACTCCGGAGTCGAGGTCGTGGTCGGCGCCCGTGACCAGTCGCGCAGCGGCGGTCTGGCCCGCGCCGATGGCTTCATCGCCCGCGCCGTCCGCGACGCATCGGCCGCGGGCGACCTGGTGATCGTCGCCCTTCCCGACGAAGTGCACGGCGAAGTCTGCGCCCGGGACATCCTCCCTGCGCTGCAACCGACTGCCGTGATCGGCTTCCTTCATGGTCTGAGCGTCCACTTCGGGCACGTGCTGCCACCTGCGGAGGTCGGCGTGGTCATGGTGGCCCCGAAAGGTCCCGGGGCCACGCTTCGGCAGCGCTACCTCGAGGGCCGGGGAATCCCCTGTCTGCTCGCAGTTCATGGAGCTTCGGGTGCTGCGGCGACCGACGCGACGGAGACGCCCATGGCGCGAGCCCTCGAGCTCGGTCTCGCCTGGGCCTCCGGACTCGGCTGCGGCCGCGCCGGCATCGTGCACACCAGCTTCGCCCACGAAGCCGAGACCGATCTCTTCGGCGAGCAGGCGGTGCTCTGCGGCGGAGCCATGGCCCTGGCCCAGGCGGCCTTCGAAACACTTGTCGAACACGGTTATCCCGAGGAACTCGCCTATCTCGAGTGCGTGCACGAGCTCAAGCAGGTGGTCGACCTCCTCTTCGAGCGGGGCTTCGCCGGGATGCGCCGGGCCATCAGCAACACCGCGGAGTTCGGTGCCTATCGCGCCGGACCGATCCTGGTCGACGACGCCGTGCGCGGGCGACTCCGCGAGCTTCTCGAATCCATTCGACGGGGCGACTTCGCCCGCGCCTTCGCCGAGGACACTGCCCGCGGCATGCCCTGGTTCAACGAACAGCGGCGCATCGCCGCGAGCCATCCCATCGACCGCGCCGGGGCCGTCGTGCGCACCTGGATGCCGTGGATGCTCGGTTCGGGCAACACCGCCGGGTGGAGCCAGAACTCCAACGACCAGCACTCTGACGAGACGCGCTGATTCTCATGACTCCCTGGCAAGCCATCATCCTCGGTCTGGTCGAAGGCATCACCGAGTATCTGCCGGTCAGTTCGACGGGTCACCTGATCATCGCAGCGTGGCTGCTCGGGCTCGATCGTCCCCCCGAGGTGAAGGAGGCGGTCGATGCCTTCACGATCATCGTGCAGGGCGGCGCCATCCTCGCAGTCCTCGGGCTCTACTGGCCACGGGTGCTGTCGATGCTGCGCGGGCTGATCGGTCGTGATCCAATCGGCCGCCGGCTCTTCGTGAATCTGCTGGTTGCGTTTCTCCCGGCGGTGGTCCTCGGCCTGCTCCTCGACGATCTCATCGACGCTCATCTCTTCCGACCGATTCCAGTCATCATCGCCCTGGCCGTCGGTGGCGTCGTGCTCATCGGCATCCGCCCGTGGCAGCAGTCGCTTCATCGATCGCAGCGCGAGGGCGAATCCGAGAAGTTCATCACCATCGACCAGCTCTCCTGGAAGCAGTCGCTCCTGATCGGGGCGATGCAGTGCGTGGCGATGATCCCCGGGACCAGCAGGTCGATGATGTCGATCCTCGGCGGAATGGTCGTCGGCCTGCGCCCTCGCGAGGCTGCGGAGTTCAGTTTCCTGCTCGGCCTTCCCACCCTCGGCGGAGCGTGCGTCTACAAGCTCGCCAAGGAAGCCACCCGAGACGGCCCGAGCCTGGTCGAGCGCCTTGGCGGGTGGACTCCGGTGCTGCTGGGAATCGCGGTTGCCACGGTGAGCGCCGCCGTCGCGGTGAAGTGGCTGGTCGGATATCTCTCGCGCCACGACATGGCCATCTTCGGGTGGTATCGGATCGTGCTGGCGATCGTCCTCGCGTGGCTGGTGTTCGGCGTGGGGCTGGAGATGGTTTGAGCGCTCCGTTCGGCCCTCCGGGCCGACACTCGCTTTCGCGGGAACAACGCGTGATGGTTTGATCGCTCCGTTCGGCCCTGGCTTTCTTTCGCCGCGACGGGGGCCGCGCCTTCGCTCGACGGGGTCACGCGACCCGTCGCGCGCGTGGCACCCGGAACGGGCGTGCCTCGAAGCACAGACCCCGCCAGAAGCGATTCAGCTCGATCGACCAAGCTACAGTCCGCTCTTGGGTCAGGTCGCCTTAGGTCTCCGCAGTCTGCTGGTGCGTTCCGCGATCTTCTTCGTGCTCGCCGCGGCGCTGGCATGGGCACTCGGGGGCACGCTCTTCCCACGTCCTGAGCGGGTCGAGGGCCCGTCGGTCGACTTCGACAGTCATCGCTGGAACGTGCGGATGAGTGTCGGCGGCGATCATCCGGGTGAAGCTCGATTTGAGTTGATGCGAGCGACCATCAAGGGGGACTCCGAACCCTTCGGCGGCGAATTCGCCGACGCCACCGCGCTGGTCGTCACCGACGCGTCGCTCTTTGTGGCCATGCGGCGACGCGAGCAGGATGGTGGCCAGTGGGTGTTGCGGCGAGTGGCTCGCGGTGGCCCAAAGCAAGCCGAGCAGACCGAGCAGACCGAGCCGCTCGACAGCCGACTCGACGCGGAGCAGCGCTTGGAGCTACTCGTCGGTCGGTGAGGTCTCGCTGCCCGGCGCCTCGAGCGCCTCAAACTCCGCGAGCAGCCTCGCCTCATCCCATACTTCGAGGCCGAGTTCTCTGGCCTTCTCGAGCTTGCTTCCCGCATTGGCCCCGGCGATCACCAGATGCGTCTTCTTCGAGACGCTTCCCGAGACTTTCGCCCCTTGCGCTTCGAGCAGTTCCGTCAATTGGCCTCGCTCGAAGCGCTCCAGCGTTCCGGTGAGCACGATCGTCTTCCCTTGGAAGGGCGATTCCGGGTCGGCCGCCCCGCGGGCCTGATGCATCGGGCTTCGCAGATCCACCCCCACTTCCGCAAGTCGCGCGAAGGTCTCGCGGATCGGCGCCGAAGCCAGTGCGGCGTGGAGCGACTCGCTGGTCTTCACCCCGAAGTCGGGGAGTGCTTCGAGCTCCTCGCGCGAGGCCGAGAGCAGCGCAGCGGCATCGGGGAAGTGCCGCGCCAGAGTCTTGGCCGCGACCACACCGATGTGGCGCAGCCCGAGGCCCGCGAGGAGTCGTGACAGCCCGCGCGACTTGGCGGTCTCGATTGCGCCGAGCAGGGCATCGGCGGAGCGCTCGCCCATGCGCTCGAGGGCGACGAGATCCTCCCGGCGGAGGATGAAGAGATCGGCGAAGTGCTTGACGAGTCCTCGATCGACGAGCTGATCGACGAGCTTCTCGCCGAAGCCATCGATATCCATCTGGTCCCGCCCGACGAACCACTTGAGCTTCTCGCGAAACTGGGCCGTGCACTCGGGATTGGTGCAGTAGAGCCTGGGTCCTTCGGGCTCGATCGATCCGCCGCAGACCGGGCACGCCGTCGGCGGCTCGATCACCTGCTCGGCCCCGTGCCGCGCCTCGAGCACCGGGCGCACCACCTGTGGAATGATCTCGCCGGCCTTCTCCACCACCACGAGGTCGCCGATCTGAATGTCCTTCCGTCGGATCTCCTCGATGTTGTGAAGCGTGGCGTGCTGCACCGTGGTGCCGGCGAGAACAATCGGCTCCATCGTGGCCCGCGGGGTCAGCGTGCCGCCCTTGCCGACCTGCCAGTCGACCTTGCGCAGTCGCGTCGAGCCCTGCTCGGCGGGGTACTTGAAGGCCAGGCACCAGCGCGGGGCCTTGGTGGTCGAGCCGAGGGCCCGCTGATGATCGAAGCGATCGAGTCGCACGACCATGCCGTCGACTCCGTAGGGCAGCGACGAGCGAGTGCGTCCGAAGGCTTCGATTGCGTCGACGACTTCATCCGTCGACTCGCAGCGGCGAATCAGCGGGCTGACCGGCACGCCGAGGCCGCGGATGAACTCGAGAAACTCCCAGTAGGTTTCGAGTGAAAGCCCCTCGTCCGCTCCGACGCCATGGGCCACGAAGCGAAGCTTGCGGGCCGCGGCGAGGCGGGAATCGAGGTTCTTCAGGGTGCCTGCGGTGGCGTTGCGGGCATTGGCGAGGAGGGCCTTACCCTCCGCCTCGCGCTCCCGATTGATCCGCTCGAACTCCGCATTCGGCATGTAGATCTCGCCGCGGATCTCAAGCAGTGTCGGCGGTTTGGCCGAGTGGGCGAGGCGGGCCGCCCGGGTCGCACCGCGCTCCGCCGCGGCATCGCCCAGCACCAGTGGCACGCTCCGAAGTGCCCGCACGTTGGCGGTGACGTCGTCGCCGCGCTCGCCGTCGCCGCGAGTCACCGCCCGCACCAGTCGTCCCTTCTCGTAGCGCAGCGAGATGGCCACGCCATCGACCTTCGGATCGCAGACGAACGCGACGGACGCGCCGCCGAACAGGGTGGTCTCACCGGCGATGGCCAGGGCCGTTCGCTCACACCACCCGCGCAGCTCCTCGATTGCATAGGACTTGTCAATCGACTGCATCGGCAGCGTGTGGGCGACGGTCTGGAAGCCATCCACGGGGGCGCCGCCGACGCGGTGGGTCGGACTGTCCGGCTCGTCGAGTTCGGGATGGGCCTCTTCCAGCGCCTCGAGCTCGCGGAGCAGGAGGTCGTACTCCGAGTCAGGCATCAGCGGCTCGGCGTCGACGAAGTACGCCGTATCGGCGCGGGTGATGAGCCCTCGCAGCTCGGCTACTCGGGTCGCCGGAGTCGATCCGGTCATGGCGTTTCTCGAAGCACTCGGAGCATGGGTGTCGCGGACCGGTTCAATTCATACGCAGCGCGTGAACGTTCGAACATGCCGCGCCGGAAAACGGAGCACTCACCAAACCGTCGATCAGCCCGCGGGGCCTCGCCCCGCGCGGCGTACGAAAGCGAGTGTGCGGCCGGAGGCCGCTACGGAGCGCTCCCAATGCACTGCGGCCGGAGGCCGCTACGGAGCGCTCCCAATGCACTGCGGCCGGAGGCCGCTCCGGAGCGCTCAAATCAATCCCCACCCAATACCGTCCGCGCCGCCAGGTCCGCCGCGATCAACTCCACAATCGTCTCCTGAAGCTTCTTCGCCTTGGCCACCGCGCCCCCCTGCACCAGGTTGTTGCCAAGCACGCTGAAGGAGCGACGACGTCCATCCGACGCGGTGACCACGCCGCTCAGGCACGACACGCCATTGATGAACCCGGTCTTGCACTGCACCGTGACCCCCGAGCCGGCGAGCTTTCCAAACCGATTGCGAAGCGTGCCGCTCTCGCCGCCGATTGCCAGACTGTCGATGAAGGTCGAGGCCAGCCGGGCGTCTCGATGAAACACGCCGATCCAGAGGGTCAGGAGCGACGCGCTGACTCGATTCTGACGGGAAAGACCGGAGCCGTCGCTGACGACCAGCCCCGAAAGATCGCTTCCCGGAAGCTTCGGGCCCACCCGCGCCGTCAGAGCGCTGCGGATCGCCGCAGCACCGTTGGTCCAGCTTCCGCTCGCGCCGCTGGTGGCGTGACCGATGCGCTTGAGGAGCGACTCCGCGTAGACATTCTGACTGTCGGTGTTGCACCGCTCCAGCACCGCCGCGAGCGGCGTCTGGATCACCGGACCGATGACCTCGCCGGCGGCCTTTGGCTCGTCCTTCGCCGCGACCCGCGCCGTGCCCACGGTGATCCCCTTCTCGCGCAGTCGCTCGGCGAGGAGGCGAGCGACGAATGCGGGCACGTCGTGAAGCGGAACTTCAACCGGCTCGACTGCCGAATACTTCACGTTGCCCTTGACGACGAAGGAGTTCCTGGTCGGCTGCCGCGCAAACCACACCGTCTGCTTGTCGGCCTTGCCGGCGCGGGCCGTCCCCTGATTGTCGATTGGGATCCAGGGTGCCCGAGGGCGGACGTCGCCGACCTCGGGCCGCGGGCCCTTCCCAGGACGCGGAAAGAACTGAAGCAGGTTGGTCTGAAAGTTGAGGCCGGCGACTTCCGCAAACGAGCGTTGATTGCGCTGGGCTTCGGGCCACTGCGGGTGGAAGAACTCGCGGTCGAAGACGCGGTCGTCGACCACCACCTCCCGCACGGTGGTGATCCCCGCGGCGCGGACGGCATCGACCCAGAGGCCGAGAAGCTGATCGGCGGTCATGCCGACTCGACGCGTTCCGCTCGCATCGGTCCAGGAGGTCTTGCTGAGAAGCTGCGGATCGGCGAAGGCCGGATCGCCGTCGGCGACCAGCACCAGTCGGGGCGACTCGTCGATTGGCACCTGACCCGCGCTGTTGGCAGGGCGCTGCCCGGCCTCCCCGCCCTCACTCTCGCCCGGCCGCTCGAGATGCAGCGTGGTGCGAAACGCGAAGTCGGGCCCCAGCGTCAGAAGCGCCGCTCCGCTGGTCAGGAGCTTCATGTTGCTGGCGGGGATCATCCAGCGATTCGAATCGATGGCCACGAGCTCATGATCGCTCTCGGCGTCGCGCACGCTCACGGCAATCGTCGCGTCCTTGATGGCCGCGCCGCGGATGGCGCCGCGAATCTCCTCGGAGAGCTCCCCCGCAACCGCGAGGGCACACAGTGAGAACGACACGCTGGCAGCAGACAGAAGGGTCACACGCTTCATTGACAAAGTCCGTTTCGTCAGAGAGGTGGCGGGCGGGATGGATCCGGTCGAAGCGATGGTACGTGCGGGGTTGATTCGACGAGGGGCTGGGCGGACTTTCTCGCCGGGCGATTGCACGATCCGACCGGTGCGCGGGCATCCTGCCCGCCTCGACCGACCCTCGGCTTCAAGTCTGCGAGATGACGGGCATGCGACCACTCCGGACGCCGCCAACGCGAGGATGGTCATGGGGACTGCAATCGCCCTGGACTCTCTCGCCCTCGGTGCCCGGCCTCGCGGTCTTCGAGGTCCGCTCCGCCGCGTCCGGCTGGTACTTCGTAAACGCCTGAAGGAGCTGTTCAAACTTACGAGGCCGAAACTTGCCGAATCCTTTGCTGTCGACGAAGACGTATGGGAGGGAGCGGGCGCCCTGAATGCGGTTCGCGTCGTCGCGGCGGGAGTGGTTCAGACGACCACTTTGAACTGCACGCCGTCGACGTCGGTCATGCGGGTCGACGCGTCGAGAATCTCGAGACCGACCAGGTTGCCCTTGGCGTCACAATCGAGGATCACACCGGGCTTGGCTTCGTCGCTCTCGCTGACGGGCCCGGCAGTGAACCGCACCGACAGCGTGTCATTCCGCTGGTCATACGTCACCTTCATGGCGTGCTCCGGTACTTGCGGACCTTGCTGGTTCGGTACGCCGTGACCAGCTCCGGCGGATCGCGATCGATGTCGACGACCACCCTGAACAAATACTCCTTCCGGCCCCCATCGCCGTCCTGCTCGGCTGCGATCATACGTTGCGCCACGACCCGTCCGGGCCGGACCTCAAGCACCTCCTCCGGCTCGGCGAGGACCACCGTCGGATCTGCGCGTCGGTGATCTGGCGCACCACGATCTGCTCGCGGGCGTGGTCGCGGATCACCGTTGTGAGCAAGTCCGCCCGACTCTCGCGGGGGTCGCTCACAGCGACACCTCCACGATCGTCATCGTGTCGTTGCCGAAGATGTCGACCACCTTGACGGCGATCTTCCGTCGGCCGGGCTTGACCTCTTTGGCCGCGCTGGTGAGTCCCAGCGTGCGATTCTTCCTGGTCTGGGAACTCTGCCACTCGTTCTCGAAGATGTACTCGCCGGTCCGCGTAGCTTCCCAGACAGTGAGATTCGCCTGATCGTCATTGACGAGCTTCATCTGCGCTTCCGGATCGAGCTCCACCGGCACCCGAATGATCTCTTGTTTGTTCTCGTAGTCGAAGTCGACGGCCCAGTCGTCAACCCAGTAATCCACCCAGTCGTCAACCCAGTCGTCAACCCAGTCGTCCACCCAGTCGTCAACCCAGTCGTCAACCCAGTCGTCCGCCCAGTCGTCCACCCAGTCGTCCACCCAGTCGTCAACCCAGTCGTCCACCCAGTCGTCCACCCAGTAGTCCACCCAGTCGGTCCACTTCTCGGTGAGCACCTCGGTGAGCACCTCGCGCTTCATGATTCCCTTCGCGTCCTTGCTCAGTCGAGTCATGAGTTCTGCTCCGAGGGCACGTCTCTTCGGCGGACGACGAGGCAGTCGGGCTGTCTGTATGCCGTTCCCTGCGTGCAGCGACAACCCCGCCGCCATGGAGAACCGCACGGCACCCACGGCCCGCGACAGACACGGCATGACAGTCTCTTTGCCCGTCGCCTTCAACCGTCGATCTCCTGCGTGCTGACGGGTGTCGGCGCGACGATCTCCGCCACGTCGTGGCACCACTGGCAGAGCGTCGAGCGCGAGATGTCCAGGCCGTTTCGCTCGAAGATGTTCTCCAACCGGTCGAGCGGCAGGTAGTCGGCGAACGTGCTGGTGACCACCATGGCCAGCAGGCCAGGCCCCACCATGCCCTTCTCGATCGGACTGGCCTTTGACCGCCGCCTCCGACTTCTCCGCAGTCGCGATCTGGCTGCCATGGCCGCCATGGCCGACATGGCCGACATGGCCGACATGGCCGACATGGCCGACATGGCCGACGGCGTCGCACGCGGAGCACGCGTCGATGTGGCGGATGTGATGCCAGCGCTCGAAACGGCCGGGCAGGTACTCGACCTGCCAGCTCTCCTCGTTGCCGATGCGGCGCTTCTCGCAGCCGCAGCAGGAGCATCGCTTCTCCACCTCGGGCAGGTCGTGTTCGATCGTGGTCGCGGGAAGGTGATCGAGGTCGGCGATGCGGCGCCGACCGTGGCGGCTTCGAGTTTCAGACTGGGCACTGACCCGGCGTTCGGTCTTGGCGGACGGCTCGCCGTCGGCGTCCTCCGACCGCACGGGCATCGCCTCGAGCTGCGTCGCGAACTCGAGCAGCATCTGGCCCAGGCCGGCCATCGACGTACTCATCTGCCGACTGTCGCGAACTCGCCTCAGGCCTGCACGACGGGGTTGGCGGAACGGACACGGTCCGCCGGTACGTGGAGGACGTCTGCGAATGCGAAGATGATGATGGCGGTGGCAGGCAGCATGTCGGGATGTTCCGTAACCGAGGCTCGGGGGGTCAATGGGGACAGTTTGCCCCCACCGCGCACGTTTGCGCGGGCCCCGACCCTTCTCGAGCCGTGCCGCCGAGGCTCCGACCCACGACGCACACACTGACGCACACACTCGCGCATCGACGCACTCGGGATCTCATGGATCGCCGGACGCCTGCGGCACTCGCTACCATCGGACCGCTCGCCCCCCCTGCGGTCAAGCCAGATGCCGCAATCCCAAGTTTCGAGACCGTCTTCCACTGCATTCAACGATGTTCGACGCACTCTTAGCCGGCGGCGCTGCGTGGTTCACGGTGCCCGCGCTTCTCGGAACACTGATCTTCATCGTCAAGCTGCTGCTCATGTTCACGGGCGGCGCCGACGATCTCGAGCTGGGGGGCGAGGTCGGTTCCCACGGCGCGGGCCACGACGGCAGCGGTTCCGATGGCCATGGCGTCGGCCTCGCCACGATTGCAACGCTTCAGGGCGCGTCGGCGTTCATGATGGGGTTCGGCTGGTCGGGGCTCGGCGCCTACCAGGGCCTCGAGTGGGGCATGGCTGCATCGATGGGCGTGGGGCTGCTCGGCGCAATTGCCATGAGCGGGCTCTTCATCTGGCTTCTCTCGACCACGCGCAAGCTGCACTCCAGCGGCACCATCGACTTCAGCCGTGCCAAGGGATCCGAGGGCGATGTGTATGCCACGGTCCCGCCTCAGGGGCAGGGACGTGGTCAGGTGCGGATCGTCGTCAGCGGAAGGCAGCGCATCGTGCAGGCAAGCAGCAGCGAAGGCGAGCTGCCCACCGGAACGCGCGTGCGGGTCATCGAGGCCCGCGCCGACAACAGTGTGGTGGTCGAGCGGGCGGCATGAGCGGGTGCGGCAGGTGAGGTAGACTGCCCGACCGTCTCGTTGGGGCCGTTCGCGAGAAGGCGCTTCTTCGCCGCGGATCCCCGAATCCACTGCCTCCCAGGGGTTCCTCATGATTTCGCTCATGATTTGGCCGATGCTTTCGCCCGTTTCGCCGCTCTCCGCCACGATCTTCGCTCCCGCCTCGACGCTGTTGGCGACGATACGACTGCCCGTCGACGGGAATGCCCTGTGGTTCCTCGGGCTGATCGGCGGCGTGCTGCTCCTCCTGCTGTTCTTCAGCATGCTGGTGGCCCGCCAGTACAAGCGCTGCCCGAGCAACCGCATCCTCGTGGTGTACGGGCGCGTCGGCAAGGACAAGTCGAGCAAGTGCCTGCACGGCGGCGGAACCTTCGTCCTTCCGCTGATTCAGGACTTCTCGTATCTCTCGCTGGAGCCGATCGTCATCGAGGTCCCCCTCGAAGGGGCGCTCTCGCTCAACAACATCCGGGTGAACGTGCCCGCCACCTTCACGGTCGGTGTCTCGACCGATCCGCTGATCATGCAGAACGCCGCCGAGCGCCTGCTCACCCTCGAGACGCAGGTCATTCGAGACCAGGCTCAGGACATCATTCTGGGCCAGCTTCGCCTGGTCATCGCGACCATGTCGATCGAGGAGATCAACAAGGACCGCGAGAAGTTCATGCACCTGATCAACCAGAATGTCGCCGAGGAGGTCAACAAGATCGGGCTCGAACTGATCAACGTGAACATCCGCGACATCACCGACGAGTCGGGGTACATCCAGGCCATCGGCAAGCGGGCTGCGGCCGACGCCATCAACCGCGCCAAGGTGGAGGTTGCCGAAGCGGATCGCGAAGGCGCCACCGGTCAGGCAGCCGCCGTGCGTGACATGGAAGTGCGCGTCTCCGCCGAGCGCGCCGCCTCCGCGGAGGGCCAGAAGCTTGCCGAGCAGAAGCAGCGTGTCGCGGTTGCGGCGCTCGAAGCGCAGGCCGTGCAGGGCGAGGCGCAGAGCCAGCGCGACCGCGAGATCACGCAGTCGCAGCGGGCGGCCGAGACGGCTGTGGCCCAGAAGCAGGCGATGCAGGAACAGCGCATTCGCGTGGCGGAGGCGGAAGCTCAGGCGGTGCTCGGCGAGAACGCGGCCAAGCAGCGCATGGCCGAGAGCCATGCAGCATTGGCGGAAGTGCAGGCCGAAGCCCGGCGCCGCTCGGAAACCGCGGCCGCCAAGTCTGCCGAGGCGGTGCTCGTGGCCCAGCGAGAACAGGCCGTTGCGCAGTTGTCGAAGGACGAACTGGCACCGCAGGAGATCGAAAAGCAGCGCATCGAGATTGCCGCAGAGGCGGAGGCCGAGAAGCGTCGCCGCGAGGCCAAGGGTGAAGCCGATGCCACGCTGGTCAGGTACGAGGCGGAGGCGAAGGGCGTGCAGATGGTCATGGAGGCCAAGGCCGAGGGCTATCGCAAACTCATTCAGGCCGCCGGCAGCGATCCTGCGGTGGGACCGACGCTGCTCCTGATCGAACAGTTGCCCAAGCTCGTCGAACAGCAGGTCAAGGCCGTGCAAGGCCTCAAGATCGACAAGATCACCGTCTGGGACCAGGGCACGAATGCCAGCACCGGGCGCAACGCCACCGCTGACTTCATCTCAGGCCTGATCGGCAGTCTGCCGCGTCTGCACGAGCTGGCGCAGCAGGCGGGAATCGAGCTCCCCGCCGCGCTCGGCACGCTGCGAACCCGCGAAGGTGCCGATGGCGGCGCCGTTTCTCCAAAGAGCAGTCCCGACGGAACTGGCCCGACGCCAACGCCTCCCGTGCGCGGAGCGTGATCAGCGCTGTTGCGGCGTGCATGAGCGTTCTGATGACGCTGGCGGCGGACGATCGTGGACGGTCCTGCGAGCAGAGGCGGGCGTCGCGAGGCGTCGGCTCGTGTCACGCGACATTCCGTGCCGTGCGCAACCCCCCTCGTCCCTACGGTCTTGCCACTGACAGACCCCCTCCATCCGAGTGGCGGCCCAAGCTTGTGCCGGGCCCCCGGGGTCTGTCGCCCGTGAAAGGGCGAGATTCAAGGAGAACAGAATGAGAAAGACTTGCTGCGTCAACCAGATCGCAACGGCGATCACGTTCGTCACCAGCCTCACGGCGGTCGCTCACGCGACGACCTTCGTCGGTCCCACGCTCTACTCCAGCCCATCAGACAGCCCGCTCAATCTCAGTTCCCTTGGACTGACCGCGGTGCTCGAGACCTTTGAGGATGGCGTCAACAACCTCCCCGGCACCGTGCTCTCGGTCGGTGCGATCAATCCGCCCTCGGCCACGACCGACTCGGTCGACGGGGACGACGGAGCGGTCAACGGCTCCGGGATCGGAGGCCATTCGTGGCTGGTTCCCGCGAACCAGATCTTCAATGTCAACTTCAGCTCGGCAACCCTCGGTGGACTTCCTACCGAGGTTGGGTTCGTGGTGACGAGCACCGGGTCGAACGCGTCGATCACGGTGACGGTGCTGGGTCCCACCGGCCTCTTCGAAGGGGCTCAGACCTTCTCATTCCCTGCGGCTCCGAACGGTGCGGTGGCCGATGACTTCTTCATCGGGATCACCCTTCCGGAGGGAATCTCGGGCTACGCGGTGAGTGCGCTCCTCGGCACCATGGAGGTCGATCACCTCCAGTTCGCCCTGCCGACGGCGGGCACGGCCGCGTTCCAGAACGCGGCCCAGTACTTCAGCGCCCAGGATTCTCCCTTCGACATCAGCGGCATCGGCTACTCGTATGTCCTCGAAGACTTCGAGGATGGCGTCTCCAATACGCCCGGAATGAGCGCCGACTTCACGACCATCGTGAATCCCTCCGCCGTCACCGACTCGGTGGATGGGGACGACAGCGTGATCGACGGCGCTGGAACCGATGGACACTCGATCTACACCGGGACGAATCCGATCACCTCGATCACCTTCGACAGCGGCGCACTTGGTGGACTTCCGACGATCTTCGGGATCGTCGCGACCGACTCGCTGAGTGCGAATCGACGCATCACGATCTCGGCGTTCGGACCCGGGGGCCAGTTCATCGGTCAGCGCACCTATGAGCCGATGTTCAGCAACCTTCCTGGCACGGCGACCTCCGAGGATCGCTTCATCGGCCTCACCGCGGCCGGCGGCATCAGCCGAATCGAACTCTCGCCCGGAACGATCGAGTACGACCACATTCAGTACAACCTGCCGAACCCGCCGGAAGACCCGTTTCTCGGCCCGTTCCCGTACTTCGGCGCCAAGGACTCGCCCTTCGGTGCTGGTGACGACGCACGGATCCTCTACCTCGAAGATGCAGAAGACGGCGTGTTCGACGCCATTCCCGGCACCACCGCCATCTTCAGCCAGATCGTCGACCCGAGCAGCTTCACCGACTCGGTCGATGGCGATGACGGCGTCATCGACGGCAACGGGAACGCCGGACATTCGATGCTCGTCCTCCTTCCCGGCGCGTTCGAAGCGACCTTCAACCCCAACGAGCTCAACGGCGTTCTTCCGACCGCATTCGGCCTCGTCTGGACCGACGGTGGCGTGGGTGTCTCCAACGTCACGCTGGAGGCCCTCGACGGCGTGGGCAACATCGTCGGCCTGAAGACCTTCTATTCGCTCGGCGACAACTTCTCCAACGGCACGACCGACGAGGATCGGTTCATCGGCATCGAGCACCCCCGCGGCCTCGGCAAGGTGCGGGTCACCTCGAACCGCGCCTTCGAACTCGATCACGTGCAGGTCCTCGTTCCCACGGGACCACTGGTCCTGGGAGATCTCAACGGGGACGGCGTGGTGAATGGTGGTGACCTCGGCATCCTGCTCCTCAACTGGGGAACGAATGGCCTGGGCGATCTCAATCAGGATGGCATCGTCGACGGCGCCGACCTCGGCGACCTGCTCAACGCGTGGACGGTCTGATCATGTGATCATCGCCGCCTTCGAGCGGCGTCATCAAGGAACGAGGGGCCGGTGCTTCAGGGCACCGGCCCCTTTCGCTCCATTGACCTTCGACCGTCCTCGTGCCCGCGCGGCCAGAACTCCTGGTCCATGGTCCGTCCTCACCACTGCGTCACGAGCATCCAGATGAGGAGCACGATGCAGCCGACGGCCGGAACGATGCCAACGCCCGCGGCGATGCCGTAGCGCCGCTTGACGAAGGTCCAGATCGAGGCGACGAGGGAGATCACCACCAGGGCGATGACGCTCCAGATGAGGATGCGGAGCTGGGTGATCTGCTTCGGCGAGCTGTTTCCGCCCGAGGCCAGCAGCAGGACGAGCAGCATCAGCGCCACGCCGAGACTGATCAGGTTGGAGAGAATGGCGAGCACCAGAAGCATGACTGCTCGATGGGGCTGGAGGGGCGTGACGGGTTGCGCGATCGGAATGAGCGGGGATCGTGAGAGAGTATCGAGGCGCGGAGGTGTGCGAGGCTGGCCTCTCGCGTGCTTCGAGTCTGTGCCGCTCGGCGCCGGTCGGCGCCGGTCGGCGCTGGCAGCCTGCCGGTACCGAGCTGACCGGCTCTTCAGGCGATCGGCTTTGTCAACGGGCGCGAGCGACGAAGCCTCGACTTCGACCCCATGCTGGCACCGCCGCTCCATCCACTCCCCCTCTACCCTCCGGCCATGCTCACGTCTCGAACTGACTGGACGTCGCCGCCTCGGCGAAGCCGCCTGATCCGCATCGCTCTCCTCGTCGCCACCGCCTTCGCGGCGCTGGCGGCCGCGGGGTCGCGCCCGGCGGCGCCGACGGCGCGGGACGGTGCTCCTCGCGGGTCCACACCGGCGGCGCCGGTGAAGCTCGTTCGAGCCTTCTACTCCACCCATTCGGCAGGGTTCCGCCACGAGGTCCTGCCCGAGACCCGCGAGATCTTCACCAGGCTCGGCGGAGAACTCGACTGGCTCGAGGTCACGGTGAGCGACGACATCGCCGACCTCACGCCCCAGGTGATGTCAACGCTCGACGTCATCGTGCTCTACACCTCCGGCACGCTGCCGATGAGCGAGGCCCAGAAGAAGGCATTCATGGAGTTCCTCGAGCGCGGGGGTGGCGTCGTCGGCATTCACTCGGCCAGCGACACCTTCCATGACTGGCCCTGGTTCGTGGCCATGATCGGCGGCGAGTTCGACGGTCATCCGTGGCACGAGAAGGTCGGGATCGTGCTCGACGATCCGCGCCATCCGGCCACCCGCCATCTCGCCGAGAAGCAGGCCGACGGCACCACCCGGGATCGCTTCGAGATCACCGACGAGATCTACCAGTTCAAGCAGTTGAATCCGGAGCGGTTCACGCTGATGTCCCTCGACACCACCAGCGTGACTCATGACGTCGATCCGGCGCGAGCCTACCCGTTGGCCTGGACCAGGCTCGCCGGAAAGGGACGGGTGTTCTACACCGCCCTGGGCCATCGACCCGAAGTCTGGCGCGATCAGCGCTTCATCGATCACGTGCTCGGTGGCCTTCGCTGGGCCGCGGGACGGGAATGACGCGACCTCAGCCGCCGGACACGGCCCGGGCGAAGAGTTCGATGGGATGCAGGGCGGTGGCCCCGGTGCCGTCGTGGATCTGATGTCGGCAGCTCGTCCCCGGAGCGCAGATCGAGGCGCCCACGGGCGCCGAGCGAACCGCCGGAAAGAGCTCCTGCTCGCCAATGGCCATCGACAGGTCGTAGCGATCCTTCATGTAGCCGAATGATCCGGCCATGCCGCAGCATCCGGTCGCGAGCACCGAGAGATTGCTTCCGGCCAGGCGCCGCAGGAGCCGCGCCGACGTCTCCGCGCCCCACAAGGCCTTCTGGTGACAGTGGGCATGCAGGAGGACCGGCGCCTCGATCACGGCCCCGCCAAGGAGTCGCGACGGCGGCGCGGGATGCGAGTCCCAGGCCCGATCGATGAACTCTTCGACCAGCATGGTCTTCGCGGCCAGATCGCGCAGCGCCGCAACCGATGGGTCGGAGCTTTTCAATCTGAGCTCGAGCCACTCGTCCTTGATCGCCGAGACGCAGCTCGGCTCGCATCCGACGATGGCGACGGCGCGGTGCCGCTCGGCGAGCTCCAGCAGGCTGCGGGAAGTGCGCCCCACCATCGTCGCCGCGGCATCGAGCATGCCGACGCTGATTGCGCTGCGACCGCAGCACCCGACGCCACTCGATTCATCGGGAAGCACCACGTGGTACCCGAGCGCCTCGAGCGACTGGATCGCGGCGCGGCCGATGTGCGGTTCGTTGTAGACCGTGAAGCAGTCGGGAAAGAGAAGGACCGTGGGCCGTTCGCCGGCTTGGCGAGTGGCGAGCGTGCCGCGAGTGCCGCGCGAGCGCGAGTCGGAACTGTTCGATCCTGCGGAGTGCGACCGCATCCAGGCATGCAGCGATCGACCGAATCGCGGGATCGATCGCCGCGAGTCGAAGCCGATGAGCCCGCTCGCCAGCCAGCGCATGGCGGCGGTGCCGTTGACTGCGTTGGCCAGCGGCGCACACGCCGAACCGACCCGATTGAGGGAGCGCACACCGGCGAAGACCCGTGCCGCCAGCGGTGGCCCGCCGCGGGCCTGGTGATGCTGGGCCAGATACTCCGCCTTCAGCTTGCTGATGTCGACATTGCTTGGGCACTCGGTCTTGCAGGCCTTGCAGGAGAGGCAGAGACGAAGCGTCTCGAGTGTCTCCGGGTCGCTCCAGGAGGGTGAGGCTCCGGCAGTCGAGCGGGGCGAGAGCTGCCCCGAGATTGCCAGTCGCAGGGCGTTGCCGCGGCCGCGGGTGGCATGGCGCTCGTCGAGGAGCACGCGGTAGCTCGGGCACATGGTGCCGCCGGGCGTGAGGCGACGACAGATGCCGGCGCCGTTGCACATGTCGACCGCGTGGTCGAAGCCGTGTTCGCGCTCGTAGCGAAAGTGCGTCGCGGTCTCCGGCACGCGCACGAACGACTCGTGCGGTCGCACTCGCAGGTGACTGACCATCGGGTCCGGGGCGACGATGTTGCCCGGGTTCATCCGTCCCTTCGGATCGAAGATCGCCTTGATCTCGCGGAACCCATCGCAGAGTTCGCGCCCGAAGTAGCGCTCGAGGAAGGGCGAACGCACCCGACCGTCACCGTGCTCGCCGGAGAGGGCCCCGTCGTAGCGGCTCACCAGATCGGCGATCTCGCCGGCAATCGACTGCATCACTTCGAGATCGTGGGCATCGCGCAGGCAGATCAGCGGCCGGATGTGCAGGCAGCCGACCGAGGCGTGGGCGTAATAGGCGGCAGTCGTGCCATGCTTCTCGACGATGGCCCGGAACTCGCGCACGAACTCCGGCAGTCGGAGCGGATCGACCGCAGTGTCCTCGACGAAGGTGATCGGCTTTCGCAGTCCCGGCACGCCGTGGAGGAGCGGCTCGCCGGCCTTGCGCAGCTTCCACGCCGCGGCCATCGCCGCCGCGTCGCTGTGGGCGGCGATGGCGCAGTGCGGCAGGAGCTCGCGCAGGGCGGCGAAGCGAGACTGAATGGTGGCGGCGTCGTCGGCGAAGTACTCGACGTAGAGCACCGCCCCGAGCGCTCCTTCGCGCGGCTGCGGCATGATCTCCACGTAGCGGCGGTACTCGGCGTTGGCGAGGGCCATCGAGATGACCACGTCGTCGACGAGTTCGACTGCCGCCGGGTCGGTGGCGAGGATCGGCTTCAACGTGTTCAGGGCGTCATCGACGGTGGCGTAGCCGACGATGGCCAGACCGCGGCTCTTCGGTCGCGGCACGAGCCCAAGGGTCGCGTCGACCACGGTCGCCAGCGTTCCCTCGCTGCCGCAGACGAGTTTGGCAAGATTCACCCGGTCAAAGGTGCCCGGCGTTGATCGCTCGATTGCGTCGAGGACCAGATCGAGGTTGTACCCATCGACATGGCGCTTGATCTTCGGAAAGCGGCGACGGATCTCCGGCGCCAGTCGACCCACCACCTCGGCCACGCGCCGGGTGATCTCCCCCACTTCGCGGTCGCGCTCGCCGGCGCCTTCGTCGAAGCGAAGGCGCCTGCCATCGGCCAGCACCACATCCATTCCGAGCAGGTGCTCGACGGTGCGGCCGTAGAGGATCGACCATGCGCCTGCGGAGTTGTTGCCGATCATGCCGCCGAGGGTCGCGTGGGAACTGGTGGCGACATCGGGGCCGAACATCACGCCGTGCGGGGCCATCTCGGCGTTGAGCTGGTCGAGGACCACGCCCGGCTCGACGCCCACCGTCGGCGCGCCGTTCGCCCCGCGGGGCTCGAAGCTGTGGACGCGGCGGCAGTGCGCGGAGAAGTCGACGACCAGAGCTCGATTCACCGTCTGCCCCGCAAGGGCCGTGCCTCCGCCGCGCGGCAGCACGGCGACCCCGTGGGCCGCCGCGATGCGCAGGGCTTCGATGCCGGCGTCGACCGACCGCGGGATGACCACGCCGAGCGGTTCGACCTGATAGAGGCTGGCGTCGGTCGAGTAGAGCATCCGATCGTGGAGACCGAAACGCACGTCGCCATTCACACCCGCGGCGAGGTCGCGGGCCAGTGCGGCGAGCGGAGCATTCTGATCATGCTGATCATGCAGATCATGCAGATCATGCGGGGCATGCTGAGCATGCGCCGAGCTCGCCCCCCCGGCCCCAGGGCGGTTGCTGTCGAGAACCGGGAGCCTCACTTCGTCTCGCCTGCCGTGTCATCGCCCGCGGGCGGAGCCTCGAGCGAGGCGATGGCGTCGCGAATCCCCTTCTCCAGGGCCTCGCGGCGGAATCCGACATGCACCGAGTGCACGATTCCGTCGGAACGCACGATCACGGTCGTTGGAATGCCGGCGATCTGGAAGCGCTTGTTGGCTTCGCCGTCGAGATCGAGCGCCACCGGCAGGGTGTACTTGTTGCCGCTCCAGAAGTCGTTGATCAGCGCTCGGCGCTTCTCGAGCTCGTTCTCCTTCTCGGAGACGTTGATGGTGTAGATCGAGACCGGCGCCTGCTCGTCGCGGAAGGCCGCGGCAACTTCGTGGAGGGCCGGCATGGCCGCGCGGCAGGGCCCGCACCAGGTCGCCCAGAAGTCGAGGACGATCACCTTGCCACGAAGCTCGCCAAGCTTGACGGTCCCGCCCTCGAGGAGCGGCATCGTGAGGTCAGGCACGGGTGAACCCACCAGCGGCGACTGCGGGCGACCATCCTCGCCCGGCGGTGGCGGAGGTGGCGCCTTCGGAAGCGCCGCCAGGAGATCGACTCGCTGCTTCTGCCCTGGCTCGAAGACGAGCTCGCTGGCCGCTGGCGCTGTCTCGGGGATCGTGTACGTGAAGGTGTGCACGTAGCGCATCGCGGTGCCCGCGGGGACGAGCGGTCCGGAGCTGATCGTGGCCACCGCCGAGATCGGCAGGTTCCGCACCGGATCGAACACCAGCGAGAAGCTCTGCCCCGGGGCCTTGAACTCGATCGTGCGGCGTTCGGCGCCATCGACGGTGGCGTTGGTCACCGCGACCGGCACGACATCCGGAGTGCGGGGATGGAGCTGCATCACCGTCTCGGTCGGATCCGGTTCGCCGAAGACCAGAGCCAGATCGGGGAAGGGCAGATCCATGAAGGCGGTGAAGAGCACGTAGAAGGGCGACTCGTCATCCGAGATGCGGTAGTAGGCCTCCCCGTTGCTCTTGTGAAGTGCGGAGAGATGTCCGTCCCCGAGCCAGACTTCGAAGTCGCGCAGCGACACTCGAGCCCGGCGCGTGTCGTCGATGGTGCCCAGGAGAAGCCTGGCCTCGACCTCGTCGGCCACGCCGGCAGCGTCCCCTTCGGCGAGTTCGATCTTGACCGAGCTTGTGCCCTCCATGAACGGGTGCTTGCGGAAGGCTTCGAGAAACTCGGCGAAGGCTCTTGCGGCAGCGGGATCGGCAACCGGATCGGCCAAGGGATCCGCCAAGGGCGCGGGATTGGCGGGCGGCGCCTGATCCCCCGCCTGCGGCGCGAAGGCCCAGCTCGGCGAGGCGAGCGACAGCCAGAGGGCTGCGCCGACCGTCGGGGCGAGGAGAGCGACGACAGACAGATGTGAGAGCCGCATGCGTGACCTCGTCGGAATGGCGAGCGGAAGGCTCGCCGAGAAGCGAAGCGGCGAGATGCTACGTCGAGGTGGAATCGAGACGTGAACCGCGAGGCGCCTCTCGAATGAAACAGGGACGCCGGATCAGTTCCGGCGTCCCCGATCGTCGTCTGTCGATCAGTCAGGTGCGGGGCGCGGGGCGAAACCCCACGCCTCCCATCACCACGGATCGAATTCAGCCCTGACCCTTGGCGGCGCCGAGCAGGGCCTCGGACTCGGTCTGGAGCTTCTTCACCGTCTCGGGATCGAATCCGCTGTGAATGTGCGCAATCTTGCCCTCGGTATCGATCACGTAGGTGGTCGGAATGCCGTTGGGGCTGTAGTCGCTCGCAACCTTCTCCTCGGTGTCGATGAGCGTGCGGAAGGAGAACGCCTGCTTGCTCCAGAACTCGACGGCCTTCCGGGTCCGGTCCTCGACCGACATCGGGGCGCCCTGCTGGTTGTTCTCCCAGACGTTGACGCCGAAGACCTTGATGTCCTTCTTGTTCTCGACCGCCCACTTGGCGAACTCGTCGACCAGCGGCAGACCCTTGCGGCACGGTCCGCACCAGGTGGCCCAGAGGTCGAGCACCACGACCTGACCCTTGAGGTCGGCGAGCTTGACGGTGCCGCCGGCGTCGTCCTTGAGCTCGAAGGTCGGAGCGGGATCGCCCACCTGAAGCTTGGACATGAGCGATTCGAAGGTCTCGACCATCTTGCGGTCGCCCTTCTCGAAGACAATCGGCTTGGCAAGGGCGTCGGCGACGACCGGCGCGAAGGCGAAGCCGACGGTGACGGTCATTCCCGGAGGCGCGCCGGCGGGAGCGAAGTCGACGGCCAGCTTGTCGAGCAGACGGCTGGTGGCATTGATGGTCGCGAGGGCCTTGCCGTTGTCGGCGGTCAGCAGAACTTCGTCCTGACCGGCCTCGTTGGTGCGGTGGCCGGCGACCTTGAGGTTCTCGAGCGAGCCGGCGGAGAGGCCGCGCATCCAGTCGGTCGACTCCTTGCCGAAGCGGAAGTCGAGGTGCGGCAGCGGAAGGCTGAAGCCTTCGGCGACGCTGCCCAAGGTCTCGATGACGCTGTCATTCTTGATCGGAACGCCGACGAAGCGGCCGTCGAACTGCTCGGCTTCGACGTAGACCATCTTGTCGACACTGGTGATGGTCATGCCCGGCAGGTTGATGCGCAGGTCGCGGTCGTTGCCGAAGTCGACCGAGAGCTGCTCGTTCTGGGGACCCATCGGGGTCACCACTTCGATCTTCACGGTGTCGCTGATCGTCGCCGCCTTGCGGTACGACTCGGCCACCTTGCTGAGCAGTTCGGTGGCGGCCTTGACCGAAGCTTCGCTTCGGTTGTCGGCGGTGAACGCGGCGTCGAGACCAGCGGCTGGAGCCGCCGGTGCATCTGCCGGGGCCGGCGGAGGCGCCGCGGCCGGTGCTGAAGGAGGCGTGATCTGCGCAAACAGGCTGGTCACGACCAGCGAACTGCCGAGCGCCGCGAGGGCAACGAGACGATTCATTCGAAACTCCAAAGGGTCAGAAGGTTGGACAGACGGGCCGATCTGATGAGCCGATCCCAAGCGACCTGGCACCGGGCGGACACCGCCCGAGGACCAGACACCGCGACCGAACGCCCCGACCAGAAGCTCGGACTCAACCTCCAGACCCCGAAGGTCTGGCGCGGCCGAGCGCCGCCGTGCGTCAGTCGTTTCGACACCAACAGACCGAGATCCATTCCCGACGACGGGTCGGAAGGCCGGTCCCTTTCGCCGCGGCGGTCGGCCCTGATGCCCATGGACTCCGAGCGGTCCAGCATCGAGTGGGCGTCATTCCGCCGCGGAAAGCAGCGATCGTAGGCCTTCCCGCAGGCTCGTCCCGGCGGGGAGGCCCAGCCGCTGGTTGACATCGGGAAGGATCTCGTCCGAGGCGATCTCAAGGAGCGGCCGAAGCACGAACACCCGCTCGGCCATGCGGGGATGCGGCAGGTGAAGACCCGCTTCGTCGACCAGCCGATCCCCGAACAGGAGGAGGTCGAGATCGAGGGTTCGCGGCCCATTCCGCACCCCGGGGTGGCGCTGGCGACCGAAACGAGTCTCGATTGCCAGAAGCGACTCGAGGAGGGCCCGCGGCGAGAGCGTGGTCTCGACCGCAGCGGCCCCGTTCAAGTACCGGCCCTGGCCCGCGGGCCCGACGGGATCGGTCTCGATCAAGGCGCTGCGGCGGAGGAGCGAAACGCCGGGTGTCGAGGCCAGCGCGGAAAGCCCCGACTCGATCGTCGCCCGACGATTGCCGAGGTTGCTGCCGACGGCGATGTACGCCGGCTCCGCACTCGCCGCCCGAATAGGTGTCATCCCTGGGGCCTTCGACTCTCGGTCGAGCCATTGCGGGCGTGCTCCATCGACGGCGCACTCGAGGGCTCGCGGAGCTCCCAGATCAATGGGGGGACCTCCGCCTCGAGAAGCGCCAGCCGGAGCCACTGCAGGGCAATCAACGCCGATCGCTCGCGCACATCGCGGCGATCGCCGGTGATGCGGAAGTGTCGCGCCGACGCGCACAACTCGGCTGACTCGGCTGACGCGGCCGACGCGGACGACGCGGACGACGCGGCCGACGCGGACGACTCGTCCGACGCGGACGACTCGTCCGGCAGGGCCCTGCCGCGTGAACTTCGCTGGGCGAGGGCGATGAAGACCGTGCCGACCGGCTTGTCGGGAGTGGCCCCACCCGGACCGGCGATGCCGGTGATGGCCAGAGCGCAGGTTGCGCTGGTCCGCTGGAGGGCGCCACGAGCCATGGCCATTGCCACCGGCGCCGAGACCGCCCCGTGCGCCGCGAGCACCGCGCTCTCGACGGCGAGGTCGCGTTCCTTGAGCGCATTCGAATAGGAGAGGTAGCCACCGACGAAGAACTCGCTGCTGCCGGGCGTGTCGACGATGGTCGCGCCGAGCAGCCCTCCCGTGCAGCTCTCGGCCACTGCGAGCGAACCACCGCGGGCGACGAGCAACGCCCCGATGGCCGGCACCAGATCGTCCACGGAGGTGCCGAAGGCGTACGGCGCCCAGTGCCCATGGATCTCGGCGACGACTGCGGCAAGATCGCGCTCGGCTTCGCGGCGCGGACCCTCGGCGCGGATGCGGGCGGTGACCACACCTCCCGAGGCCGTGGTGCCCACGGAGGGATTCCGGGCGCGTTCCATCAGCGCTCCCAGCCGCTCGGCGGCGACTGACTCGCCCAGCCCGATCTGGGCAATCGACGCGGTGAGGATCACCCGCGAGTCGGCGTCGGCGCCGACGTGGGCGCGAAGCGCGGGCCCGACCAGGCCGCGGAACATCGCCTGCATCTCCCGCGGGGGACCGGGGAGGCAGAAGACCTTGCAGGAGCCGATTGCATCCGCGAGACCAGCAGCGGTCCCGTTGGGATTGTCGAGCAGGCGTGCGCTCGAGGGTCGCATCACCTGCAGGCGGTTGCTCGGACTCATCTCGCGACCACGCGCCTCGAACCACTGCGAGAGGTGGGCCAGCGCCGCCGCGTCTTCGACCAGGGCCTCGCCGGGAGTCACCACATCGCCGAGCGCATCGCGGGTCAGATCGTCGAGCGTGGGACCGAGTCCGCCGGTGACGACGATGGCATCACACCGCGTCGCCAGAGTCCGCAGCGCCGCGGCGATGGCCGCGCGATCATCCGCCACCGTGCGATGCTCGGAGGCCAGATACCCAAGCATGGCCAGCTCCGCGCCGAGCCACTGCGAGTTGGTGTCGAGCTGCTGCCCAAGCACGATCTCGTCGCCGATTGCGAGGATTGCCGCGCGCCGAGAAGTGAAGGACGAACCGGACATGGGGCGAGGGTAGAGAGGCGGAGGAATGAGGAATGAGGAAATAGGAATGAGGAATGAGGACCCGCTCGACGGATGGCCCGGGATGTGCCTGCCCGCGCCGTGCAGCGCATGCACGGCGCCGGCAGGCACAGGACGCGCGATCCGTCGAGCGGGTCCTCATTCCTCATTCCCTTTTTCCTCTCCGCCGATCCCGGCTCGTTCGGCGAGCCGAGATCAGCGAAACCCCGTCTTCCCATTCCCCACTTCGTGCATGGCCACGGCGTTGGTTGCGCGGGGGGTGCCGAGGGGGTATCCGGCGATGAGGACGACGCGGTCGCCGCGCGTGGCCCAGTTGCGCTCGAGGAGCAATGCGTCGACGCGGTCGGTCAGCGCCGCGAGGGTCGGCGGGGCCTCCATGAGGACCGGGGTCACGCCGCGCAGCAGAGTCATCTGCCGCACGGCGCGACCATTGGTGCTGAGCGCGACGATTGGAATTGCGAACTCGTTCTGGCTGAGGTAGCGGGCACCGCCACCGCTCTCCGACCAGACCACGAGCATGGCGGCGCGATTGTCGCGGGCGATGTACCAGACGCCGTGGGCCAGCGCGGCGGTGGGATGACCGGTCTCGATGAGCTTGCGCGGGGCGACGTCGCGGGCCATCGACGAGGCCACGTACTGCTCGGCATGCACCGCAATCCGGGCCATCGATTCGACCGACTCGACCGGCCAGCGCCCGACGGCGGTCTCGCCCGAGAGCATCACCGCGTCGACGCTGTCGAAGATCGCATGGGCCACATCACTGGCCTCGGCCCGCGTCGGCGTCGGCTGCTCGATCATCGACTGGAGCATCTGGGTGGCGACGATCGTGGGCTTTCCGGCGCCGCGAGCGGCGTCGATGATCCGCTTCTGAAGGACCGGCACCTGGGCGAAGTCGGTCTCCACACCGAGATCGCCGCGGGCGATCATCAGGATGTCGGCGGTGTCGACTATCGCGTCGAGATGCACGATCGCCTCGGGCCGCTCGATCTTGGCAACGAGCGGGATTCGTGCGCTGCCGGCACCGGAACTCCCCCGCACCAGCTCGGCAAGCTCGAGGAGGTCGGTCGCCGAGCGGACGAAGCTCATCGCCAGGTAGTCGAGCTCGTGTTCAATCGCCCACGCCACACAACGGCGGTCGCGCTCCGAGATCGTCGGAGCGCTGATGATCGCCTCCGGCAGATTGATGCCCTTCCCCGAGGAGATGCGACCTCCCTGCACCACGCGACAGCGAAGTCGATCGGGCGTCGACTCGATGGCGGTCATCCGCACCGCGCCGTCGTCGACCAGGACCGGCTGACCGACGGTGACGTCATCGAGAAGCTGGGCATAGGTGCTTCCAAGCACCACATTGCCCGCGTGATCGCGACTCCCGAGGACCTCGCCGCGCACGAATGAAATCAGCTCGTCGCGGGTCACCACCACTCCCTCGCCGTCGACACGCCCGACCCGCATCTTGGGGCCGGGCAGATCACCGAGGACGCCGAGCGTCACGCCCGATTCCGTCGCGACGCGGCGCACCTGAGCGAGCCGCTTCTCGTGGGTCTCCAGATCGCCGTGCGAGAAATTGAGGCGAAACGTGGTGGCGCCGGCGGCGACCAGCGATTCGCAGACGCCATCGGCGTCGGTGGCCGGGCCAAGGGTCGCGAGAATGCGGGTCAGGTGTCGTGGTGAGATGGGCATGTGCGGTGCGCTGATCGAACGTCTGTCCGTACTAGGAATCGCGTGCGGCCGCCTGCGCCTGGCGGGCGGCGAGGGCCACGATGCGTGCGTACTGCTCGATGAAGAACGCCCGGGCCCGGCGGCGCAATTCGTCGGCGGGAGTCGCCTCGACCGGCCAGATCTTCTCGTCCTTCCACTGCTCGCGCAGCCAGCCGTCGCGAAGGAGCGCCCGCGAGGCGGGATCGCCCAGACCGATCCGCCGCCCCCGCGGTCCGGTCAGTTCCGGCATCGCATCGAACAGCTCGAGCATCTGGCGAAGCACCGGATCGTCGGTGTCCGCCGCCACCGCAGGACGATCGCCGGCGCGCTCGGCCGCGCTGGGAAATGCCGGATGGGCGATGATCGCCTTCCACGCTTCGCGAAGTTCGTGGTGCGAATCGATGGCCATGGCCGAGAAGAGCGGAGCGATGAAGGCCCGCCCGTTGCGATCGGGATTGGTCACCGCCGTGGCCAGCTCGTACGGGTTGACCTGATCGATCAACCGTTCGAAGTGCGGCGACTCGTACATCGATCGGCGCACCGGCATCCGTCGCAGTTCGTAACGACTCGGTCCGAGCGGCGGTGCGTCGAGCCCCTCGCTGCCGACGCCCGCGGTCGACGAACCACCCTCGCCCCGGGGCTTGAACTGCCACAGGGCCTGCCCCGCCTCCGAGAGCGTGAACTCGATGAAACGCTGAGCGAGTTCCGGATCCGGCGCCCCCCGAAGCACGGCAATCGGGTCGGCGTCGATCCGCGTCTCGCCTGCCGGATCGACATAGCCGACGCGATCGCCGCCGCCGGCGTCGAGCACCGCCTGGGCCTCATAGCGACCGTAGAAGTCGATGCAGATGCCGGCGGCCGCGTCCCCTTGGGCGACATCGATGGGCCCGCGAGCGCTGCTGGCCGAGAAGGAGCGGGCGTTGGCGGCGGCGCGGCGCAGGATGGCCCAGCCCTCGTTCCACCCGCGGCGGAGCAGGATGGCCTCGAAGGCGGTCGAGATCGATCCCGACTGCGCCGGGTTCACCAGCGAGACATGCCCGAGCATCCGCGGATCGCCGAGGTCGGCCCAGCGCGTCGGCTCGGGCATGCCCAGCTCCGCGAGCGCCTCGCGATTGAAGACGATGCCGAAGCCGGAGAGGGCCACGCCGAACCAGTGACCGTCGGCGTCCCACAGCGGATCGTCGCCGATCAGATTGACGTCGCCGTAGACCTCATGCAGGAACGACTCGTCGAAGGCCACCGGCTGGAGGACCGTGGTCGACCGCTTCTCGCCGTCGACTTCGACGTCAATTGGCTTTCGCAGCTCGATGAACTCGTACGACCCGCCGCCGAAGAGAAGATCGGCGCTGCCCCCGAGCGTGTCGCCGGCGCGGAGGGCGGCGCGGTACTGGGCCAGCAGCATGCGGCGGATGTCGCTGGTTCCGCCAGGCGTGTTCCAGATCACGTTGACCGGCTCGCCGTACTTCGCCTGATGCCACGCCGAGAAGGCCTCGCCGAATTCGACGCGGATCTGCTCGTTGTGAGGCGAGATGATGATGAGCCGACGTCCCTCACCGCGACTCGACGACTCCGCAGGACGAAGCCAGAGCGGCAGCGCGATCAGGACGGCAAGCGTGAGGATGACGAGGACGCGGGCCATGGTCGATTGGCCTCAGCGCCCGACGCCCTCGGCCCCGGCCTCGGCCCCGGTTGCCACGGAACCCGCTCGGCGAAGAGTCTCGACACCGCCGCGCAGGGCCGCGTGAAACGCGACCGCGGCGGCGCGGACCGACTCCATCCAGCGCGGATCGGCGGCGTCGAATGCGTGGATCACCGCCCGGCTGGCGTTGACGATGGCCCCGCGACCGTCGGCGTTGAAGCACGACATGGCCTCGGCGACGCCGGCACCCTGGGCCCCGAAGCCGGGGACCAGGAAGATCTGCCGCGGCATCAGCGCTCGAAGCCGCAGGGCGTCCTCCGCCTTGGTCGCCCCGACCACCGCCCCAAGGGCGCTGTAGCCGTGGGCGCCGAGAGCGTTCTCGCCGAGCCGGGCGATCATGCCGGCGACGAGATCGGCAACCGCGCGGCCGTCGGCAAGTCGCGCCGTCTGAAGTTGATCGCCACCGGGGTTGCTCGTTCGCACCAGGGCAAACGCCCCGCGATCGGCCCGCAGAAATGGACGGATGCCGTCGTCCCCGAGATACGCGTTGATCGTCACCCAGTCGCTGGCCCCGGCGAAGGCGGCCTCGGCGTAGTGCTCTGCGGAGACTCCGATGTCGCCGCGCTTGGCGTCGAGGATCACCTCGAGACCGTTGCAATCGGCGTGGGCGACGACGCGCTCGAGCGCAGCGACTCCCGCGCTCCCGAACCGCTCGAAGCAGGCCGACTGCGGCTTGACGCAGGGCACGACTCCAGTCACCGCCTCGATGAGTTCGCGCGAGAACCGTTCAATTGCATCGACCGGTGAGCCGGCGACGGCCGCGACGGCTTTGGGAATTCGTTCGACCACCGGGTCCAGACCGACGCACGCCGGTGACCCAGCACGCTCGATGGCCTCAAGCAGTCGATCGGCAGGGTGCGTGGTGGGCATGTCTGGTCTGTCGCGGGTGTCCGTCACTTCTTCTGAATGAACGGCATCTTCACCACTTCCGCGGCGACCGTCGTGCCCTTGAGGTCGACGCCGAGCCTGGTGCCGGGGGCCACACGGGAGGGGTCGACGTAGGCCATCGCAATGGGCTTGTCCAAGGTCGGGCTCAGGCAACCGCTGGTCACCACCCCGACGGGCGTGCCTTCGGGCGACAGCACGGCCATGCCCTGACGGGCGCTGCGGCGGCCCTCGAGCGCCACGCCGACCAGCCTCTGCTTCGGTCCTTCCTGACTGATCCGCTTGAGCGCCGCCTGGCCGATGAAGGTGCCGACGCGCTCGTCGTCGGCGCCCTTGTCGAGCTTGACCGCGAAGTCGAGACCGGCGGAGAGCGGGTCGATCTCCTCGGAGAGTTCATGGCCGTAGAGCGGCATGCCGGCTTCGAGACGCAGCGAGTCGCGGGCCCCGAGACCGATCGGCTTCACCACCGCATCGGCGGCGCCGACATCCTTGAGAAGCATGCTCATCGCCGGACGAGCCATGCGGGCCCCGAGGATGATCTCGACGCCGTCCTCGCCGGTGTATCCGGTGCGACTCACGATCATCTTGAGGACCAGGAGGTTCTTCTCGACGAAGCGGTACTTCCTGAGAGTCGGCACTTCGCGCGAGAGCTTGGCGATGATGTCCATCACCTTCGGACCCTGGATCGCCACCATCGCGGTGCTCTCGGTCTGGTCCTCGAGCTTGAAGACGTCCTCGCCGCGGACGGCGGCGAAATGCTCGAGCAGCTTGGCTCGATTCGAGGCGTTGCAGACCATCAGGTATTCGTCGTCGTCGAAGCGATAGACGATCACGTCGTCGCGGCACCCGCCCTGCTCGTTGAGGACCAGCGAGTACCGGCACTGGCCGTTCTCCATCCCGAAGATCTGCCGCGAGCAGACCCGATCGAGAAAGCGCCGGGCGTGCCGACCGGTGAACTTCAGCCGTCCCATGTGCGAGACGTCGAAGAACCCGCCGCTGTTCCGCACCTGGTGGTGCTCCTCGATGATCGAGGTGTACAGGAGCGGCATCTCCCACCCCGCAAACGGCACCAGCTTGGCGTGGTGCTGCTTGTGCAGTTCGAGAAACGGAGTGGTGCGGAGCGGCTCGGAGGTGGCGGTCGCGGACATGGCGAGGAGGGTAGGAGAGGCGAGGGATGAGGATCCGCTCGACGAACCGCGCGTCGTGTGCATGGTGCACCTCGTGACGGAAGAGGGATCAGGAATGAGGAATGGGGATCCGCTCAACGGATTGCCCGTCGTGTGCCTACCCACGCCGTTCGCCGCCCGCATGGCGCCGGCAGGCACATGACGCACGGGCCGACGGACGGATCCTCATTCCTCATTCCTCTTCCCTACTCCGCCTTCTTCAGCTTCTCCACTTCCCGCTCCAACGCTTTCAGTCTTCTCGCCATTCCGTAGAGGTCGCGGCCGACGAGGGCGTTGCGCTTGGCGGCGTCGATTTCGATGGCGGGGATTCCGCCGACCTTGGCGCCGGCGGCGATGTCGTCGACGATGGCGGTCTTGCCTGCGGCCTGCACCATGTCGCCGATTGCGAGGTGTCCGGCGACACCGACCTGGCCGCCGAGGACCACGTAGTTGCCCACCTGGACCGAGCCGCTCACGCCCACCAGCGAGACGAAGAGGCAGTGCTTGCCAATTGTGGTTCCGTGGCCGATTGAGATCAGATCCGCGAACTTGGTCCCCTCGCCGATGCGCGTCTCCCCCATCGCCGCCCGCTCGATTGCGCAGCCGGCGCCGAGTTCGACGTCATCTTCGAGCACCACCACGCCCGCCTGCGGAATCTTGTGATGCCTGCCCCGCGAGGTGGCGTACCCGAAGCCATCGTGCCCGACGACCGAGTTGGCGTGGAGGGTGACTCGATTGCCCAGCACGCAGTGGTCGTAGACGACCGCGTTGGGATAGAGGACGCAGTCGTCGCCGAGTCGGGAGTTCTGCCCGACGTAGGCGCCGGGATAGAGAACGCAGCGCTTCCCGAGAATCGCCCCGCACTCGACGACCGCGAGCGGATGGATGGCGCACTCCTCGCCAATTGAGGCGTCGCGGTGCACGTGGCTTCCGGCGCTGCGGGAGGCTTCGGCCGAGGCGGCAGCGGCGGTGGTTGCGGGAGCACCGCCCGCGTGCGGATGAGTGCGGAACCCATAGATCGCCACCATCGCCTCGCGGAAGGCGAAATAGGGATCGGCGGCTTCGAGTCGGCTGACTCGAGCAGGCGTCGCCAGCGTCGGCAGCACGATGACCGCAGCGGCCCGCGTCGATTCCAGGAATCGCAGGTACTTCGGATTGGCCACGAAGGTGACCTCGTCGGGTCCCGCGGAGTCGATTGCGGCGCAGCCGCGGATTGGGATCGACCCGTCGCCGACAAGGGTGGCGCCAATCCGTGTGGCCAGTTCACCGAGCGACATCGAGGCTCGGGGCAAGCTCCCGGCGGTCGCCCGCGGGGAGGCGTCGCCGACCGGGCGTGCCGATGGCCAACCGAGGCTTCCAGCGGGAGGGTGTTGCGACGGTTCCGACATGGTGCAGGGCGAAAGTATCGGCCGCGCGCGCGCTGGTCAAACTGCCGGTCGAGCCGCGGCCCGCGGCGTCCGGGTCGCCTTGTGAGTCCCGTCAGCGCCCGGTATTCTCCGCCCGGCCATGCTGGCCCCGTTCCACCCACAGGCGCACGCTCGGCGAGTGCTGCGAATGCTCGCAGCATCGATCGTCGTCGTCTCCTTCCAAAGCGGGGCGATCGCCCAATCCGGGCGCTCCTCGCCGCCGCCAACCCCTCCTGCCGATGCCGCGCCCCCCGCGGCGCCCCGGCCGCCGGCAGCCCCAGGTGACGAGGAACTCCTTGATCGCCCCATCGGTCGGGTGCTGATCAACGGGCTCTCCCGAGTCCGCGAGCAGGAGATCCGCACCAACATTCGCGTCGCCCCGGGGCAGCCCTACGACCCGCTGGCGATCCGAGACGACGTCAACACCCTCTATCGCCTCGGGCAGTTCAAGACGGTCTCGGCCCAGGGCCGGGTCGAATCCGACGGCACGGTCTCGCTGACCTATGTCGTGCTCGAGCAGGCCCTGATCGCGACGGTGCAGACGGTCGGCAACAAGGTCATCACCGATCAGGAGCTGCGGGCGGTGATCCCGCTCTTCGCCAACGCCCCGCGCGACGACTTCCTGGTCGAGCAGTCGATCCGCGACATCAAGAATCTGTACCGCACCCGAGGCCACTATCTCGTCGACGTGCAGATCGACGAGTCGCGGCTTCAGGACGAGGGCATTCTGATCTTCAAGATCATCGAAGGCCCCCGCGTGCGGGTGCGGGCCATCGAGTTCGAGGGCGTCAATTCGTTCAAGCCGCAGGAGCTCTCCTCGCAGCTCAAGACCAAGCCCTTCTTCTTCCTGTTCCGAAAGGGACAACTGGATGAGGACGTGCTGCTCGACGACGTGGCCACGCTCAACCGGTTCTATCGCGACCGCGGCTTCGTCGACGTGCGGGTCGATCGACGGATCGCCCTGAGTCCAAACAATCGCGAGGCCAAGGTGATCTTCGTGGTCGCCGAGGGTCGGCAGTACCGGGTGCGGAAGATCGAGGCGTTCTCGAGTTCGCCGCTGGCGCCCAAGCCGCTCACTGCATTCGCCCCCGAACAGATCATCGCCCTGCTGCCGATTCAGCGCGGCGATGTCTACTCGCAGGACCTGGTGCGGCGCAGCGTGCGGGTGATCGAGGACTCCTACGGCCTGCTCGGTCACGTCGACGTCAGAGTCGACGAGGCCAGCGTTCGAGTGGGCGAGGAGCCGGAGATCGACCTGCTCTTCTCGATTGCCGAGGGTCGGGCGGCGACGACCGGGCTGGTTCGGATCCAGGGCAACTTTCTGACCCGTGACAAGATCATCCGCCGCGAGACGCGACTGCAGCCGGGTCGCCCGCTCGACGGCCGTGAAGTCCGCGAGACCGAGGAACGCCTGCGGCGCACCCGTCTCTTCGGCGAACCGGTGCGGGTCGTGGTGCAGCAGCCGCAGCCGGAGGACGCTCTCGCGCCCACCGACGACGGGACCGAGACCCGCGACGTGCTGATTGAGATCAAGGAGCGCAACACCGGTTCGGTCAACTTCGGCCTTGCGGTGGGCACCGACTCGGGGCTCTTCGGCGAGATCTCGATCCGTCAGGACAACTTCGACATCGCCGACCCGCCGGAGTCCTTCAACGAACTGATCTCCGGTCGGGCCTTCCGCGGCGCCGGCCAGCGCTTCTCGATCGGGATTGCCCCGGGTATCGACATCAGCACCTTTTCGATCAACTTCGCCGAGCCGCGACTGCTCGAGACCGACGTCGGCTTCAACGCCGGGTCGTTCTACCGGATTCGCGCCTTCGACGATTACGACGAGTACCGGCTCAACTTCAACATGGGGCTGGGGCTGCGGCTGGGCGACATCTGGCAGCTTGGAGTGACGAGTCGCGTCGAGCGCATCAATCTCGACGACGTGGCCACCGATGCGCCGGTGGACGTGTTCGAGGTGGCCGACGCCTCATGGCTGACGGCGCTGGGAGTCCGCGCCGTGCGCAACACCTTGGACAGGCCGCTGCGACCCAGCCGCGGCACCGTCTTCGAACTGGCCTTCGAGCAGGTCGGCGCCCTGGGCGGCGATTTCACCTACCCGGTGATCCGATCCGAGTACACCCAGTTCTTCCTGGTCGACGAGGACTTCCTCGGACGGAAGTCGACGCTTCGATTGAACCTGCAGGCGAACTACATCTTCGACGACGCTCCGACGTACGAGCGCTTCTTCCTCGGTGGTCGTTCGCTCCGCGGCTTCGAGTTCCGAACCGTCTCGCCCAGGGGCATTCGAAACGACACCGGCACGCTGGGGAATGATCCGGTCGGCGGCAACTGGCTCTTCTTCGCCGGAACGCAGTACGAGTTCCCAATCTTCGGCGAGTTCATCAACGGCGTCGCCTTCGTCGACAGCGGCACGGTGACCGACGACATCGGCTTCGACGAGTACCGCGTCGGCATCGGCGCAGGAATTCGGCTCTACATCCCTGCCTTCGGTCCCGTGCCGATCGCCCTCGACTTCGCCTACCCGATGGTCGAGCAGGATGGCGACGACGAGCAGTTGTTCAGCTTCAGTGCGGAGTTGCCGTTCTGAGAGGTCGGCTCGCGGCGACCGGGCGCGTCGGCTGCGCCTCCGCTTGTGAGGCATCCAGGAATCTCGACGTGCGGAGTGCGCAACAACCCTGCGCACGCATCCAGATGTGCAACCCACTGCAATTCCTCCTGCCCCCCCGCGCCTGTTTCTCCGTGTCCTCCGTGTCCTCCGTGACCTCCGTGTCCTCCGTGTCACAAACCTCCTGCCCAGGACGTGATGGAATGCGAGTGGGCCTCGATGCACTGCGCAGGTGACGCTCCGGCCGAGCTGGTGCTCGGCGGTCCAAGGGGGGCGATGCAGGGCTCGTGGACGAACGCACGGCTGGCAAACCGGCCGTGGCATCCAGGAATCTCGACGTGCGGAGCGCGCAACAACCCCGCGCACGCACCCAGATGTGCAACCCACTGCTGCCCCCTCCGGCTCGCTCCGCGAGCCGGGAGCCACGCGCCACCCAATCCCGCTCTCATCCCACGCGCACCCGCGCCCTCCCCGCCCCCCCGCTCCGCGGGGGCGGCGTGCTACCCTCACCCCATGCCTCAACCCCGCTTTGCTGCGGCTCCTTCCGTCCTCATCGCACTCTCGGCTCTCGCGGTCGTCCTGAGCTATCAGGCGGGCGCGAATCGGTCTGCGCCACCTCGTCCGGCCACGGTCGGCACCATCAATCTCGGCCGAATCCTCGAGGAAGTGACGGAGCGGGCCGAGTGGGATGCGCGACTTCGCAGCATGGAGGAGCAGCTTGGTGCGGAAGCCCGCGGCAAGCAGGAGGCGGTCAACAAGAAGAAGGAACGCCTCGAAGCGCTCTCGCAGGGACCCGAGTGGGGCGCCCTCCGCGAGGAGATGGCCATGGACATCCTCGAGGCCGATGCCTGGTTCAAGTTCGAGCGGGCCCGTCTCGACCGGGAGCGTTCGCTGATGTGGCAGGACCTCTACAAGAGCGTCAAGACCGAAGCGGACAAGCTCGCGCTGGCCGAAGGACTCGATCTCGTGCTGGTCAACGACAGCCTTGGAGAGATTCGCAGCACCGGCGATGCCCAGACCTCGGCCGAAGCAGTCGTCTTGCAGCAGATCACGGCGCGACGACTGGTCTTCGCCAGCAAGGAAGTCGACATCACCGATCGACTGATCGTGCGGATGAACAACGCTCGAGTCTCCACGCCGGCCGGCGCCGGCGGCGCCAACAAGCCCAAGTGACCGCAAGTGACCTGACCGCGTCCGTCTTGAACGACTCGCGCCGCCCACGTCGAACCTCTCTCGAACCCGGACTCCCTCTCATGACGACCTCATCGCTTCGCTCCGCCCGGCCGGGATCGCTCGCCGTTGTCGTAGCAGCCGGCATGGTGCTTCTTGGCGGATTCGCCTTCCTCGGCGGCGCCTCGCTTCTTGCCAACAAGCCCGCCGTCGCCGCCGCCGTCGACCTCGAGAAGGTCTACGACGGGCTCGAAGAGCAGAAGGCCGCGGACGCCGCGCTCGAGAGCATGGCCGCCGCAATGAACGCCGATGGCGAGAAGCGTCGCAAGGCCCTCGACGACCTCCGCGCCGAACTTGAGAGCTTCAAGCCGGGCAGCCCCGCGTTCAGGGAGACGAGCAACAAGATCGAGCTCGAACTGCTCCGCTACAACGCCCTGGTCGAGTTCAACCGCCAGAAGATCGAGGCCCGCAGAGCCGAGTACATCCGCGGCATCTACGCCCGTGTGAAGGAGACCCTGGCGACCCTCTCCAGGGAGCAGGGCATCGACATCGTCTTCCTCGACGACTCCATTGCGCCGCTCGATCCCTCCGATGCCCAGCGGACCATGCAGCAGATCTCGGCCCGTCGCATGCTCTACTGCAATCCGTCGCTCGATCTCACCGAGCTCCTCACCACGCGAATGAACGACGTCTTCAAGGCTTCGGGCGGCCTCGCGCCGACCACAGCCTCCGGCTCGACGCCCTCGGGGAGCTGAGCATGCCTCCCGACTCGGCGACGTCCTCCGGCCATGACCAGCGCATCGACGCTCTTGCCGCGTGCGTCGAAGGAACGCTCGTCGGCGACGGCGATCTGGTGGTGCAGGGCCTTCAGACAATCGACGACGGCGGCCCGCTCGAACTCACCTTCATCGGCTCGGCGGCGCACGCCTCGCGCTGGCCCGCGTCCCGCGCGGGTGCGGCGGTCGTCACCGACGGCCTGCTGCCGCGCGAACCCGATCCTGCGGGTCGCCCGCTGATCTTCGTCGGCGATGCCGATCTGGCGATGATCACCATGCTGGAGCGATTCCAGGTGGCAGAGGGCCTCCCGCAGCAGGGGATCGACCCCTCGGCGGTCGTCGATGCCACTGCGACGATCGCTCCCGACGCCTCGATTGGCGCGCATGTCTCAATCGGCCCTGGGTGTTCGGTCGGCCCTCGCGTGGTGCTTCATCCCGGCGTGCGGCTGTATGCCGGCGTGGAGATCGGTCCCGACTGCGTGATCCACGGCAACGTGGTCATCCGCGAGCGGTGCGTGCTCGGCGCCCGGGTGATCCTCCATCAGAACGTCTCAATCGGTGCCGACGGCTTCGGCTATCGACTCGATCCCACTCGCGGCGGGCTCCGCAAGGTGCCACACCTCGGCAACGTCGTCCTCGACGACGATGTCGAGATCGGGGCGAATTCCTGCGTGGACCGGGCCAAGTTCGGTTCCACTCGCATCGGCGCGGGAACCAAGATCGACAATCTGGTGCAGATTGCCCACAACTGCCGGATCGGACGGCACTGCGTCATCGCCGGGGCGTGCGCCATCGCCGGCAGCGTCACCATCGGGGACGGTGCCCAACTGGGAGGCGGGATCTGCGTGAAGGACCACGTTGAGATCGGGGCGAGAGCCCGGATCGCGGCGATGTCGGGAGTCATCACCAACATCGCCCCGGGTACCAAGGTCGCCGGCATCCCCTCGCAGGACTCCGTGACTGCGTTGCGGCAGATCCTGGCCCTGCGTAGACTCCCCGCCTGGATCAAGCGGCTCGAAGCCTCGGGTGACGGGCGTGCAGAAGGCTCCGGCGGCCCCAACGCCTGAGACCGCGCGTCGGACTCGACGTCTGCGTCCAGCACCCCCGGGAGGCCTCTGCTTCCTGATCCGTGCGTTGCCATGCTCCAGACCGCTGCCGCCTCAAGCAACTCAGTCGTCCCCTCGCGTCAGCGGCAACATTCGATTGCCCGACCGGCGACTGTGCGCGGCAAGGGCCTGATGCTGGGTGAGGACGCGGTGGTGACCTTCGAGCCGGCCCCGGTCGACCACGGAATCGTCTTCGAGCGCACCGACCTGCCCGCCCCGGTGCGAATCCCGGCGCTGGTGACCAATGTGACTCCGCGAGCCCGGCGGACCACGCTCAAGTCCGGCGAGGCCACCATCGAAACCGTCGAGCACTGCATGTCCGCGCTGGCGGGACTGCGGATCGACAACCTGCTGATCCGCATTCACGGTCCTGAACTCCCCTGCGGCGATGGCTCCGCCTGGCTCTTCGTCGAGGCCCTTCTCGAAGCAGGAATCGTCGAACAGGACGCCGCCCGGCGCATCTTCCGGCTCGAGGAACCCATCGTGGTCGAGGAGAACGGTGCCATGCTCGCGGCGCTGCCCCATCCGGCGGCCGCGGACGGGCCGAGCGAGGAAGGCATGCAGGTGATGTTCGATCTCGACTACGGACCGCAGTCGACGCGCATCAAGCGGCAGGTCCACGCCTTCGCCTCGGGCAACGGCGACTACGTCCACGACATCGCCAAGGCCCGCACCTACAGCCTGCGGGAAGAGGCCCAGTCGCTCTGGGAACGGGGCATGTGCCGCCACCTGACCCCGCGGGAGATGCTGGTGATCGGCGAGGACGGGCCCATCGACAACGCCTACCGCTACGACAACGAGCCGGTGCGCCACAAGGTGCTCGACATGCTCGGCGACCTCTATCTGGTCGGCTGCGAGATCTCGGCCCGGCTGGTGGCCCATCGCTCGGGGCACGCCCTCAATCGACGCATGGGACTGCGGATCCTCGAGCAGATGGCCGCCCGCGATCGGCAGTTGTCGCTGCAGAACGGCCGGGTGATGGATGTCCGCGCCATCCAGCGACTTCTCCCCCACCGCTATCCGATGCTGCTGATCGATCGAGTGGTCGAGATCGTCGAGGATCGACGGGCGGTGGGCATCAAGAACGTCACCATCAACGAACCCTTCTTTCAGGGTCATTACCCGCGAGTGCCGATCATGCCCGGAGTGCTGATCGTCGAGGCGATGGCCCAGCTCGGCGGACTGCTGCTGAGCAAGAAGCTGGAGCACACCGGAAAGATCGCCGTGCTGCTCTCGCTCGATGGTGTCAAACTGCGTCGCCCGGTCGTTCCCGGCGACCAACTGGTGATCGAAGCCGAAGAGGTTCGGGCCAAGGCCCGCACCGGACATGTGCGCTGCCGCGCATTCGTGGAAAGCAAGCTCGCGGCAGAGGCGGAGATTCGTTTCATGCTTGTCGATGCGGAGCAGGAGTGACCAGCGGCCCATCGCTCGCCGACAGTTGTCCAACGATGCAGAGGATTCATCCCAGCGCAATCGTCCACCCCACCGCCCGCATCGCCGGCGATGCCGTGATCGGGCCGTACTGCGTGGTCGGCCCCGACGTCACCATCGGTGCCCGCACGCGGCTGCTCAATCACGTGGTCGTGACCGAACTGGTCGAGATCGGTTCGGACAACCAGATCCACCCCTTCGCGGTGATCGGCGGCGAGCCGCAGGATCGAAAGTTCCAGGGCGAGCCCACCCGCTGCGCAATCGGCGATCACAACGTGATCCGCGAGCACGTGACCATCCATCGCGGCACCGGCAACGGCGGCGGAATCACCCGGATCGGCAGCCACAATCTGGTGATGGTCGGCGTGCACATCGCCCACGACTGCGACCTCGGCGATCACCTGACCCTGGCCAACCAGGCGATGCTCGCCGGTCATGTCCGCATCGAGGATGGAGCGACCATTTCAGGTGGCGTGGGCATCCATCACTACGCCACGGTCGGCACCTGCGCCTTCGTGGGTGGTCTGGCCCGCATCGCCAAGGACGTCCCGCCGTTCATGATCGTCGAGGGCAATCCCGCCGAGGTGCGGGGCCCGAATCGAATCGCCATGGAGCGACGCGGCTACGCCGAAGAGGACATCGACGCCATCAAGGAGTGCTACAAGCGGCTCTTCCGCGACAACGGCGCGCCCATGATCGACAAGATGGCGGCCCTTCGCACCGACTTCCCGGAGTGTGGCCCGGTCCGACGACTCTGCGACTTCCTCACCGCGATGGCCGAGGGAATCCACGGCCGTTCGCACGAACTGTCGCGACTCGACGACAAGCGATCGTTGAGGTTGGAGTCGATTGCGGAAGCGGAAGTGGAGTAGCTGGAAGCAGGGTTCGTCGGCTGCGCCGACCGGGTTCGTTGGCTGCGCCGACTGGGTTCGTTGGCTGCGCCGACCGGGTCGTGTCGGCTTCGCCGACGACGACTGCGGTGTGCCGCGTGCGCGGCACCCTTCTCAGGCCGGAAATGCCGCCGAAATGGGGGACGCACGAACTTCTCGCACGCGTGAGCGGCGACATATCCGGCGATTCAGTTGGGGTTGCCCGACGGCCCCGCTCACTCGGACGGCCCCCCTGAACCACTCGGCTCGACGGCCGTGGAGGCGCAGCCGGAGCGGTCGTCGTGCCGAGCCGGAAAAGGTGCCGCGCACGCGGCACACCTCATGAATCGGCGCCAGCCGACGAACCAGTCGGCGCCAGCCAACCACCCGTCGGCTTCGCCGACGAACTCACTCCTCCTCGTCCGCTTCGTCTTCTTCCTCTTCCTCTTCTTCAGCGACGACGTCGTCCTCTTCCTCTTCTTCCTCAAGCTCTTCGTCGTCGTCCTCGTCGTCCTCGTCGTCCTCGTCGTCATCCTCCTCTTCGTCTTCGTCTTCGTCCTCATCGTCTTCATCGTCGTCGGCGGCGAACTCGAACTCGTCCTCCCCCTCCTCGTCCTCGTCGCCCCAGTCCCCCACGAGTTCGGCGGGTTGGGCCGGTTTCACCAGTTCGCCGAGCGCCCCAATTGCGCCGAGCGAGCTGCCGAAAGGCGACGACGCGGCGAGCAGCATCGCTCCAGCAGACATCACTCCGGGCACCAGTGCGCCAGGCGCGAGCATGACCGGGAGCGCAGGAAGAACGCCCCCGGCGCGGAGGAACGGGGCCGCGAGCGAATTCAGCGGACGGGGATCGATCAAAGGACGACTCATCACGCTGGACTCCGGACACCTGAACTCGGCGAGGTGGACGCACATGGTGCAACTCCGATACTGGTTGCGGGACCGATTCAACGGGGCGAACTATACCTCCCGGCGCGCGAGCGACAAGTCACTCGGACCGCAACCCCGCCCGGTCGCAAAAACGAGGGCGGGCAGGCCTCGCACGCATGACCATCGCCGTCCCCGAAGCTCCCACCGAGGCGATCGCCTGAGTCGCCGCGTCGAATTCAATCGGTCCCCAGCGGAACGGCAGTGACTGCGCTGCTGGTCGAGAGCAGCAGCCACCCGTCGATGACCTGTGCAGTTTCGAACCGCTGCCCCAGCGAGGTGAGTTGAAGTGCGTTGCCAATCAGCTTGCAGCCCTGCTGTCGATCAAGCTGATAGACCCGGTAGACGTACTGAGTGCGACGGGTGCCTTCCAGCTCGATCTGTTCGCTGCCCAGACTGCTGACGACCAGAAGTCGGGTTTCGCCGGGGAGCGCCATCCGATAGTCCCGGTCGTCGGCGCTGGCATCCATGCCAATCAGACGCCCGGCTCGGTCGAACTCGACCACCCGCTCTTCGAAGTGGGCAATCACCGAGTGATCCACCAGCACCTCGCGGAGGTGCGGCCCCACGCCCTCGCCACGCTCAGGCATGGCGAACCCCGCGTCGCTGCCCGCCACCGCGCCGAGCGCGCCGGTGCCGGTGCGGATCGTCGAGAGTCCCTCGGCCGCATCGGCCACGAGGGCCCAGCCACCCACGACCCAGGCCCGAGCCGCGTTGACGACCGTCGGGTCGAGCTGTCGCCAGAGGGTGGAGTCCGGAGCATCGCCGCCCGGCTCGAAGCCCTCGACTCCGATGTCGGTGCCGGCCAGCGCGACCCCGTCGGGAGACGCGCCGACCCACGGCACGCGATCCGCGCCCTCGAGCCCGTGTCGCCGAAGCACCTCGCCGCTTCGCGGATCGACCGCAATTGCGACCGAGCGTCCCATGGCATCGGCTCCGCCGATCAGCAGCAGGTCGTCATCGGCCCACGTCGACTGCACCGCCGCGCAGAGGGGCGCATCGCTGCGCCAGACGATCGTTCCGTCGCGCACGTCGATGGCCAGGCAATCGCCGCTGCGACGCACCAGAAGGAGGCGCGACCCTGCGAGGATGGGCACGATCTCGGCCGGATCGAACGGCTGTCCGCCAATCAGAAGCTGTTCCGGTCCGGCACCTCCGGCGACCGCCGGAAACTCGGTCTTGATGCGGGCCAGATTCCAAAGCACGCGTCCTTCATCGGGCTCGATCAGGGCAATGCCCGGCGCCGCCACCGAAGCGCTCCAGAGGAGCAGCCCGCGACGATCGAAGCAGAGGATGCGGGGATCGGGATCCTCGAAAGGAACGCTCCACCGCTCCTTCAGATCGGCATCGAGCAGTCGCACCGCGCCATCGGCGAAGAACGGAACGCGATCGGTCGGCGCACCCATTGCCGCCGCTGAGATCCCGCCCACGCCGCGCAGCAGATGTCCGGGGAACTCACGAGCCTCTCCGGAGAGATCGCCGAGCCGTGCGCGAGCCACCAGCGCCGGAGCGCCGTAGCCGATCAGTTGCCGGCGCCATTCGCTGGCGCGAACCGTGACCGCACCGGACTGCAGTTCCTCGTCGCCATGCAGGACCATGTACTCGTCGAGAAACGCCGCCGCCCGCGCGGGGGCATCGGACTGCTGGGCGGTCATGGCCACCGCCCCCGCGAGACGGCGCCGCTCGTCCGCGTCGACGCTCCCCAACTCGGCGGCCCTCCAGAGGCGGGACAGCACCGCGAGGGCCCGCCCGCCCTCGCCTTCTTCGAGAAGTCGCGTCGCGGCCTGCTGGGCCGCATCAATGGCCGCTGGCGCGAGTGGCCAGCGGTGAGTGATCTCGATCAGGGCCTCGGTGGACGCGGCGGTGCCGAGGGCGGCGAGCGCCTGGTCGGCCTCTGCACGTCCAGGTGCAGCCCCACTCCGGGGCTGGGCGCGGCGCAGGGAACCGAGCCGCGCCAGCGCGGTGATGCCGGCTGCGCGCGACTCGCGACGATCCGCGACCAGCGTTCTCGAAAGGGCCATGTCGCCGACGATCTCGGCCCACGAGCGGGCCGCCTCGTCGACGCGACCGCGTCCCGCGAGCCACTCGCCGTAAGCCAGCAGATGTCGGGCCCGCTCGTCGGGGGCCTGGGCCACCGCGCCGATCAGGGCATGAAGCGCCTCGCCTTCCTGGTCGAGCTTCGCCAGGCCGGCCGCATCGACGCGCAGCAGGCGCTGAAGAAGCTCCATCCGCCCGCCGGGGTGCCGCAGGGCGTCGGCGGGGTTGGGAGCGATGTCCGCGTCGAGAGCCGCCTTGGCCAGCCGCCCCGCTTCCATCGCCACATCGAGTCGACCCGCGTGGGTTGCCAGCGAAAGAAGCGCGAGGGCCCGATCGGGATCGCTCGGGTCGTCGTCGATGCGCTCCCGCAGGAACGCTTCGGCCGCGTCGAAGGGCATGAACGCCCGCACGGAGTCGTGGGTCGCCAGCAGCAGTTGCGGGCCGACCACGAGCGGAATGCCGGGGTCGGAGTCGGCCACCAGCGTGGAGGCGCGACCGCTGTCGGCGTCGACGAGGAGGACGCGATTGCGCATCGGGACGACCAGTGACCGGTCGACCGCCTGCACGCGACCGCGAATGCCGCGCCGTTCATCGGCAATCAGCTCCGGTTCGTCGGCCAGTTGCGTCGACAACGCCCAGCGCAGAGTCGAGAGGTCGTCCACCGCGAAGCAGGCCACGTCGCTTCCCACCGCAATCACCAGTTCCTGCTGATCGCCCGCGGCGGGGATGTGCAGGAAGTACCGCGGCTGTCCCCACGAATCGGCCAGCCCCACCGGAAACTCGCCGAGGGTCGAACCATCCTCGCGGGAGAGCAGCAGTACGTGCGTCTGGTCCGGCGCCAGGGTGAGGATGCCCGCCGAGGTGATCAGCGGCGCCGCGATCTCCCAGGGCTCGCTCTCGTAGCGAGGGTCCCGCACCGGCACCGGCAGGCGTCGCAGCCAGCGGATGTCACCGGTCGCGGCGTCGATCGACGCGACGGCCCCGGTCGAGACGGCGACGAAGATCTCCCCGCCGTCCATCACCGGTGTCGAGAAGGGTCGCAGACCGCCGAGCCGCACGCCGCTCGAGGAACAGATGTGACGTCTCCAGAGCAGACTGCCATCGCGGAGATCGAGCGCCAGCATGTAGGTGACGCTCTCGAGCCGGTTGTTCACCTTCCGCGCCAGGACATGCACGATGCCCTCGTCGATCAGCGGGGCGCCATGTGGAAAAAGTCCTTCGAGCTCGTCGCCGCTGCCAAGCCTGGCAATGGGCACCTGCCAGCGGATGGCGCCGGTCGGCCTATCGAGGCAGACCACATGACTTCCGCCCGATCGACCCACCGCACCGGCGTGGCCGACGTAGGTGACCAGCGAATCGCCGGAGGCGGCGATCGAGCCGATGTCGCCGGCGCCGCCGCTGTCTGCGGGACCATCGAAGCCGGGAAGTTCGCGGGCCCAGCGGGCTCGCCCGCTCAGGCGGTCGTAGGCCCGCACGACCGTGCCCTCGTTGATGTAGGCCATGGCGTCGACGATGGTCGGCGCCACCGTCAGGAGCGAGCCGCGGGCCCGCATCAGTTCGACGCTTCGCGGCTGGAATCGGGCCACTTCATCGCGCCCGTTGAAGGAGCGCATGAAGAGGGCCTTCGGCGTGGGCTCGGCCGAGAGCAGGTGCCACTGTGAATCGCCCGCGGGCAGGCCGCTGCTGCGATCGAGCGGCGTCACTCCGACGCTGCGCTGCGGCAAGCGACCTTCCACTCGAATGCGATCGAGCGCGGTCCGCCCCGCAGCGGCGATCGTCGCCAGCTCGCCGGCCGGTCCCTCCTGCAGTTCGTCAAGCGTCCGCACGAAGGACTCGAAGAGCGGGCCATCGCCCTGCGAGAGTCCCGCGGCCATGCCTCCGATCACGGCGGCATGGGCGGCGGCCGCTCCACCTTCGTTCGCGGCCTGATTGGCAGCGAGATCCGGATGCCCTGCCAGTCTCTGGATGCGGCGAATCGATGAGACGAATCGACCCGCTTCGAGATCGCCCTGGGCAAGGCGCAGCGACGCATCGAGTCCGGCGCGGGTGAGAAGCGAGTCCCGTTCCACGTCGAGGAGCTCTCCCGCCTCCAATCTCCGCTCGGCCACCGGCCCGACGCTGTCGCGGTAGCGCTCCAGAAGCTCTGGATGCCGCAGCAGAAGTTCGTTGGCCACGTCGCGGACCGGACGGAAGCGATCGGGGTCGCCGCGTTCCGCCGGAACCAGCTTCGTCGGACTTTCGCGCAGCACTCGATCGATCAGGCGCAGGGCCTCTGCGGGATTGGTCGCGGCCTGATCCTGGGCCCGCTGAAGGAGTTCCCATGCCGAGGGCGAGTCGTCGACGGTGACGGGACTGCCGATCTGGGCATGGAGCGGCGACGTCGACGGCAGCATCCACGGCGCCAGACAGACCGCCACCGCAGCCACAATCGACATGCGGCGTGGGCGAAGGATCAATTCGAAAGTCGGCGGTCGTCGAAGCATGCGGATTCCAGTCCTTCGCCCCGCGCCGCGGAGCGCCGCCTCAGGGCGACCGGGCGAGTGCCCGGATCGTACGACCTCGGGCGAGGGCCCCCGGCCTGACGGGACGTTTGTCGAGGGAGTGGTAGATTGCCCCGATGCCACGACCAGCCGAAGGCGCCATGCCAGTCATGTCAGTCAGGTCAGCGGCTCTCGCTTCAGGCCGCGCTGGCCGCATCTCCGCGCGGGCGGCGGTGGTCGCCGGTGGCGCTGCACTCGGCACACTCGGGGCTCTCTTCATGGGGGGATGTGGGAGCCGCCCGCCGGTCATCGCCATCGAGAGCGCCCGCGTCGAATCGCGGGACGGCGAGCACACCCTGCTGCTGGTCGATCTGGAACTCGAGAACCCCAACGACGTCGAACTCGTGCTCCAGAGCTTCGACTATCGCGTGGTCGCGGGCGATGGGTTCACCGGTCGACGACGAGCCGGCGTCACCCTTCCTCCCCGGGGCAAGGCCCGCGTCACGCTTCCTGCGGTGACCTCGGGCCTGTCGGGGACGGGCGTCGACGCGACTGCACGGCTCAACGGCACGGTCCTCTTCCGAAGCGGCGATCCCGTCGAGCAGGCCCTCTTCGACGCCGGCATCAAGCGACCCCGCGGATCCTTCAGCGGATCGGTGCCGGTGAAGTGATCAGGGCGGCGTGTCGACGGCGGCGTGGTCGCACTGATCATCACCACCCGTTCCACGCCCGCGTCACTCGTCGCGCCGCACGCGCACGGCCGCGTCGCGGCTCGAGGCCAGGGCCAGATCCATGAGCCGCTGATGGGTTCCGAGTGCTTCGGGGGCATCGGGCGCCAGTCCGTCGAGCGTGCGCGGGTGGTAGCGCCCCGACCAATCCATGTCCCAGCCGCAGCGGCGATCGGCGAGGCAGATCTGGATGTTCTCCCAGAGCCGCGCCCGCAGGGCCCGCCGCGCAATCGGCGCGGCCGCCTCCACGCGCACGTGAAGGTTGCGATACATCCAGTCGGCGGAGCCGATGTAGAACTCGCCATCGAGCGGATCCTCGGCACCGTTTCGGAACCAGTAGATCCGGCTGTGCTCGAGGAATCGCCCGATCACCGACATCACCCTGATGTTCTCGCTCAGCCCGGAAACTCCGGGACGAAGACAGCAGAAGCCGCGCACGATCAGAGTCACCTCGACGCCCGCGGCACTGGCTCGATAGAGCGCGTCGGTGACCGCACGATCCTCGAGCTGATTCATCTTGGCGATGATCCGCCCTGGACGTCCGGGGCGGTGCAGGGCGATCTCGCGCTCGATCGCTTCGACGAACCGTCGCTTCATCGTGAGCGGCGCCACCAGCAGCTTCGAGTACTCCCGCTGTCGTGAGCGGCCGGTCAGGTAGTTGAAGAGGTTGACGACATCCTCGGCGATCTGCGGATCGCAGGTGAAGAGGCCCCAGTCCTCATAGAGCCGGGCGGTCTTGGAGTTGTAGTTGCCCGAGCCGATGTGCACGTAGGAGCGGATTCCGTCCGACTCCTGCCGGACCACCAGGGCGATCTTGGTGTGGGTCTTCAGACCGACGACTCCATAGGCGACGTGCACTCCCGCGTCCTCGAGCTTGTTGGCCCAGAGGATGTTGCGGGCTTCGTCGAAGCGGGCGCGAAGTTCGATCAGGCAGGCCACCTGCTTGCCGTTCTCGGCGGCGCGGACGATCTCCCGCACGAAGGGACTGTCGCCGCTGGTGCGGTAGAGGGCCTGCTTGATGCAGAGCACCTTGGGGTCGCCGGCGGCCTCCTCGATGAAGCGGCCCACGGTGGCGTCGAAACTCTCGTAGGGATGATGGACCAGAAGATCCTCGCCGCGGATGGCCGCGAAGAGATCCGATTCCTTGCCACTCAGCGCCGCCGGCACGATCGGGCGCCACGGCGCGTAGCGATGCTCGGGAATGTCGAGATCGGCGATCTGCGAGAGCGACAGATAGTCGAGCAGCCCCGCGGACTCGTAGATGTCCTCTTCCTGGAGCTCGAGTTCCTCGGTGAGGAAGCGCAGCATGCGCGGGTCGGGCGTGCTGCCGACCTCGATCCGAACCACCCGGGCGAAACGCCTTTCGCGAAGCTGCTGCTCGATCTCCTGCATGAGATCCTCGGCGTCCTCGTTGTCGCGCTCGACATCGGCGTTGCGGGTCACGCGGAAGGGCAGGACCTTCACGATCTCCATGCCGGGGAAGAGGTCGTCGAGATTGTGCTCGACGATCTGTTCGAGCGAGACGAAGCGGCGGCCGGCGGAGAGCGCCAGCCAGCGGCTCGAGAGCTGCGGGATCTTCACGCGGGCGAACATCTGCTCGCTCTCGCCGGGTCGGCGAAGCATCACGCCCAGCGATTCACTCAGGTTCGAGATGAAGGGGAAGCGATGGCCCGGATCGACGGCCAGCGGCGTGAGGATCGGGAAGACGTTGCGTCGATACCACTTCTCGGCCTCGACCTTCTCGGCCTGGGTCAGTTCGTTCCAGCCGAGAAGATGGACGCCGATCTCCCGAAGCTGGGGGACGATCTCGCTGCGGTAGCACGCGGCCTGCCGCTCGATCATGGGAATGACGCGAGCCCGGATCGCCGCGAGCTGCTGGGCGGGCGAGAGGGCGTCGTGCGGCGGGTTGATCCCCTCCTCGACCTGACGGCGGAGTCCGCCGACGCGCTTCATGAAGAACTCGTCGAGGTTGCTCGCGGCGATGGCCAGGAAGCGCACTCGCTCGAGGAGCGGCACGCGCGGGTCGGTGGCCTGGAAGAGCACCCGATCGTTGAACTCGAGCCACTGCAGCTCGCGATTGAGAAAGCGACTGGGGTCGTCGAGCGGCCCCGGCGTCGGGCCCGGCTGATGCGTCGGCGCGGCGTCATCGAGCGAGCGGGCGGTGGCGGTCCTGGGGAGAGTCATGGACGGTTCATTCTGCCGGAGGGCGCGGTCGCGGGATCAACCGGGGGCGGCGGTCGCCAGACGGCGGCGCATCCGGGAGCCTCGGTGATCCGCAGCGACGCCAGGCGAACCCCCGAGGGCAGGAGACGCTCGAGCGACTGCCCCAGATGTTCGGCGATGCGCTCCGCGCTCGGGTTGACCCGATCAAACGGCGGAGTCACGTTGAAGTCGTTGTTCCGAAACGGCGCGACGATCTGGTCAAGGTGGTGTTCGAGTGCGTGGAAATCGCAGAGGAGCCCATCGGCATCGAGCGAGTCACCCGCGACGGTTGCGGTGACCTTCCAGTTGTGGCCATGAACCGGTTCTCGCGCTCCCCGAATCACGATGGCATGGGCGGCGCAGAACTCCGTGTCAATTGAGAGCTCGAACGCGGGGCGATGCACGGGGCGATGCACGGGGCGATGGTAGTCGGCGGCTGCGTTCGAACCGCACGCCCGCTACCTTTGCCGACTCATGGCCCCCTCCCCCTCCAAGGCTCCGCTCATGCTCTCGGTTTCGGGAGCGCGGGGCATCGTCGGAACGTCGATGACGCCGGTCGTGGCCGTCGAGCTCGCCGCCGCCTTCGGTTCGTTCCTCCGCAGCGGCCGTGACCCCCGACCGGCCGTCTGCCTCGCCCGCGACGGCCGGCCGTCCGGTGAGATGCTCGGCGCCGCCGTCACCGCGGGGCTGCTGGCCATCGGCTGCGATGTCATCGATCTGGGAGTGGTCATGACCCCGACGGTCGGCGTGATGATCGACGTGCTCGGCGCCGACGGCGGCATGGTCGTCACCGCCTCGCACAATCCCATCGAATGGAACGGCCTGAAGTGCCTCGATCACGAAGGACTCGCACCGCCGCCCGCGCAGGCCTCGGAGATCATCGAGCGCTACCGGGCCAAGCGCTTCTCGTGGACCGCTGTGGACGGAATCGGCGCGGTTCGGCATGACGATCGCGGCGTGGCTCAGCACCTCGAGCGGGTGCTGCGGCTCGTCGACGTCGAGGGCATCCGCGCCCGACGCTTCACCGTCGTCCTCGACAGCGTCAACGGCGCAGGCTGTGTCGCGGGTCGCACGCTTCTCGAACGACTCGGGTGCGAGGTGATCCACCTGAATGGCGAGCCGACCGGGCGCTTCGCCCACACCCCCGAGCCGATCGAGGCGAACCTCGGCGACCTCTGCGCGGTCGTGGCCTCGCGGGTGAACACGACCTCGCCGGCGGTGGTCGGCTTCGCCCAGGATCCCGATGCCGATCGCCTGGCGGTGATCGACGAGACCGGCCGGTATGTCGGCGAGGAGTACACCCTGGTGCTCGCCGCCAAGCGGGTGCTCGATCGACACGGCCCCGGGGCGCTGGCCGCGAACCTCTCGACCAGCCGGATGATCGACGACCTGGCCGCGCGGTATCCCGGCGCCCGCGTGCTGCGAAGTGCAGTCGGCGAGGCCAACGTGGTCGCGGCCATGAAGCCGGCCAAGGCACTCCTCGGCGGCGAGGGCAACGGTGGCGTCATCGTGCCGAGCGTCTGCTGGATCCGGGACAGTCTCTCGGCCATGGCTCTGGTGCTCGATCTGCTCGCAGCGGAGTCGACTCCCCTCAGCGCAATCATCGCCAGCCTGCCCCGCTACGAGATGATCAAGCACAAGTTCGAGCTGGCCGACGTCGGCGGAATCGAGGCGATCAAGCCGGCACTCGCCCGCGTCGAGGCCGCCTTCGCCGACGCCCGAGTCAACAGCAGCGACGGCGTCCGGGTGGATTTCGCCGACGGCTGGGTCCATCTTCGGCCCAGCAACACCGAGCCGATCGTGCGACTGATCGCCGAAGCCGGCACCCGCGAGCGGGTCTGGGAGCTGATCGACGAGGTCGCCGTCGCCGCGGGACTTCGGTGAGTCGCAGGCCCTGCGGCGAGGGCACTCGTTACCATCGGCTCCTCCCGTGCCCGCGCTGATTCCCCTCGCCAACTGGATTCGCCGACAACCGATGCTGCGCCGCGCTGCGCACACCGCGGTGAGGCTCATCCCCGACGTTCCCTGGACCACGACCATCGCGGGGCTGGGGCCGGTGCGCATCCGACTGCGACGCAATCGCTGGTTCCTGTGGGAGCGCTTCGGCCAGTACGACGGCCCGATCCTCTCGGCCTTCGCGACCTTCATCCGGCCCGGTGACGTGGTCTGGGACGTCGGCGCCAACATCGGGGTCTACACCCGGGTGATCAAGCAGTGGTTCCACGCCGGAGCGGTGATCGCCGTCGAACCGATGTCGGAGAACTTCGCACTCCTCACCGAGAACATCCGCCTCAGCGGGGCGAGCGACATCACCGCGCTCCAGATCGCCCTCGCCGACCGCTCCGGCGAAGAGACGCTCCAGATCGACGACGTGACCAGCGGCACCGCGGTGCTCGACAGCATCGCCGGCGGCGAAGCATCGCAGGGACGACGTTCGGTCGGGCTCCCGCCGCGGAGCGAGTCGGTGCGGGTGCGGACGGTCGATGAACTCGTCGCCAGTGGCGAGGTTCCTCCGCCCGCGGTCATGAAGATCGACACCGAAGGGGCCGAAGTGAAGGTGCTCGCGGGGGCCTTGCGGACGCTCCGCGACCATCGGCCGCGGCTGGCAATCGCCCTCCACGGCACCGACAAGGCCGAGGGCACGATCCGGCTTCTGAATGAAGCCGGCTACACCTGCGCCGGCGATACCAAGGCCGCCGACGGCACCCGCGTGTGGCGCGAGCTCCGCGCCGAAGACGCCGCTCGAGTCGGCAACAACAACATCGTCGCGGCCTTCGAGGGCGATCTCGTCCTCACCCGGCCGCCGAAATGGACGGTCCCGGGCACGCCCCCCGCTCCTGCCAGCAAGACGCCCGCCCCGCGCCCCACCGGAAACTGACGCAGCCATGCCTCAACCGACGGCACTGACCGCCCTGGTCATGGGACTCGGACGCTTCGGCGGCGGTCTCGGCGTGACCCGATTCCTGGTCGCGCAGGGCTACCGCGTGAGGCTGACCGATCTCGGCAGCGCGGAATCCCTGCGCGCCCCGCTCGAACAGCTTCGGCCCGAGATCGACCGCGGAAGCGTCGAGCTGCGGCTCGGCGGTCACGACGAGGCCGATTTCGCCGCCGCCGATCTGGTCGTTGCCAATCCGGCCGTGCCCCATCCCTGGGACAACCCGTTCCTGGGCGCGGCCGAGCGTGCCGCCCGCCCGATCACCACCGAGATCCGCCTGCTCGTCGAGCGCCTCGATCGACGACAGGCAATCGGGGTCACCGGAAGCGCCGGCAAGAGCACCACCAGCGCGATGGTCGCGCTCCTTCTCAAGGGGCTCGGCGTCCGCGTCCACTTCGGCGGCAACATCGGCGGAAGCCTGCTGGGCGAGCTCGAGCGGATCGCGCCCGACGATCGTGTAGTCCTCGAACTCAGCAGCTTCATGCTGCACTGGCTCGGCGACGAGTCGCAGTCGCGGGCACCGGGCTGGTCGCCCGCGCTCGGTGCGCTCACCAATATTCGCGCCAACCACCTCGACTGGCATGGCTCCTTCGAGCATTACGAGCGATCAAAGGGCAATCTCTTCCGCTTCATGCAGCCCGGCGATGTCGCCCTCCGCGGCGAAGATCCCCTCCCTGCCGAGTTGCGGCGTCTCGAGCTGCCACTGCGCGTGCCGGGAGCGCACAACCGGGAGAACGCACTGCTGGCCGTGCGGATCGCCTGCGCCGCGACGGGGTGTTCGCCGGGCGAGGCGGCGCCGCACCTCGACCAGTTCACCGGTCTGCCGCACCGCCTGGAGCTGATCGCCGAGCACGACGGCCGTCGTTACATCAATGACAGCAAGAGCACCACGCCGGAAGCCACGCTGCTGGCGGTTGCGGCCTTCGAGGATCCGGCCCGGGTCCATCTGATTGCCGGCGGCTACGACAAGAAATCGGATTTGAGCGCACTTGCCCGGCTGGGATCGAGTCTCGGCGGGCTCTACGCAATCGGCACCACCGCGGCGGCAATTGCCGGCGGAGATCCGGCGCGGCAAATGCAGACGCTCGAGAATGCGGTGGCGACGGCGATGGCCCGGATGCGGCGTGGAGACATCCTGCTGCTCAGCCCGGGCTGCGCGAGCTGGGATCAGTTCGAGAACTACGAGGCCCGTGGCCGAATCTTCGCCGAGTTGGTGCGCCGCGCACTCGGAGAGCCAGTTCCGCCTCAGGCCCGGACGTCGATCGACCAGAGGAGCGCCACCACGTGAACCTCGATTGCCCGTCCCTCGCCGACGGCGTCGACCTTCTCGTGGGTCTTGCCCTTCAGATTGACCTGCGACCCCTTGCACTCGAGCAGGCGGGCGATGTTGGCGATCATTTCGCCCTTGCGCGGGCTCAGCGTGGGGCGCTCGCAGATGACGGTGATGTCGATGTTGCCGACCCGCCAGCCCGCCTCTCGAACCAGATCCCAGGCCGCGGTGAGGAAGCGCGACGAGTCGGCTCCCTCCCACTGCGGATCGTCGTTGGGGAACTGCTGGCCGATGTCCGGCAGACCGACGGCCCCGAGGAGCGCATCGGTGACCGCGTGGAGGACGGCGTCGCCGTCGCTGTGCCCCACCGGTCCGGCGGGATGGTCGAAACGGATGCCGCCGAGAATGAACGGCCGACCAGGTCCTGCCGGAGGCCCCGGTTCGAGGCGATGGAGGTCGTAGCCATGACCCACGCGAAAGGCTGGAGGACGCATGGGGGGAATGTACCGCCGCGGGCCCAGGTCGCCCCGGGCGGTCGTCGCCGCAGGTGGGTCGAGCCGGCTCCGGCGAGCCGCGTGGCACGCGACGGCGCTGCCGAGTACCTTCTTGCCTTGATCGCCCCCGTGGCGACCCGCGAGGCCCGACCACCCATGATCACGCTGATGACGATGACGAAGTCGATCCGCCCCTCCCACGGCTCCTCGTGTGGGCTTCTCGCCTTGGCGCTGACGGCATGCCTCGTCGGCGGTGGCTGCTACAGCCCGAAGGGCGGACTCATGCCGTCCTCCTTCGGGGCGTGGACGTACCAGGCGACCGAAACCCGCGGCAAGACCTTCGCGCTGATCGACCTGCGCTCCAACCAGCCGCTCTTCGTGCAGGCGATTCCTGCGGGACAGCAGCTCACCGTGCAGTTTCTCGAGGGCGGTGGCGACGATCCGGTGCGGCGCCCGGACCGGATGGTGTACGAACTTCAGCCCATCGGCACCTCCACCGGTCGACTCACCAATCAGGTCACGGTGCCACCGTCGGCGGCGCGGCGCATCGACATTTCGGTGACTTCGGAGCGGCGCTATCGGGAAGAGCCCGCGGACATGATGTACCGCACCGACACGGCGGAACAGCGACCCGATTTCTTCAGCGAGCGCGGCGGCCCGCGGCCGGACTCCAAGCGACCGATGTATGACGGGTGAGCCATTGGCCCGCTGCCCTTCACGTTCGCTGCGGAGTGTTCGATGACGCCGACCCGACGCGATTCTGGCGGTCCTCGCGACTATCCGGCCATGGCCAGGGCTGCGGCGCCGTTGGCGTCGCTGGCCGACCGTACCGCGCAACTCGAAGGCGTCGTTGACGTTCTCTGGCGGGGGCTGTCCTCGAGCGGGCTCTCCTGGGTCGGCTTCTACCTCGATCAGCCCGGGGAACCCGAAGACGCCCGACTTGTCCTCGGTCCGCGGCACCCCAAGCCCGCCTGCTCACCGATTGGTCTCCATGGCGTCTGCGGGCAGTCGCTCCGCGGCCGCTGCGTGCGGATCGTTTCCGACGTTTCGGAGCTTGGACCCGACTACATCGCCTGCGACCCGCGCGATCGCTCGGAGATTGTGATTCCGATTCTCGACCGCGCCGCGGATGGCTCGCCCCACTGCTGGGCGGTGCTCGACCTCGACAGTCACGAGGTCGGCTGCTTCGATCAAGCGGACGCCCTCGGACTTCAGGATGTGCTGCGAGCGGCGGGAGTGACGCGAGTGTGAGCCGTCACGCCCGCGCCAGATCGCTGACGATGCCCTCGACCCGTCCGCTGTAGCTCGACACCTGGGGCTCGATGACGGCGTGGACCCGCGTGCCACGCGAGAGCCTCGGCGCGTGCACGGCGCCGTTCCACCAGATCACCTCGAGATGATTGCCGCGGGGATGCCTCGGGTCGGCGAGCTGGAGCTTCAAGTGCTTCTCCTTGAGAATCCGGGGCTCCCCCGCCACCACCAGATCGCGCAGCAGTATCGATGGCCGCGGGTTGCCTCGACCGAAGGGCGAGAGCCGGGCGATCTCGTGGACCGCCCGCGGGTCGAGTTCATCAAGTGTCGCGGCGCAATCAATGCGGATCTCCGCAACCAGAGATTCGGGCGCTATGCGACTGTTGGCGTGGGCAACCAGCGCAGTTCTGAACGCCTCGAGCGCCGCCGTCGGAAGCGCGAGACCCGCCGCGGCGGCATGCCCTCCGAACGTGGTCAGGTGGCCTGCGCATGCGGTCAGGCCCTCGAGAATCGAGTACCCCTCGATGCTCCGCGCCGAGCCCTTGCAGAATTCACCCTGCTGCTGCAGCAGAATCGTCGGCCGACCGAAGCGCTCGACCAGTCGCGAGCAGACGATTCCGACCACACCCGGATGCCAGGCCTCGTGGGCCAGCACGATGACCCGATGCTCGGGCGAATCCTGTCCCGACTGGAGCACCAGCTCGCAGGCCTCGGCGACGATTGACGCCTCGGTCTCCTGGCGAGCGCGGTTGAGCGAGGCGAGCTCGGCCGCGATGGTCGCCGACTCGTCCGCCGGGGCATCGGTGAGCAGACGCACTGCGTCGGCCGCGTGACCAAGGCGGCCGCAGGCGTTGAGTCGCGGCGCGAGCACAAAGCCGACCTTCTGCGAGTCGATCTTCTCGCCGGCCAGTCCTGACTCGCTGATGAGAGCGCGAAGACCCGGAATCGTCGACTCCTTGATCGCCCGCAGCCCCGCGGTGACCAGCACGCGGTTCTCGTCGATCAGCGGCACCACGTCGGCGATCGTGCCGAGAGCCACGAGCGGCAGCATGTCGAGCAGCACGCGGCGAAATGCTTCGCTGACCCGCTCGCTGCCGCAGAGCGTCGTCGCCAGTCGCCACGCGACCTTGTACGCCACACCCGCGCCGCAGAGATCACGGAAGGGATAGTTCGAACCCGACAGACCGGGATGCACGATGGCCACGGCATCGGGGAGGGCCTGGCCATCGGCGGGTGGATGATGGTGATCGGTGATCACCAGATCGAGACCGATCTCACGAGCCACGGCCGCCGGGCCGACAGCGGTCACGCCGCAGTCGACCGAGACGACGAGTGTGATCCCCTCGCTCGCAAGCTGGCGCAATGCTTCACCGTTGAGCCCGTATCCCTCGTCGAGGCGATGAGGCACGTAGCAGCGGAGGGCAAGATCCGGCGCCGCCACGCGGATCACGTGAAAGAGGATTGCGGTCGCGGTGATTCCGTCGACGTCGTAGTCGCCGTAGATGGCGATCTTCTCGCGGCGCTCGATGGCCAGGGCCACTCGCGCCACCGCGACATCGATCCCAGGGAGAAGCCCCGGATCGTGCAGATCGCTCAGCTTCGGTTCGCAGAAGCGGCGGATGGAGTCTGGATCGTGGATGCCCCGGGCCGCGAGGAGCCGGGCGAGGAGCGTGGGTGCGTGCTGCGGGTCCGCCACATTCTCGGTCGCACGCCCTTCCTCGAGAGGCGCGTCGAACCGCGGGTCGAGACGCGGACCCGCCTCTCCGCAACTCGCGGGCGCTGCGCCCTGCGGACGCCTCCAGCGGCGGGTGAGCCCTTGTTGCGTCGATTCAGGATCTTTCACTCCCGGGTGCACCGCCGCAGGGTACCGGGTGAGGCTCGGGGGCGATTGGGACGGGCAAGATTCGTCCAATTCGGCGCGAACAGATGGCCGCGCGGCTTGAGTGGCGAGGGGGAGCCCGCGATACTCCGGCTTCCCCCGTCTCCCTCGGAGCCCGACGCATGAGCGCCCGCTACAAGACCGTTCTTCTCTTCGGTGCCCCCGGTGCCGGCAAGGGCACCCAAGGCAAGATCCTCGGAAGGATCCCGGGCTTCTACCACCTCGCCTGCGGCGACGTCTTCCGGTCGCTCGACGTGCAGAGCGAGCTGGGGCGGAAGTTCGTCGAGTTCTCCTCCCGCGGCGAATTGGTTCCGGACGAGCTGACCATCGAGATGTGGCGTCAGAACATGCACGCCCAGACCGTGCTGAGCATCTACAAGCCCGCGGTCGACCTTCTGATTCTCGACGGCATCCCGCGAAACGCCGGTCAGGCCCGAGCCCTCGACGCCCACATCGACGTGCTGCGGATCATCCATCTGGTCTGCCCCGACATCGACAAGATGGTGGAGCGGATGAAGCGTCGAGCCATCAAGGAGAATCGCCTCGACGACGCCGACGAGAAGGTGATCCGCCGTCGATTCGAGGTCTACGACCGCGAGACCAAGCCGGTGCTGGCCCACTACCCGAAGGGCGCAATCCACGAAGTCAGCGCCATGGGCTCACCCGCCGAGGTGCTCGAGCACGTCCTCGAGGTGCTGGTGCCAGTCCAGAACACGCATTTTCATAATCCCTTGGTGTAGGGAGGGTCGGCTTCGCCGACGGGGCCCGACGGCGCCGCCGCCGCCGCGTATGAGGTGTGCCGCGTGCGCGGCACCTGGTTCGAGGCCGGAAACCTCGCCGCCGACAGGGGACGCACGAACTCTTCATGCACGTGAGCAGCGGCATTCCCGGCGATTCAGTTGGGAGTGCGCGGATTACGGACTGGGATTACGGACTGGGATTACGGACTGGGATTACGGACTGGGATTACGGACTGGGACGACACTCGCGCCTGGATGCCACGGCTGGCTCCGCCAGCCGTGCGTTCGTCCATCGGGGTTGGTGAGGGCGACGGGGCCGTACGCCGGAAGCACGGTCGGACAAGGTCACCGAGCCCACTGAACAGGGCGAGAAGAGACGTTCCGGAGAAGTCCCCTCTCTCTCCGTGTCCTCCGTGTCCTCCGTGTCCTCCGTGTCACAAACCGCCTGCGCCCGACGAGACCGAATGCGAGTGCGCTTCGTCGCACACGTGACACTTCGGCCGAGCCGGAGCTCGGTGGTCCAAGGGGGCTATGCGACGCCTGTGGGCGGGCGTCAGACGAGTCTGTCCACTCCGGGGACGCGTTGCGATCCCATCTCGATCCCGTCGCGACCCCGATGCCATCCCGACGCGTCCGCTGTGCGATGCATCGGAGGTCGTGCGCCACCCGCGGCTAACCTGCCCGATGCGAACACCCGGGGTCGATCCTTCCGCTGCGCAATCCAATGACGTCGTCTGTGACTTCTGCCTCCGCGACTGGGACCTTGCCCAGCCGCTCTACGAGGGGCGCGACCTGGCATGCATCTGCATGTCGTGCCTCGAGGTCGCCCACGGCCATCTCTTCGGCCTCGGGCTGCGCGACGCACCGCCGACGTGGACCTGCAACCTGTGTGGCGAGTTCCGGCCTGGGCCGGCCTGGCCCGGCGTCTTCAATCCGCGCGCGATCATCTGCGGCCGCTGCGTGAAGCGCGGCGTCCGCAAGATGAAGGCCGATCCCGACTCCCGCTGGGGCAAGCCTCGCTTCAAGCAGGATCAGGGCTGACAGTCGCCGGGTCGATGTTCATCGGCGTCGGATGCAAGCAGGGGCGAGGAGACGCAACGCGTGCTGACGAGCGACGCGCGATGACACGCGACGCGCGATGACGAGCGACGTGCGATGACGAGCGACGTGCGATGACGAGCGACGCGCGATGACACTCGACGTGCGATGACAGGCGACGTGTCATGACGAGCCCGAGCGCAGCGAAGGGACGCAGTCCGCCGGCGCCGATTGCACACCGGCGCGAAGCCTCGTGCTTCCGGCGCCGATCTACATCTGCCGGTCGCTTCGCTCGCGGCTCGTCCCGGAGCGGGGTCGCGGTCCGACGGCGCCGGTTGCATGCAGGCGCTGATGACACGCGACGCGTGATGACACGCGACGTGTCATGACGAGCCCGAGCGCAGCGAAGGGACGCAGTCCCCCGGCGCCGAGTGCACACCGGCGCGAAGCCTCGTGCTTCCGGCGCCGATCTACATCTGCCGGTCGCTTCGCTCGCGGCTCGTCTCGGA
>ENA-ORBV01000717-ORBV01000717.1-microbial-mat-metagenome-genome-assembly--contig:-NODE-717-length-75182-cov-9.974343_pt1 | contig 75182 bp, 83 predicted proteins | sample MGYA00237777_ERZ505514 | MGnify/ENA primary metagenome ERZ505514 (study PRJEB26160, sample SAMN06269048) | microbial mat metagenome | isolation source: Oligotrophic lake microbial mat | place...
CTACACCTCTCTATTCGTCGGCAGCGTCAGATGTGTATAAGAGACAGGCAAAGCGCCGCGCGCCGAGGCGCTCGGGATTGAGCCGCACGGCGAGCAGATCGAGAATGTACGACGTCGGCGTCGCCGCAACGAGATCGGCGCTCTGCACTTGGCTTGGACGCGTGGGCGGGCCCTGCTCCAACTCGCGCGCGGCGACGAGATACATGTTGCGCCAAATCGCGCTCTCCGCCTGGTAGGCCATCTGCCGATGCGTGCGCGCCAGCAATTGCCGCGCCGCCGTGTTGTCGGGCGCGGCGAACACCAAATGGTTGAGCACGCGCGCCGCCCAGCGATAATCGCCTTCATCGAAGGCGCGCTGACCTTCCGCCAACACGCGCTCGGCCCCGCCCATGGCGCGCACGAAGCGTGTGGCTTCCTCAGCCGGCGGCAGGGGATTGAGGTTGGCGGGATTGGCATCGTACCAGCCCATGTAGCGCTGATACACAGCGCGCGAATTGTGCATCATGGTGCCGTAATAGCCGCGATTGAACCAACGGCTCGCCAGCGGCTCAGGCAGGCGCACCTGCTCCGCGATCTCGCGGTCGGTGTAGCCGGCATTCATCAGCCGCACCGTCTGATCGTGCAAATATTTGTACGCATCGCGATGGCTGGCGACAAAATCACGGACGCGAACATTACCAAAGCGCGGCCAAGCGTGGCTCGTCACCAAGACTTGCGAGCGGTCGCCATAGAGGCGCAGCGACTCGGTCAAATAATCAGCCCATGCCTTCGCGTCGCGGACCAGCGCGCCGCGCGGCGTCAGCACGTTGTGCATCGAGGCGTTGGCGTTTTCTGCCAGGCAGAGCACGCCCAGGTCAGGCAGAAAGAAATTCATCTCCGCCGGCGCCTCGGTCTCGGGCGTCAGCTGAAACTCGATGCGGACACCATCAATCGTCAACGTCTCGCCGGTGTGCGTGATCGAGCGCGTCGGCGGGATCAGCGTGAACGTGCCGGCGGAAATGGCGAGACCGATGCCGGAACTCATCTGCCCTTCCGGCCCGGGCGCGAGGCCGGAGCCGAACTGATAGAGCGCGCGTCGGCCCATGGCGTTGCCGGCGATGACGTTCTCGGTCACCGCGTGCTCCATGAAGCCCTCCGGCGCGATGATCTCGACGCGGCCGGCGGCGACATCCTCGGGGCTCACGACACCGCGCACGCCGCCGAAATGATCGACGTGGCTATGCGTGTAGATCACCGCGCGCACCGGCCGATCGCCGAACGTGCGACGCGCCAATGCCAACGCGGCTTGCGCTGTTTCCGAGCTGGTCAACGGATCGACGAGGATCAGCCCAGTCTCGCCGACAATAATGGTCATGTTCGACACATCGAAGCCGCGCACTTGATAGACGCGGTCGGTGACGCGGAAGAGTCCGGCGCGCGCCAGCAGGCCGGCCTGGCGCCACAAGCTTGGGTTCACGGTGGCGGGCGCTTCGCCCTGCAAGAAGTTGTATGCGGCAAAATCCCAAACGACGCGGCTGCCATCGGCGGTGCGGATTTGTTGCTGATCGCTAGCGCCGATGAAGCCGCGCGTCGCGAACTCCTCGTCCTCGCGGTCGCTCCAAGGCAACACGCGCGACATCTCCGCATTGGCCGCGCGCGTCGCATCACTCACTTGCGCCTGCGCCGCGCCGCTGAGCGCAAGCCCTATGATCATCACCGCAATCCGCATCGTTTCCCCCGTGTTTTGGAGCGAGCGTGCGACGAAGAACGACGGAGCGCAACATCGACTCCCCCTCCCCTTCGAGGGGAGGGGGTTGGGGGGCGGGGTGAAGCGCGATGCTTGGACATGTCGCCGTTACGTCAACACCGCTTCACCTGAAACGTCAGCGCTTCACCCCCCTGCCCCCTCCCCTCAAGGGGAGGGGGTTCAGCTCATCGCTTCATCAATCAACGCCGCGGCGTCGGCCAAGATCGCCTCCTCTGCTTCGCCCTTGATGCCGACGCGGCCCATTTCGAGCATCACCGGCGCGGCGAAGGGCGAGACGTGCGGCAGGTCGCGGTGCACCAGCCGCCCCTTCACGCGCCGCAGGAGCGCGCCGACGCGGCGGATGTCGAGATAGCCTTCGCCAGCATCGGCGAACGCCGCCTGCATCAATAGATGATCCGGTTCGTATTGCTTCAGCACGTCGTAGATGAGGTCAGCGGAGAACGAGACTTGCCGGCCGGTCTTCTTCTCGGCCCCAGGAACCTTGCGATTGATCATGCCGGCGATAACCGCGCATTTGGCGAAAGTCGATTTCATCAGCGTCGATTCTGCAAGCCAGGCTTCGAGATCGTCGCCGAGCATGTCTTCGTCGAACAGCGCGTTGAGATCGAGATCGCCCATCGGCTCCAGGCCCCACACCGCCATCGCGTATTCGCTGGCGAGAAAGCCGAGAGGATTCTTGCCGGCGCGCTCAAGCCTTCGCGTGATCAGCATGCCGAGCGTTTGCTGCGCCAGGCGGCCATCGAACGGATAGGCGACAAGATAGTGCTTGTTGCCACGCGGGAACGTCTCGATCAGCATTTCATCCGGCGCTGGCACGACCGAGCGGCGCTTTTGCAGCTTGATCCATTCGCGCACTTGCTGCGGCAACTTTCTCTGCTTTTTCGGCTCGTGCAGCATGTGGCGCACACGATCGGCGAGGAAGGTCGAGAGCGGAAACTTGCCGCCGGCATAAGAAGGCACGCTGGGATTCTCGGCGCCCGTTGCTGGCACAACGAGCGCATCGCTTTCGCGCTGGGCGATGAAGCGCAGCACTTGTCCAGCGAAGATGAACGTGTCGCCGGGCGTCAGGCCCTCGATGAAGTATTCCTCGATCTGGCCAAGCCGGCGGCCGGCGATCATGGGGCGGGGCCCTTCGCGCTTTGGCGTACCCGGACGCGGCCGGGCGCCAACATTGTACGCGAGCCGCACGTCGAGCATTTCCGACTCGATGATGGCGCCGACATTCATCCGGTGCTGTTGCGCAACGCTGGCATTGCGCGCGCGCCAGAGATCGGTGTGCGGGTCTTGGACGATGCGGCGATAGCGGTCATAGGCGCGCAGCGCATAGCCGCCGGTGGCGACAAGATCGATAGCGCGATCGAACTGATCGCGGGTGAGATCGGCATATGGCGCAGTGGCGATCACCTCTTCGTACAATTCATCCGCATCGAACGGCTCGCCGCAGGCGCAACCCATAATGTGTTGCGCCAGGCAATCGAGGCCGCCGATGCGGCGCTGTTCGCCGTCGAGTTCGCCGTCCATCACTGCTTCTTGGGCGCAGCGGCATTCGAGCACTTCGAAACGATTGGAAGGCGCCAGCAACGCTCGCGACGGCTCGTCCAGCCGGTGATTGGCGCGGCCGATGCGCTGCACCAGCCGCGAACAGCCCTTCGGCGCGCCGATCTGGATGACGAGATCGACGTCGCCCCAGTCGATGCCGAGATCGAGCGTCGAGGTGCAGACGACCGCGCGCAACTGCCCCGCCGCCATCGCCGCTTCCACCTTGCGCCGCTGCGCCACATCGAGCGAGCCGTGATGCAGCGCGATCGGCAGCACATCTTCGTTGACCCGCCACAGCTCCTGAAACGTCATCTCCGCTTGCGCGCGCGTGTTGACGAACACCAGCGCGAGCTTGGCGCGCTGGATGGCGGCGTACACTTCCGGCATGGCGTGCCGCGCGGTGTGCCCAGCCCACGGAATGCGCGCATCGGAATCGAGCACATCGACGATCGGCTGCGCACCGGGCGGGGCTTTCACAATAATCTCCCCTCCCCCTTGCGGGGAGGGGTCGGGGGTGGGGGTAACGGCGCCTCTTTTTGTGGGTCCGGCGATTGCTCCCTCCCTGCCCTGCCCCGCAATGGGGGAGGGTTCAGAACCGCGCAACCACCGCACCAACCCTTCTTCATCCGCCACTGTCGCGCTTAAGCCCACGCGCCGATGCGCCGGCGCCCAACGCGCAAGGCGCGCCATAGCGAGCGCCAGCAGATCGCCGCGCTTAGTTGGCGCGAGCGCGTGGATTTCATCGATGATGATGACTTGCAAATCTTCGAAGAAGATGCGCGCGTGTTCGGAGGCGATCAGCAGGCAGAGCTGCTCCGGCGTGGTGAGCAGAATGTCTGGCGGATGCGCGCGTTGGCGTTGGCGCTTGTGCGAGGGCGTGTCGCCGGTGCGGGTTTCGATGCGGACGCCGAGCTTCATCTCCTGCGCCGGAATTTCGAGATTGCGGGCGACGTCGGTGGTCAGTGCTTTCAGCGGCGAGATGTAAAGCGTGTGCAATTTATGCGGACGGCGCACGCCTTGATCGGCCAGCGGCGCAAGCTCGATCAGGCTCGGCAAAAAGCCGGCGAGCGTCTTGCCGGCGCCGGTGGGGGCGATCAGCAATGTCGACAGCCCCGCCTGCCCGCGTCGCATCAGCTCAAGCTGGTGCGCGCGCGGAGCCCAGCCGCGGCTGGCGAACCAGCCGGCGAAGGGTTCCGGCAGAAGGGGCACGCGGGCGTCCATGACGGTTGATCCTAGCCTGAACGCCGCTTGTCGACGCCCATTGCGCAGGCGACCGTGGGCCAACGTGGCGGCGAGGCCCGGAGTTTCAATGCATCGGCTGCTACGCCCCTGCCCGCAACGCGATTGAGGCGGGCCGGGCGACGTGGCAGGATTAGCCTATGTGGACACCGCGCCTTCTTGCCTTCGCCGCCATCCTGTCGCTCGCTTCGGCGGCTTCGAGCCAATCGGCGCCGGCAGCGCTGAACCAAGCAGTGGCGCTGACGCAGGCGGCGGAGGCGGCTTACGCCTTCGACGTTGAGCTACAGGGCGCCGACCGCACTTGGCGGGCGCGCTTTCGGCCTGACGCTGATCCGCGCTTGCGCCTGATCGAGCCGGAACGCGCCGCGCTCAGCGGTGAAGAACGACGCGCGTTCGATGCGTATGCGCGTGACATGGAAGGCGTCAGCTGGTGCGCTGGCGAAAACATGGGCCGCGTCGCCGATGTGCGTCTGCTGCGAGAGGACGCGGTGAGCGCCACGTACGCGTTTCAGCCGACGCCCGAAAGCGTGCGCGGCGAACAAGCCCGTCGCTACGCCGATCGGATGCGCGGCGAGTTCACACTGGTCAAAGCGACGACCGACATCACCAGCATGCGAATCTTCACACCGGAAGCGTTCAGCCCGGCGCCGTTGGTTCAAGTGCGGCGTGTCAATATCGCCATCACCTGTCAGCCGGCGCCGAATGGACGGCGGTATGCGGCGGAAACGGTGAGCGACGTTTCGATCAGCGCCTTCGGCCAAGACATCAACCAGCGCACGGTGCAGCGGGCGCGCAATCTGCAATGAGCTATCGCTCGCTCGATCCCGCCCATATCGTTGCGACGATCGAACGGCTGCAAGCACGCATTAACGCGCGCTTTCCTGAGGCGGGCTTGGGTTGTCTTTGCGCGGAGATGCTCGCCACGGCGCGGCAATCGACCACACAGGCGGCGCGGTTGGCGGAGCGCAACTGGCCGCTTCGGATCGCGATCGGCGCAATACTCGCAATCGGAGTCGCGGCTCAAATCGCTGCGGCGAAGTTCCTGCACCTGGATCAGATCGAGGCGGAAAGCGGCCTGTTGCAAAGCCTTGAAGCAGCCGTCAACCTCATCATCTTGTTCGGCGGCGCGGCCTGGTTTCTGTTGACCTTGGAGGAGCGGGTCAAACGCCGAAAAGCGCTCGATGCGCTCCATGAACTTCGATCGCTCGCGCACGTGATCGACATGCACCAGCTGACCAAAGACCCGACCATGCTGATCGGAGCCGAGACCGCCGCCTCGCCAAAGCGGACCATGACGCCGTTTCAACTCACCCGCTATCTCGACTATTGCGCCGAGATGCTCGCGCTGGTTGGCAAGCTGGCCGCGCTCTATGCCGACCGCATGCGCGACCCGGTGGTCATTGAGGCGGTAACCGAAATCGAGAACCTAACCACCGGCCTCGCCCGCAAAATCTGGCAAAAGGTGTCGCTGATGGGCGGACTAGAGGAAAACGCGCCAACCGGGCCTGCCGTTCAGAAAACGTAAACGGCCTCACTTTCAGTCATTCCTAAACAATCTCCCTTAAACTCACGTGGTCTGGGGAGCCGCCGTCCACATCATGATCGAGTCTGAATTCGATCCGTCGGGTTTGACCGCGCTTGTCTTGGACGAGAACCATTACGAGCGGGGCATCTCGCTTGACCAGCTGCGATCGATGGGCTTTCGCCGCGTTCTCGGCGCCGCCAACTCTATGGAAGCCTGGGACGCGCTAAAGAAGCTCAACCCCAGCATCGTTCTAATTGAGTGGTTCGATACCATCGGCGGCGACGGCCTCGATTTCGTCCGCCGCGTTCGCAACAGCGCCGACGCGCCACGGCGCGACGTGCCGATTTTCATGCTTACCGCGCGCGGTTCGATGGCGGATGTCGAGATCGCCCGCCGGGCTGGCGTTGACGGCTATTTGCGCAAGCCGATCTCGGCGCTGGCGCTGCAGCAGCGCGTCAAGACCGTGATCGCCAATCCGCAGCCTTTCATCATCACCGCTGCCTATACCGGCCCGTGCCGGCGCCGGCGGCGGCCGGATTTGAACTATCTCGGCCCGATGCGGCGCCTAGACGACGGCGCCGATGTCAAGGGTTCGATCGATGAGGAAGAGGCCGACCTGAAAGCGCAGCTGGCGCGCGCCCGCGTCGCAGTGCTCGAAGCGCATGCGCGCGAACTCACGTCCGGCGATCCGAAGGCGGCGCGGCATGTATTCCGGGCGGCGCAAGACTTGATCGAAGTAGCCGAACAGATCGGCGACGGCGTTCTCGCTTTCGGCACACGCGAGATGACGCGCTACCTGCAAGCTCAGGGCGCGACCGATCGGCTCGATCCCGAAGTGGTGCGCACGCACGTGTCAGCGCTGCACCAGCTGGCGCACTTGCCGCATGCTTTGGGGGACGAGCGGCAAGCAGTAGCCACTGGCCTCAAGCGCATGGTGGACAAAAAGCTGCGTCAGCTCTCCAGCGACGCCGCCTAAGACTGCGGTCCGCGGCTTGCCATAGGCTTTAGGCTTCGACGCGTGGCGGCGGCTTCACGAAGAGCAATAACCCGAAACCCGCAACCAATAGAATGGCAATCGAGCCAAAGCCCACGCGCTGGCTCACGTACGCGCTGGTGAAGTGCTCAACCAACAAAGGCCCGAGCCAGGCCGTGGCCGAACCGGAAAGGGCGTAGAGGCCGAAGATCTCCCCTTCCATACCGCGGGGCGCCAACTGCGCCATCAGCGCGCGGCTCGACCCATAGGCGGCGGTGATCGCGATGGCGATGACAATGGCAAATCCCATGTAGCCGAGTTCGGGTGCGGTGGTGAACAGCGGCCCGTCCCAGACCATGGCGCCCGGATCAACCGTGATGAAGAACAACACCGAGTCGGGGCTCATCGAGACCATGGCAATCAGGCAAAGGAAGGTGATTCCAATCTCGATCACGACCGCGCGCTTAGCGCCGACCGCATGGTCGAGCCAACCGGACACGAATCCGCCGGCGACAGCGAAGATGCTGAGGATGATGCCGTAGGCCAGCATCTCGATCAGCCCCCAACCCATGACCCCGGCGGCGTAGATGCCGCTGAAGATAAGGATGGCGGTCTTGCCGTCGGCGTAAAGCATGCGCGCGACGAGAAACAGCGCGACGTTGCGATGGTCGCCCAGCCGGCGAATGGTGCGCCAGACATTGCCGACGCCATGGCGCATGGCATCGCCGAATTTCTCGCCGGTCGTGGTGAGGTCGGGCGTGTAAAGGAAGAGCGGGATCGCGAAGGCGACGAGCCAGGCGGCACACAGCAAAGTGACGACGCGGCTGGGTTCGTGCGCGGCGGCATCGAGCCCAAACCACGGCGCGTCCGAAATGAATGGCCAGTCGACCTGCCCCGGCAGCGCCATGGTGACGAGCACGAACACCAGCAGCAGCACCGACGCGGCATTGCCCAGCGAGAGCCCCATGCCGGACACGCGCGACAGCACGCCGGGTGGCGCGGCGCGCGTCAGCATCGCGTTGTGCAGCACCTCAGTATAAACAAAGGCGATGCCGCTCGCGGTGACGGCAAGGCCGAGCGCCCAGATGGGCAGCCCCTGCTCGTTCGGCAGCGCCCACCACTGCACCACGACGCTAAGCGCAAGCACGGCGATAAATACGGCGAGCAAGGGCTTGCGCCGCCCCATCCGATCGGTGGCCGCGCCGAGGAACGGCGCCGTCAGCGCGATGATGATGCCGGCAGTCTTGTGCCAGCTCGAAATCAGCGCTTGGCCCTGCACCGGGTCGCCGATGACGAAATTCGACGTATAGGGCGCGAACACATAAATGGTGCCGAGCAGCACCCACGGATTGCGCGCCCATTCAAACAGCGCCCAGCTCCAGGCGCCGCGATCGATGGTTTGGGCGGCGGTCAGGTTAGCGATAGCCTTTTAGCGCTGCTGCGGTTTCGCTGGCGATACGGCGGATGGCGGCTTCGGCGGCGGGGGCCGCACTGGGAAATGCAACGAAGCCGTGCAGCAGTGATTCAAAGCAATGATAGCTGGTCTTGACGCCGGCATCGCGCAGGCGATCGGCATAGGCTGCGCCCTGGTCCTGCAGCATGTCGAAGCCGGCCGTGTAGATCAAAGCCGGCGCTAGGCCGCGCAGGTCGGAGGTGCGGATCGGCGAGATACGAACATCGGAAGGATCAGCGCTCTCGGGCAGGTATTGCTTCATGAAATACTCAACGGTCTCCGCCGTCAGCGGCCAAGCGTCGGCGAAATCGTGCACGGACGGGGTTTCGCTGGTGAAGTCGACGGCCGGGTAGATCATCAGCTGCATGACTGGAGGCTTCGTCTTGCGGAATTCCTGCGCAATGATGGCGGTGAAGTGGCCGCCCATGCTGTCGCCTCCGATGGCGGCTTTGCCGACCGGAGCGCCATAGCGCGCGGCGTTGTCGACCGCCCACTGGTACGCGGCAATGCAATCTTCGAGGCCAGTCGGAAACTTGAATTCCGGCGCCAAGCGATAATCGACCGACATCACCGGCGCGCCGGCTTCCTTGGCGATCAGCCCACACAGGCGATGGCAGCTCTCCAGCGAGCCGATGACGCCGCCGCCGAAATGGAAATAGACCAACATCGCCGCCGAATTATCGCGCACCGTCGGCAGATAGAGCCGCGTCGGCACCGAGTGGCTGCGGCCCGTAACGTACTGCTTCTGCACCCGCACGCCGGGGACCTTAGCCCCGCCGAAGAGTTCCGCGCCCGCTTCGGTCTGCGCGCGCAAGTGCTCGACCGTCATCTTGTCCCACGGAACGGCGCGTTGGCGCGCTTGCGCCTCGAGAAACTGAAATCGTGGGTCAAGCGTCATGCCGCGCACCGTGCGCGGCTCGCCGCCAGACGCCTTGATCAGCGTCTCGCTCGACCGCGACAATGCAAGATGGACAAGCGCTTTGCGCAGCCAAGACAAACGTACGACTCCTATGGCTCTCAGCCCTGGCGCGGCGCGCCTTCGAGGCCCTTCAAGATGAGCCCGGTTGCGAAGTCAGCCGCCGCGTTAACATCGGGCGGCGAACGGCGCAGCATGGCGGAGCCCACCTCTTGCGCGATGCCGATGCAGGCGCAAGCGAGATAATCAGCATCGACGCGCGGCGCATCGCCATGGGCTATTGCGTCTTCGAGGCTTTGGCGCACTTCTTGGTAGACCGCCGTCATCTCTGGCGTATCCGTGCGTATGTGCGGGCGCCGCTCATCGATCGGACGGCCTTCGACTTGGTTGTCCTCAACAATGAAGTGAAAATAGGCGACGAAAGCGCTCTGCAGATAGTCCTCGAACGAGCGCGCATGTTCGCGTGCGTGCCGAAGGATCGGGCGAAAGCGCCGGGCGCCGTCGTCGGCCAGCGCCTCGAAGACTTCCTCTTTCGAGCGGAAGTAATTGTAGAACGTCCCGGACGCGAGTTCGGTGCCGCGAATAATGTCGCGCACGGTCGCGCCCTCGTAGCCGAGCTGGGCAAACACGCGCCGCGCCGCGATCAGGATCGCTTGTCGGTTGGCGACCTTGGTGCGCTCGCGTTTGCCGATCGGCTCGATTGTCGCCGTTTCGACCATTTGGGCTTCCTTGGATGACTCAGCTTCCATCTATAGCAGTCACAATAATGACACGCCGTCAATTTCTTAGCGTGGCCCGCGGGGCTTGGTGCTGCTAGCACCGGTGAAATGAGCGAACCCGAGCCGCCCGCCGCCTACGCAGCCAGTCACGACCCGCTTGAGCGAGTGCGAGCGATGATCCGCTTTACCCCGCAAGCCGCGGCCATCGGCATGGAAGTGACGCGGATTGAGCCGGCGAGAGTCTGGGGCCGCGTGCCCTACCGGGCAGACCTAATCGGCGATCCGGAAACCGGCGTCATCGCCGGCGGCGTCATCACCACATTGCTCGACACCATTTGCGGCACCGCTGCGGTGGCGGCGATGGAGCATCCGACCACGGTCGCCACTATCGATCTGCGCATCGATTACATGCGCGCCGCCGAGCCGGGCCGCGACGTTCTGGCGGAAGCACATTGCTACAAGCTCGGCCGCTCGATCGCGTTCGTGCGCGCTGTGGCGTACGAAGACACGCCGGAAAATCCGATCGCCCAGGTGGCGACAGCCTTCATGGTCAATTCCAACGCCGGCCGAAAGTTCGGCGCGAACCTGCGGAAGAAGACGTCGTGACGACTCCGCAACACCGCGTCGCCGCCGCGATCGAGCGCATTCCGTATGCGCGCTTCCTCGGCCTACGCGCCGAGCTCAAGGGCGACGAGTTGACCTTGATTCTGCCGTTCAGCCAGCACCTCATCGGCAACCCGCTGCTGCCGGCGCTGCATGGCGGGGTGGTCGGCGCGCTGATGGAAGTAACGGCGCTGACGCAGCTCGCCATCGCATCGAAGAGCGAGCGGTTTCCGAAGACGATCGATATCGGCATCGACTACCTCCGCTCGGGCAAGCCGGTCGACACCTTCGCACGTGCACGCGTCGTCAAGATCGGCCGCCGCGTCGCCAACGTGCAGGCGGAAGCTTGGCAAGGCGACCGCCACCAGCCCATCGCCACCCTTCACGGCCACTTCATGACGCCAGAAACCGAAGAGTCTGTGGCCTAAAGCGCGACCCCGGTTGTCGATCGTGCAAGGTCGGTTAATGTCTCCCCGCTGAGCGCTTAGGGACGCTGGCGATCTGGGGGGATACTATGCCGAACGTCACCGGCGGCACGACGCCGTTCAACATGGGCGACCCGTTCCAGTTCTTCGCGCTTTACAATTCGTATCTGCTGCTGCCGCAAACCTCGACAGCCTTCGCGACGAGCGACCTCGCGAGCAGAACGTGGCTCTTCAACGGCACGTCCTTCACATATACCGCGGAAGGCGTACCGAATGGCGGCACGCTGACGTCGCTCACCTATTTCGAGAACAACGTCGCGGTGTTCACCGTAAACGGACTGTCGAGACCACTCGTCCAGTTTCTCAATCAGCTCGCCCTCAGCGACCTCAACGGCATGCTGACGACCATGTTTGCGGGCGAGGACACGATCACCGGGTCAACCGGCTTCGATAATTTGTTCGGCTATGGCGGTGATGACACCATCACGGCCGGCGCGGGCGGCGATGCACTGCGCGGCGGCAGCGGCCACGACACGCTGAACGGCGGCGCCGATTTTGATTTCCTCTATGGCGATAGCGGCGGCGGTACGCTGCACGGCAATGGCGGCGCCGATCTCCTGGATGGCGGCGCTGACAGCGACATCCTCAACGGCGGCAGCGGCGCCGACGATCTGGATGGCGGCAGCGGCTTCGACACCTTAAACGGCGGCGACGACGGCGACACCCTCCGGAGTTCTACGGACGCTGACATGATCGACGGCGGAGCGGGCAGCGACACACTTCTGCTCTCGCGCTTGGCGTTGAGCACCGCCTTCACAATCACGGCCAGCGATCTGATGAGCGCCCTAGGCGTGACGCTTGTCGATGGCACCACGGTGCGAAATATCGAGCACTTCAACATCACGTTGGGCGCCGGCGCCGACACGCTGCATGTCACCGGCCCGCTCGCCGTGACGGGATATGGCGCCAACCACTTCAATGGCGGCGCGGGCTTTGATCGCATTTACGCCGACTTCTCCGCATCGAGCCTCGTTGTCGGAGCGATGCTGACTTGGGCCAATATAGATGAGCTCCACATCCAGGGCGGGTCGAACGACGATATCCTGTATGGGACTAGCGGCAACGATGAATTGATCGGCAATGGCGGCAGCGACCGCCTGTCCGGCGAAGGCGGTGTCGATTATCTCTCCGGTGGCGCGGGCAACGACTTTCTCACCATTGTTGGGAGCGGCACAGCGCTCGGTGGCGCCGACAATGACACGCTGACCGTCACCCTTGCGAGCGCCGCTCAAACAGCGACCATCGACGGCGGCGCCGGGCAGGACAGCCTCGATCTTTACTGGACTGATGCGGCGGGGCTTAACGTCACCTTGGGGGCAGGAAGCGCGATCCTCGGCGTCGAGAACGTCACGCTCAACACGATGGGCGGCGGCGCCGATACGCTTTATCTTTCCCATCCCGGCGCGGACCCGCTCAATCCCAGCGGCGTTTTTGTCTGGAACGCCTACGAAGGCAGCGACCATCTGGTCGTCGATCTGGGCGACGTGCAAAACGCAGTCTCGCTTTTTTCCTCCAGCCTCGCGTTCGGTTCGACCTTCTCGCTCTATTATAGCAGCGTCGAACTGTTCGAACTTTGGACCGGCGCCGGCGCCGATAATCTGAACGGCTACTCTAACCGGGATATTTTCCATAGCGGCGCCGGTGCGGATATCCTGCACGGCGGCGAAGGCAATGACGACCTCTATGGCGGCGCTGACAACGATACGCTCTACGGCAACCAAGGCGTCAATTTGCTCGACGGCGGCGATGGCGACGACACCATCCATAGCATCGGCTTCGATATTATCGACGGCGGCGGCGGCAACGACCTGTTGATCATCGATCGCGAGTATAATCAGGACAACATCATCTTCGACGCCGGCGGCGAAGCGACATCGCCTGACGGCACCATAATCCGCAACATCGAGCGCTTCGATATTTCAACCGGATACGCCGACGATACGCTGACCATTGTCGGCGCGTTGACGGGTGAGAACGTCTGGGATGCGTCTGAGCAATGGGTGCTTGTCCCGATCAACCCGGCGGACCCCTTTGGCGGATTCACCTTGCAGCCAGCGGTCGAGCATGATCGGTTGGTGATCGACTTCTCATGGTCGAACGAGACCATCAACTTCAACTCCTATTACTTCCTCGGCGACGATTGGCTGCTGACAACGATCGGGGTCGACGAATTTTGGATCACCGGCACGGCTGGCGCGGATTACCTTTGGTCTGGCGGCCGTCAGGGCAGCCGCCTCATTGGCGCCGGCGGCGATGACAGCATCCGCGGCTTCTACGGCAACAATTATCTCGACGGCGGCGACGGGGCCGACACCATCCAAGCCGGCGAAGGCAATGACCAGATCATTGGCGGCGCGGGCAACGATACGATCAGCAGCGGCTATGGCGTCGATACCGTCAATGGCGGCGGCGGCGTGCATTCCTCGTCGTACGCATTCGTCGCCTCGACCGTCGCCAGTTGGCATCGCAACGTCGACGGCACCTGGACCGTTAGCGCCAATGTCTACGCTGCCGACAGCGATACGCTCACCGGCGTCGAAGTGCTCGACTTCACCGACCGCGACGTGGTGCTCGACAACGCGCAGCAGACATTTAGCGGCAATGGCACCTCGGACCTGCTCTGGCGCCATAACAGCAATGGCGCGATCGTCTATTGGGACATCACCGGGCCAACGCAAAATTCGGCGACCATCGCGGGCGGCGCTGGCGCAGAATGGGTGCTCGAAGGCGTGGGCGATTTCAGCGGCGATGGCCGTGAAGATCTGTTGTTCCGCAACACCACAGGCGTGGCCTATTTCTGGAACAACGCCAATTTCAACGACGTCGCGTTCGCCGGCTTCATCCCGCACGAATGGGAGTTATCCGGCATCGGCGACTTCAATTTCGATGGCAAGGACGATTTCCTCTGGCGCAACACCAGCAATGGCGGTTTTGCGGCCTGGACGATGAACGGCGCGACTCCGATCGGTCAGCACATCATTGGCGGCGCGCCGATGGCTTGGGGTGTCGCCGGCATCGCTGACTTCAACGGCGACGGCGCGGACGACATCCTGCTGCGTCATACCGATGGCACGCTAGCGCACTGGACCACGAACGGCGTCACCCAGACCAGCGCTGCGATCATCCAGGTTGTTCCAAACGATTGGCAAATCGTGGGCCTGGGCGATTTCGATGGCGACGGCCGCGCTGATATTCTGTGGCGCAATACCGGCAATGGCGGCCTCGCCCAATGGCGCATGGACGGCATCACCCAACTGGGCGCCGCCATCGTCGGCGGCGCGCCACTGGAATGGCACGTCGAAAAGATCGGCGACTATAATGGCGACGGCAAAGACGACATCATCTGGCGCCACGATGACGGCACGGTGGCGCTGTGGGTAATGAACGGCTTCAGCGTCAGCAGCGCCCACATCGTTGCGGTGGTGCCGACGGAATGGGGCTTGATCTAACGAGGCCCCCCAACCAGCTGTCTCAACTATAATCCGCCGGCTCCTGTCAGGGCGCTGCGCGGCGTCTATATTGCCGTCTCAGATGAGGTGCAGATGACGACGTTGAACGGCGACCAGACGGCCAATACGCTCACGGGCGGCGGCGAAGACGACATCATCTCCGGCAATGGCGGTGGCGATACGCTCAACGGCGGTGCCGGCAACGATATCCTTTATGGCCACAGCGCCGGCGCCAGCAGCGCGATCACGGTCAGCAGTTTCGTCACCGGGTTGTCGCAGCCGGTCGGCGCAGCGACGGCGCCGGGCGAGGTCGGATTTCTCTACGTGGTCGAGAAAGCCACCGGCGTCGTCTGGCGCATCGACGCAAGCAGCGGCGCCCGAACCACCTTCCTCGATATTCCGAATGGCGAGTTCAATGCGGACGGCGAACGCGGCGTGCTGGGCCTCGCCTTTCACCCGGACTACGAAACCAACGGCCGCTTCTTCGTCTATCTCACCGACCCGCAGGGCGACATCCAAATCCGCGAATATACGCGCTCGGCCAATCCCACTGTCGCCAATACAACGTCGACCCTCATCATCGAGATTCCGAAGCAAACCGGATTCACCAATCACAATGGCGGCTGGCTCAGTTTCTCGCCGGACGACGGCTACCTCTACATCGCCACCGGCGACGGCGGCGGCGGCGGCGACCCGTCGAACTTTGCGCAGAATTTGAACGTGCTGCTCGGCAAGATCGTGCGCATTGATATCGATGGCGACGACTTCCCCGGAGACGGCAACCGCAACTACGCCATCCCCGACGACAACCCATTCGTGGGCATCGACGGAGCCGACGAAATCTGGATGTACGGCTTGCGCAATCCGTGGCGCAACGCGTTCGATCCGCGCAATGGCGACTTTTACATTGCCGATGTGGGCCAAGGCGAACGCGAAGAGGTGAACTTCTTCGCCGTCGGCACTGGCGGCGGCGCCAATCTCGGCTGGCGAATTATGGAAGGCTCGCTGCCCTTCCTGCCGGGCGGCCCCGGCACGCCGCAACCGGGCGATCCGTCGCTGATTTTGCCGGTATTCGAATACAATCACACGCTCGGCATCAGCATCACCGGCGGCGAAGTTTATGTCGGCGGCGTCGAGAGCTTCGTCGGCCAGTATGTGTTCGCCGACTTCGGCAGCAACCGGCTGTGGACGTATTCGGCCGAAACTGGCGGCGTGCTTCGCACCTCACAACTTGCCGGTGTCTCGATGTCGAGCTTGGTGGAGTTCGTGAACGGCGCCAACGGCGTGCTGTACGCCATTGGCATTGGCGGCACGATCTGGCGGCTGACGCCCGGGTTCGGCGCGGAAGACGTGGCCGACACGTTGAATGGCGGCGATGGGGCCGACACGATGTACGGCCACGCCGGCAACGATGCGCTGAACGGCGGAACGGGCATTGACACCGCCGGCTATGCGCTCGCTTCCAGCAGCGCGAGCTGGGTGCGCAGCGTAAGCGGAGCATGGACGGTCACGGCCGGCGTCGAAGGCGTCGACACGCTGACTGGCGTCGAAATCCTAGATTTCACCGATCGCAACGTCGTCCTCGACAACGCCCAGCAAACATTCTCCGGCAACGGCACTAGCGACCTGCTCTGGCGTCACACGAGCAACGGCGCCGTGGTCAGTTGGGAAATCACCGGCGCGGTACAGAACTCCGCCGCCATCGCCGGCGGCATCGGCCCCGAATGGGCGATCGAAGGGACAGGTGATTTCAGCGGCGACGGGCGCGACGACATTCTATTGCGCAACACTGAAGGCGTCGCCTACATCTGGAGCGACGCGCAATCGAGCCAAGCCGCGTTCGCGGGCGTCATTCCGGTGGAATGGAGTTTCGCGGGGGCCGGCGACTTCAACTTTGACGGGCGTGACGATTTCCTTTGGCGCAATACCAATAACGGCGCCGTCGCGCTGTGGCTGATGAACGGCTCGACGCCGATCGGACAGAACATTATTTCGGGTGCGCCTCTCGCTTGGAGCATAGCCGGCATCGCAGATTTTAATGGCGATGGCGCTGACGATATCCTGCTCCGCCACACCGACGGCACGCTGGCGCATTGGACCACCAATGGCGTCACCCAAACCAGCGCCGCCATCATTCAAGTCGTTCCGAACGAATGGCAGATCGCCGGTCTCGGTGATTTCGATGGCGACGGCCGCGCCGATATCCTGTGGCGCAGCACCGTCAATGGCGGCCTCGCCGAATGGCGCATGGACGGGACGACCCAATTGGGCGCAGCCATCGTTGGCGGCGCCCCTCTTGCCTGGAGTGTCGCCGATATCGGCGACTATAACGGTGACGGTAAGGACGACATCATCTTGCGAAACGATGACGGCACGTTGGCGCTTTGGGTGATGAACGGTTTCACCGTCTCCAGCGCCACCATCATCGGTGTCGTGCCGACGGAGTGGGGTTTGATCTAGCCTCTCAGTTCAGCACACCGAACAAGAAAAGTAGAATGATGATCGGCAGCGGGATGCCGAGGAGCATGAGAACGCAACCTTTGCCCATTTCTTCCATGATGCATTCTCCTCAAATCTTCGGCGTGGTTTGATAGGGCGCGCTGTCTTCGAGCCGCGGACGGCCTTCCCATTTCGGGTGATGCGAACCCAGCCAACCGCCGGCGATAGAGCCGGCAAGGCCAAGCGAAAGCGCCCCGACCGTCCACCACGAAATGGCGGCAAGTGCGTCGGCGGTGTCACCGGCAGTGGCGAGATCACTTGCATTGGCGCCTTGGCCGTCCGTCGCGTCGCTCAGTTCTCCGATGGTTTCAGCTACTCCTGACGGCAACGAGTCGCCGCTGACAGCGCCGCTCGCGGTGACGGTCGCAATGACCACAGCGGCAACGACGGCGAGGCTCCACACCAGAAAGCCAGTTAGCAGACCGCCGAAATGATCGGGATAGCGCGCGCCGCGCGTGGCGATGTAGGCGCCGATTTGGAACGCCACCAGCTGCGCGAAGATCACGTAGAGACCGCCGCCAACGCTGATGACTTCGTCCTGCGTGCTGATCTCATAGGGATTGAACGCCGACGCGCCGATGGCGAGCCCGAGCACGTTCAGCAGAAAACCGACAGCAATCGCGGCGACAGAGCCGGCTATAATCGTCTGCCAGTGAATGAGCGGGTGCGCGTAGTGACGCCCTGTCGTGGTGTAATCAGGATCAAATCTGTAGGCGACCATAGACGTCCCTCCGGTCGAGAAAGCTCGACCGGTAACGGGGGGTCGCCTGTTTAGTTCCGCGCTGACGTACGGAACCAGCGGACATTTCGCAGAATTTTCGCGTCGATTACGCGGCAGCGTTCTTGCGGCGGGTGAGCGCCGCGAAATCGTGCAGCAATTGCTCGGTCAGCGCTGCTGGCTTGAAGCCGAGGCCGGCAATTTCGCGGATCGGCGTGATCTCGGCGGCGGAACCGGTGAGGAAGGCTTCGCTGAACGTCGCCAGCTCGTTCGGCCAGATCGCACGCTCGATCACTTCAATGCCGCGCTGCCGCGCCAGACCGATCACCGTCTGGCGCGTAATGCCGTTCAAGAAGCAATCCGGCGTCGGCGTATGCAACACGCCCTCGCGCACAAAGAAGATATTGGCGCCGGTGCCTTCGGCGATCTGACCGCGCCAGTCGAACATCATCGCGTCGTCAAAGCCGGCGTCGGTGGCGGCGTGGCGCGAGAGCGTGCAGATCATGTAGAGGCCAGCGGCTTTCGAATTGGATGGCGCCGTATCCGGCGCAGGCCGGCGCCACGGCGCGATCATCAAGCGCACGCCCTTCATCTTGTCGGCGAAATAATCGCCCCACTCCCACGCGGCGATGCCGACATGCACATCATCGCGCTTGGCCGAGACGCCCATCTGCTCGGAGCCGCGCCAGGCGATGGCGCGAATATAGCAGTTCGGCATGTTCTGTTTGACGATCAGCTCGGCCTTGGCGCGGTCGATCTCTTCGGCGCTAAACGGAAGCTTAAAACCGAGGACGTTCGCCGACTTGTGCAAGCGTTCGCTGTGCTCGCGGCTTTTGAAAACGACGCCGTCATAAGCGCGCTCGCCTTCGAACACGGCTGAGGCATAGTGCATAGCGTGGGTGAGGACGTGCACACGCGCGTCGCGGTGCGGGACGACTTCCCCGTCCATCCACATCCAGCCGTCGCGCGCGTCGAAAGGCTGCGCCATGCATTCCTCCTGCTATCATCGGCCCTTGCCGAGCCGTGGCGTGGGTGGGATGGTCCGTCCGCGCCCGGGTTGGTTTTTTAGGATATTCAGTGTTGCGCGACATGCCTGTCAACCAAGCCGCATTGAGTGTGGATATCTATGCCCATCTTATGCCCATTTCGAGGGCAAACTCGCCTCGCATGCGCCGTTGGCATGGGGCCTGCCGCACGTGACCACCGCGCCCGCCTTCGACGCGCTCGACCGGCCGCCCCACCTGCTGCTGGTGGACGACGATGACCGCATTCGCGAATTGCTCAAGCGCTACCTCTCCCAGGCTGGGGCGCGGGTATCGGCGGCGGCGGACGCGAGTGCGGCGCGCAAGCTGCTCGACAGCATGGATTTCGATCTGCTCATTCTGGACGTGATGATGCCGGTCGAGGACGGCTTTTCACTAGCCGAGAGCGTGCGCCGCACATCGAAGGTGCCGATCGTACTGCTGACCGCGCGCGGACTGGCCGAAGATCGCATCCGCGGGCTGTCGATCGGCGCCGATGATTATGTGGCCAAGCCCTTCGAGCCGGCGGAGCTAGCGCTGCGCATCAACGCCATCCTGCGCCGCACGGTCGCCAATCGCGGCGAGGCGCCGGAGGTGCTTACCTTCGGGCCGTTCAGCTTCAACAGCACGCGCGGCGAACTCACGCGTGACGGCGCGCTGGTGCGGCTGACGGAAGCGGAAGTGTCGCTATTGCGCGTGCTCGCGGCGCGGCCAGGTGAAGTGGTGAGCCGCGAGGAATTGGCCAAGCGTACCGGCGCCGGGCTTGAGCGCTCGGTCGACGTGCAAGTGACGCGCCTTCGGCGCAAAACCGAGGCTGACGCGCGCGCGCCGATCTATCTGCAAACCGTCCGCGGCGTTGGCTACAGGTTGGCGGCCGACTGATGGCGAAGCCCAAGTACCGCATGCGCGACATCCTGCCGAAGGGGCTCTATTGGCGCACGCTGCTGATCATCGTGGCCCCGGCGGCCCTGCTGCAGCTGATCATCACGCTCGTCTTCCTCGACGATCACTGGCAGGCGACCTCAAAACGCATGAGCCAAGGCGTCGCCGCCGACGTGGCGCTAATCATTCAGCTCTATGAGCGCAACCCGTCGCCAGAAACGCTGGCGGATTTGCAAGCTTTAGCGCTGCGGCCGCTGCGCCTGGAAATTCAGTTGCAGCCCGATGCGCCGCTAGAACAGCGCCGCTGCCGCCCTTGGGGTTCATCGCTCGATCGCCACTTCTTACGCGCGCTGACGCAGGAGATTGGCCGCGACGTCTGGTACGACAGCACCTGCCCCGGCCCGCAAGTCATCATCCGCGTCGAAACCGCCAACGGCGTGCTGCAACTGAAAGCATTCCGTGATCGCCTACAGGCGCGCTCCGGTCCGCTGTTCGTGTTCTGGATTGCGGGCGCGACCTTGTTCCTCATCATCACGTCGATCATCTTCATCCGCAACCAGGTGCGGCCGATCGAACAGCTCGCCGACGCGATGGAGCAATTTGGACGCGGCGAAGACGCCGGCCGTTTCCGCGTCCGCGGTGCGCGCGAAGTTCGCGGCGCCACCAACGCATTCTTCGACATGCGCGAGCGCATCTCTCGCCACATCGAACAGCGCTCGCAATTGCTGGCCGGCGTCAGCCACGATCTGCGCACCCCGCTGACGCGCTTGAAGTTGCAACTCGCGCTGATGCCGCCGTCGCAAGAAATCGAGGACGCCAAGGCCGATCTCGCCGACATGGAAGCGACGCTGGACGAATATCTCGCGTTCGCCCAGGGCCTCGCCGAGGAAGCGCCGGCGCAGGTCGATCTGGGTCCGCTGGCGCAAGCGATCGTCGCTGAAGCCACGCGCAATCGCGGCGGCGACGTTGATGTAGAAGTCACCGGCGACACCGCCACCGCAGGCCGCGAACGCGCACTCAAACGTTGCCTCGCCAATCTGATCGACAACGCCGTCGCGCACGGGGACAAAGTTCGGATCACGGTCAAGGGCGAGGAAAACGCGGTGCTGGTTTGCGTCGATGACAACGGCGTAGGCATCCCGGAGGAGCTCTATGAGGAAGCCTTCCGCCCCTTCTCCCGCCTCGACGCCACCCGCTCGCGCAACCAGAAGGGCGTCGGTCTGGGCCTGGCCATTGCCCGCGACGTCGCCCGCAGCCATGGCGGCGATATCCACCTCAGCCAAAGCCCGCTCGGCGGCCTGCGCGCCACTTTGCGGTTGCCGCGGCCTAGATAACCGGTCGCCCTTGTGAGTAAATCGGGGTGCTGCGCCGCGACGCTTCCCATGCGGCGGACTTGGACTTAAGGCTGGCGGCTCGGACAAGGTGGGCGCGAGGACGGGCGCAAACGCAATGGATGACGGCGAAAGCAAACGGTACGACCGCGCCCGGATTTGTATCGACTTCGGCACGGCGCTGTCGAAGGCGAGCATCTGCCTGGACCCGATGCTGCCGCTCGAAGTCGGCGTGAAGCCTCTTCCGATCGGCGCCATTTCGCGCGCAGAACATCCGTTGTTGACGCCGTCCGTTCTCTACGTCGACGAAGGCCGCATGTATTTCGGCCCGGCTGCGCTCGAGCATGCGCGACGCGGCGTCGACAGCGCCCGCGATCCACTGCTCTCGTTCAAGACCGTGCTCGGCGCCACCGACCCGAATGCGGCGCTGGCGGCAAAGCTGCGCCCGTCCATGGATCCGACCGGCACGTTCAAGGCTCGCGACGCTTTGGTGCTCTACCTCGCCTTCCTCGATCAGCTGATCCGCGAAGCGATCGATCTTGCGCCGAACATTCCGAACGCGGTCGCCAATGCGCGCCGCCGCTACACGAGCCCGGTTTGGCGTCCTGGCACAGGCGTCGACAAGACGTTCGAAGCCATCTTCAACGAAGCCGCCGCCGTCTCGCAGCGTCTCGGCAATCTCTTCCTCACCGGTGAAGGCATCTCCATCGCCCAGTGCAAGGACGCGCTCGACAAAGCTGCGGCGCAGCCCGGCAACGGCCTACTGGAAACCGGCATCTTCGAACCGCACGCCGCCGCCGCCACCGCCCTCGCCTTCACCAATGCGCCAACACGTTACGTGCTGGTGTTCGACATGGGCGCCGGCACCGTAGACATGGCGGCGTTCGAGTTTGACGAACGCACCGATCCGCCGGCGCTGAGCGAGATCAAGGAAGCGCGCCAGTGCAGCGCGCTTGCCGGCGACGAGATCGACCGCATTCTGGTTGAGCTCTACATCCGCAAACGCGGCGGCGAGAAAAACCGCGAAGACGAAGTCAAATTGCTGCGCACGGCGGTGCTCTCGGCCCGCGACCTGAAGCGCGAATTGTTCGCTACCGGCAAATGCTCGCTAAAGACCGGCTGGATGGCCACCACCATCCGCGCCAACGAGCTGATGGAAGACCCAAACTTCCGCACCTATCTGACGGCGCTCCGCAACACCGTGGCAGCCAGCTTACAGCGCGTGATCGAGCGCGCCGAAGCGGCCGGCGCCGATGTCGTCGATGTCGTGCTGGCTGGCGGCGGCTCACGGCTGCCGTTTATGGTCGATCTGGTGAAGAGCGCCGGCGCACTGAAGCCCTCGCGCGTGGCGCTGCGCGTCGGCCCGCTCTCGCCCGCCAACCCGCTCTATTCCAGCGTCGACGCTTCCTTGCGCGACGTCTTCCCGCAGATTTCGATGTCTGTGGGCGGCGCACTGGTGGAGATGATGCCGGCGCAGCCCTAAGCGGCGGGACGAGCTAGCCGACCGACTCGGCCAGCTCAGGAAACACCTTCGCCACTTTGCCGAGCAGATAGTCCCCATACGTCCCGCTCCAGTCGTGGACGTTGGCGCGGTCCCAGCGCTCGCCACTGTCATCGCGCGCGTTGGTTTGCGGAAGCGGCACGATTTCGGCGTTCCAACCCGGATCGAAGAAGAACGGAAACGAGAGCCGGCTCTTGCCGCTGACATTGCGCACGCGGTGCGGCGTCGATTTGTAGAGCCCGCCGGTGAGCCGATCGAGCATGTCGCCTATATTGCAGACGAGCGCGCCAGGGATTGGCGGCGCATCGATCCAGCCTTGCGGCGTGCGCACTTGCAGACCGCCATGCTCGTCCTGCGCCAGCAAGGTCAGCAAGCCGTAATCGGTATGCTCGCCAACGCCCCAATTCTCGGCATCGCCGGCCGGATATTCGAACACGCGGAAGAGCAACGTCGGTTGCGCGATGTAGGTGCGGCGAAAGTATTGCGCGTCGAGCCCGAGGCTGAGCGCGACGCCCTCCATGATCGCATGTGCTGCAGCCGTCGCTTCATCCATGAAGCGCAGCACCGCCGGCTTCAGCTCCGGCACATCTTCAGGAAAGAGATTGGCGCCGTGCAGCGGCAAGCCAGCCGCGACGCGCGGATCGCCCTCGCCCAACTCTTCGCCGAAGTATAAACCCTGCTTGCGATCTGGCTTGCCGGAAGTGAGTTCGCCGCCGACGGGAAAGTAGCCGCGCCACGCGCGACCGCCTTTCGCCATCGCAATCTCCATCTTCCGCGCCTCAGGCAACGCGAAGAATTTTCTGCTGGCTTCGTTTAGCTCTCCTAATGTGTCGGAGCTGACGCCGTGATCGATAGCGTAGAAGAAGCCGGTGTCCCGGCACGCGGCGGCGATTTCATTCGCTATATGGCGCAGGGCTTTTTCGTCGTTTTCGCGGAGGGGCGCGACGTTGAGCACCGGCAATTTGCGTGACTGCATCGCCTACCTTGCTCGCACCTAGGCGCCCGCGCAACGCGCAAAGCTATCCGTATCTGGGCAGCCCCGCGACTTGGCGCGGGCGCATTCAATCTACATTATCCCAGTTGAGTATCCGAGGAAGCGACATGGATGGCAATTTAGCGAACGCCGTGCGCCCAAGCGCCGAGACGGCGATCAATGTAGCGCCGTCCGGCCCGCTGCTCGGCGCAGAGATCAGCGGCGTCGATCTCACCAAGCCGCTGACCCAAGCTGAAGTCGCCGCCATCCGCGCGGCGCTGCTGCAGCACAAGGTGATCTTCTTCCGCGATCAGGACATCTCTTACGCAGATCACGTGCGCTTCGGTCGCTATTTTGGCGACCTCGAAGGCCATCCTGTTACCGCAACCGTGCCGGGCTTTCCGGAAATCCTCTTCATCGAAGCCGCCGACGGCATGAAGATCAGCGACAAGCTCTACCCGATCGCGCGGCCCGCCAATAAGTGGCACACCGACGTCACCTTCCGCGAGAAGCCCTCCATGGGCGGCATTTTACGCATGAGGAAAATGCCGGCCTTTGGCGGCGACACCATCTTCGCCGACACCGCGGCCATTTATTCTGACTTGCCGCCCGAGGTGAAAGCCAAGATCGATATCCTCGACGCCGAGCACGACATCATCCGCTCGTACGGCTATCGCGTCACGCCGGAGAAAGCCGCGCAATTGCGCGCCGAGTATCCGCTGATGATCCATCCAGTGGTGCGCCGCCATCCGGAGACGGGCGAGAAGCATCTCTTCGTCAATCACGTTTTCACCGCGCGCATTCTGGGGTTGCCGGACGACGAAGCCGAAAAGCTGCTCGCTTACCTACTCGATCGGGTGAAGGCGCCCGAATATCAGATCCGCTTCCGCTGGGGCGAAAACGCCATCGCCTTCTGGGACAACCGCGCTACCCAGCATTACGGCGTGCTCGATTACTGGCCGCACGAACGCATCGTCGAACGCGTCACCGTGATGGGAGAAGAACGCCCGTCGCGTTAGGCGCGCGCTAGCCGTTCTGCGAGATCGGCGAACGCACTTACGCTCGGCTGACGCACCGGCATGCGGTTGAAGGCATCAAGCGCGGCGATTTTGTAGGCTTCCGCCAGCGTTGGGTAGTTGAACGTGTTCTCGACGAAGTAGTCCAAGCCGCCGCCGAGATTGAGCACAGCTTGGCCGATATGGATGAGTTCGGTCGCGCCTTCGCCGACGATGTGAACGCCGAGCAAGCGGCGCGTCTCCAGCGCGAAAATCATTTTCATGAAGCCGGAGTTGAGCCCCATGATGTGGCCGCGCGAGGTCTCGCGGAAACGGGCGATGCCGGTCTCGTAAGGGATCGATTTCTCGCGCACCTGCTCTTCAGTCATGCCGACGGTGGAAATCTCGGGCACCGAGTAAATGCCATACGGAAAAAATTCCGGCGGCGCGTGCGCACTTTCGCCGAAGGCGTGGCAAGCGGCGATGCGCCCCTGCTCCATCGATGTCGAGGCGAGGCTGGGAAAGCCGATGACGTCGCCGGCAGCGTAGATGTGCGGGATCGTCGTGCGGAACGTCGCTTTGTCGACGGCGATGCGGCCGCGCTCATCTGCAGCGAGGCCGGCGGCGCCCAGATTCAGCGTCTCGGTCGCACCGCTGCGTCCGGCAGCGAATAGCACCATGTCGGCGATGATCTGACGCTGATCCTCTAGCTGCACGACGCACGAATCGCCGAGCTTTTCGACGCTACGGGCCTTGCTGTTAAAGCGGAGGCTAACGCCCCGGTCGCGCAGATCGTGAATGAATTCGTCGACCAGTTCGCGGTCGACAAAGCCCAGCAAACTCTCGCCGGGCTCGATCACCGTCACCTTGACGTCGAGCGCCGAGAAGATCGTCGCGTACTCGATGCCGATAACGCTGGCGCCGATGACGGCGAGCGAGCGCGGCAGCCGCTTTAGATCGAGAATTTCATCCGCGTCGACGATACTTTCTCCATCGAACGGGATGTAAGCCGGCCGGAACGGCTGGGTGCCGACGGCGACGATGACGCGGTCGCCGTGATAGTGGCGGATCTCGCCATTGTCGCCGGTAACCTCGATCGCGTGCGGGCCGAGAAACCGCGCCGCGCCGGCGACGCAAGCGACGCTGTTGCGCGCGAACTGGTGCTCCAGCACTTCCACTTCATGGTCGAGCGTGATGGCGAGGCGGCGGCGCAAATCTTCGGCGCTGATGTCCTGCTTGTTGCGGTGTGCGCGACCGTAGAAACCGCGCTCGCGCCAGCCGGAGAGGTTCAGCACCGTCTCGCGCAACGTCTTCGACGGGATCGTTCCGGTGTGAACACAAACGCCGCCGACGCGCCGCCCGCGCTCCACCACCAGCACGCTTTTCTTCAGCTTGGACGCCTGCACCGCCGCGCGCCGCCCGGCCGGGCCAGAACCGATGACGATGAGATCATAATGCTGCGCCATTGCGGTAATCATGGGAGCGCACTGCTCGCCAAGACGTTAATGTGGAACGGATGTCGGATCGGAAGCGGGCCGTTCGTCCTCGGATCAAACTAAGGAGAATGACCCATGCGGAAAGTCATCGTCGGCGCCTTCGTGTCCATGGACGGCGTCATGCAGGCGCCCGGCGGGCCGGACGAAGATCCCACCGGCGGTTTCAAACACGGCGGCTGGGTCGCCCCGATGGCTGACACCGATCCAGTGTTCGGCGAGGAAGTTGGCGCACTATTCGGCCAACCCTACGATCTTCTGCTCGGCCGCAAGACCTACGAGATTTTCGCGGCGCACTGGCCCTATGCCGAAGGCGGGCCGGATGACGAGATCGCCAAGCAGTTCAACCGCCTCACCAAATACGTCGCGACGCGTTCCGGCGACGTCGACACCAGCTGGGACAAGACGGTGGTTCTGAACGACGGCGCAAAGGACGTCGCCAAGTTGAAGCAAAGCGATGGACCAGCACTGATCACGCAAGGCAGCACCGAACTCGTGCACACCCTGCTCGCCACCGGCCTCGTGGACGAAATCCGCGTCTTCACCTTCCCGGTGCTGCTCGGCCGCGGCAAACGGCTGTTCGACGTCTCAAGCCAAGCAGCGGCCTACAAGCTCACGCACAGCAAGGTCTCGCCGAGCGGTCTTATCTCGGCGACCTACGTGCCAGATGGCGATGTGCAGGCGACCACCATTCGCGGCGCCGAAAACCCGTCAAAGGCGGAACTGGCCCGCCGCGAGCGGATGAAGCGCGAAGGCTAGAGCGAGAAGCTCGCGACTTTCCGGCTGAGATCGGTCGCAACCGTCGACCAACCGTCGGAGACACGGCTGACTTCCGGGGCGATCAACTCGTCGTACTGGATCGAGGCCATCGCCAGGACCATGAACGCGCAGCCGGCCAGGACGCGCCATTGCGCGTCGGCCGCGCGAGCCAACCAAGACTTCATATCGCTGAGATCGATCACAAACATGAGGCGCCTCATGGCTAATGCGCGTCAATCATTGCGCTGCAAGCGTAAATAAGAGCTAACCAAAAGGTTTACGCGCCTGCGAATTGCAGTCGAATGTCAGCCGATACGCACAACAAAACGCTTCCGCATCGGCTCAAGCACGCGCCAGACGCCGACAAAACCCGGCTCGACGATAAAGCTGTCGCCCGCTGCGTAGTGCTGCGGCGCGCCGCCATCCGGCGTCAGTTCGCAGGCGCCTTCGAGCACGTGACAGAACTCCCACTCGTCATAGCTGACGCGCCAAGCGCCAACGCCAGCGCTCCACTCGCCAGCATAGGTGGTTTCATCCCGCTCATAATCGAGCCGCGTCTCGGTGACGGGCGCGCCTTCGATCAGGCGCTCGGGATCGATGGGCTTGCGATCCGGCGCGGCCTCGCCGCGGACGGCGTGGAGCCTGCCGCTCACGCCGCGCCGCCAGCTTCGTCTGGCTTCGGCTTGGCCTCAAACCCCGCCCAGCGGCCGAACATTTCTTCGGCCCGGCGGAGGTTCTTGTCGAGCGAGGCCATCGTCTTGTTGAAGTCACCGGCGCTATCGCCCCGCCAAGCCGATCGCGCTTGGCCGATAATGACGCCCAGCCCTTGCGCCCGGGCTTGCCCGGTCATGCCGTCGGCTTCCAGCCCCGCGATCGCCAGCACCCAGCGGGCGCAACGCACGTGACGCTGATGCGCCATCGCCAGCAAAGTCGGATCACGGTCGAGGCCCTGCTCCATCGCCAGCACGGCGGCGCGGTGCGGCTCCATCGCTTCGAAGCGGCGCATGATCAATTCGAACAGACGGTCGCGCACGCTCTGCCCGGCGTTCAATTGATCTATGTTATCGGCGATAGCGCGATCGAACGCTTCTTCGACACAATCGACCGCCTCGCCGACTGTCGCGCCGTAGAAATCCGAGACCGGACGGTTAGCGGCGTTAGCTAACTTCTGCAGCGTTACCTCGCGCCACTTCCCCTCAGCGGCGAGCGATAAGGCGGCCCGGGCGAGATCGCGGCGGAGAGCGGGGTCTAGCAGTGCGGACATGAAACCTTCGCGGCGAGTTTGAGTTTGGTCACCAGAACAAGGCCCGGCTTGGCGTGGCGCGTCAAGCGCCAGGCGGGATCACACGACAATCGCAAGGACGCATTATGGCGGACGGGAATATTGGGGTGGCCCTGCGGCCGCACCCGAACTTTGACCACGATTTGCAGGCGCGCCTCGCCGCATGGAACCACAAGCGCTTGAACCCTCAAACGCCCCGCGGCGACTGGGTGCGTGAGTTGGCGCGCGAATTGGACATGCGCACAATCGAGCGCCGCTATCTGGAAGACACGCGCCAGGAGCAAGCCGCCCGCGCCGCGACGGCGCCGCGCGATCCGGCGGCGTTCGTCGCGTGGTTCGAAGCGCTGAAGGAGAACGGCCCCGGCCAGAACGATCCGCTGTTCCCCTGGCTGGCCGAGCGCGCAACATTGGATGAGATGCGTTGGTTTGTTGAGCAAGAAGCCGCTGGCGAAGCGGGCTTCGATGATCTCGTCGCCATGGCGCAGGTGAAAATGCCGGTGCAGGCCAAACTCGAACTGGCGCGCAATTACTGGGACGAAATGGGCCGCGGCAACGCCAAAGGCATGCACGGCCCGATGCTGGAGTTGATTGTTGACGCGCTCGACGTGACGCCGCGCGTCGAAAACACCGTCGCGCCGGCTTTGGCGCTCGGCAACACGATGGCCGGCTTGGCCACGCACCGCGCCTACGCCTATCACATTATCGGTGCTCTTGGCGTGATCGAACTGACCGCGCCGGGACGCGCCACACAAGTGAGTTTGGCGTTGCGGCGCCTGAAGGTCTCCGCCAAGGCGCGGCACTATTTCGATCTCCACGCCGTGCTCGACGTAAAGCATTCGGAAGCGTGGAATCGCGAAGTGTTCGCTTCCATCGTCGCCGATACACCGGAGGCTGCGCCCTACATTGCCGAAGGCGCACTGATGCGCCTGCAATGCGGCGCAGATTGCTTCTACGTCTATCGCCGCCACCTCTGGGGCGCCGACGGCAAGGTCCTACCAGGTTGAGCGCAGAACAGGATCAAGCGCTAAGCGATCTTCTACAAGCGCTCGCCGGGCGCACGTATCGCTTCATCACGCCGACGCCGGCAACCCACGCCAGCTATGTGCAACGCTTGCCGCAGCCGGCGGCGCCGGACTTGCGCGGCATCATGGGCTGGAGCCAACCCTTCTCTTGGGATCACGATCCGGACGGCGACATTGTCGTGCTGCTTGAAGCAGCAGGCGCGCTCGAAACCGACGCCCAAGGAATCATGCGGAGTTTGGTCCGCGTCTCAAGCTTAGACGACCACCTCTTCCTCCATTCGGGCTTTCCGACCACGCAAGCTGACGCCGTTTTCTTTGGTCCGGACTCTTATCGCTATGCGTCGTTCCTTCGCGCAGAGCTGCCGCGCCTCAATCCGCGACGCCGCGTCGTCGATATCGGCGCCGGCACCGGGGTCGGCGCAACCGTCGCTGCATCGCTGCTGCCTGGCGCGCGCATCACCATGACGGACATCAACCCAGAAGCACTGCGCTTCGCCCGCATCAACGCCGACTTCAACGGCGTCAAAGCTGAGTTCATCGAAGCCAGCAGCCTCGACGCCCTCCAAGGCGAGATCGACTGCATCATCGCCAACCCCCCCTACATCGCCGACCCCGCACAGCGCGCTTACCGCGACGGCGGCGGTCTGCACGGCGGCGAAATCTCGCTAGCTTGGACAAAGGCGGCTGCGACGCGGCTCACGACGGGCGGCGCGTACCTGCTCTACACCGGCAGCGCCATCGTCGACGGCGAGGATCACCTGAAACACGCGGTCATTGATGCGCTTGATGGCTTCGAAGTCAGCTACCGCGAACTCGATCCCGATGTGTTTGGCGAAGAACTGGAGCAGCCGGCGTACGCGGGCGTGGAGCGCATCGCGATCGTTGGGCTAGTCGCGACTAAGCGCTAGCGCGCGGAGCTAACCCTTCCCCAAATCCCGCGAACGCTGCGCCGCCGCGCTCACGGCGCGGCGCAACAGCGGGCCGAGGCCATCACCTGCGCCCAGCACATCGAGCGCGGCTTCCGTAGTGCCGCCGGCGGATGTGACTTGTTTGCGCAGCGTGCTGGCGCTGTCGCCGGTCTCCAGCATCAACGCGCCAGCGCCCGCCACAGTACAGCTGGCAAGCCGCATGGCGGCGTCTTTGTCCAAGCCCTCCTGCTCAGCGGCAGCGGCGAGCACTTCGGCCAGCAGAAACACATAAGCCGGCCCAGAGCCCGAAACCGCCGTCACCACATCCATCAAGCGCTCCGCCGCGATCGGCTCAACGGCGCCGAGCGGCTCCAGCAATTGTTCGATCAAGCGGCGATCCTCCGCCGTGCACGCCTGCGACGCCACATACGCCGTGATGCCGCGCCCGATCCGCGCCGGCGTATTCGGGACGCAGCGGAAGACGCGCTGCGCGGCAAGTTCGCGGCAGAGTTTATCCAACGTGACCCCGGCCATTACCGACATCACCCGCGTTTCCTCGCCAACAAACTGGCGCGCGACGTCGACAACCGATGGAAACGTCTGCGGCTTCACCGCCAGCACGAGCACATCGACAGGCCCAACCGCCGGCGGGTTCAGCACCGCGCCGACAGCGTCGAGTTCTCGTTCAAGGTCAGGATCGAAATTCGGCTCAACAACGGTCAGCGTGAGGCCGCCGCCCTTGCGCACGGCCTCGATCCAGCCGCGCACAAGCGCTCCGCCCATGGCGCCGGCGCCGACAAGGGCGATTGAAGGAGAGTCTGGTCCGCTCACGCTTCTCCGACGGTTTCGAACAGGGCCGCCTTGGAGGCGTCCTCAGCCGACATACCGCCGAGAATAACGAATTGGAACGATGGCTGGAAGCGTTCAGCCGCATCCATCGCCGCGGCCAGCATCGCCTGCACTTCGCCGACCGAGATTTCGTCCCGGCCGATCATCGGCATGGCGTGGCGGAAGATGATGGTGCCGTCGTCGGACCACACGTCAAAATGGCCGAGCCAGAGATTTTCGTTGATGCGCCCGGCCAGCAGCGTGGTTTCCTGCAACCGCGACTTGGGCGCCTGGATCTCAAAGCCGAGCGTGAACAGCAGCGCCGGCAATTCGTGGCGATAGGAGAAATAGCCGACGCTCTCGCCCCAGGAGCACTTGAACGAAAAGTGCACGTCGCCGTCTTGGGCGCGCTCGCAACTGAAACGGTCGTCGGATCCAATAATGGATTCGACAGTGTCCAACGGGTCTGTCGGTGTTTCGACTTCGTCGTCGAGCCAGAGATCCATGAGCGCCCCCTTCGGACTCAAGAGCCGTGCCGCGCGGCCGGTTGATCGATCTCTTCGCCTTGGATTGCGCGCTTTAAGTGAGCACGTCGAATCAAGCCCCTAGTGACTAGCTAAGCCTTGAGAGTCTTGCGCGAAACTTAACGGAGCGGGTTATCCCGAACCAACGCCCATGATTAGGCCAAAGGACCATCCTTCAACGCCGCTTCCAGCGCCGCGATGCGTTCGCGCAGCGTGTCGGCCTCAGCGCGGGCGTCGGCGGCCATTTGCTTGACCACTTCGAACTCGTCGCGGCTGACCAAATCCATTTCCGCAACAAAACGATCGGCCTGGGCGCGCATGAAGCTTTTGGCTTCGTCGCCGGCGCCTTGGGCCATGCCCATGGCCCCAGTCATCAAACGGGCCAGATCATCGAACACCGAGCTTGTCGTTTGCATGTGGACCGATCCTTTCGGCCTACTTAGAAACCCGGCCAGGGCCGGACAATGCGGCTAAACAGCTGATCTTCAAGGGCGCCAGGCGATGATCGAGGCCATTCAATTCCCCAATATCGATCCGGCGGCGCTGACGCTACCCGGGTTTGAGCTCTTCCGAACGCAATTGGGGCCCTTCCCGCTGCGGTGGTACGCGCTGGCCTACATTGTCGGCCTGGTGCTCGGCTGGCGCTGGATGGTGTGGCTGATCCGGCGCGATAAATTGTGGGCGCCCGGCAAGCCGGCGCTCAGCGTGCCGCAAGTGGACGATTTTCTGTTCTGGGCCACGCTTGGCGTCATCCTCGGCGGCCGGCTCGGCTACGTGCTCTTCTACAAGACCGACATGCTCTGGCTGAACCCGCTCGAAGTGTTTCAGGTCTGGCAAGGCGGCATGAGCTTCCACGGCGGCTTGATCGGCGTAGCGCTCGCGGCGGTCTGGTTCACGCGGCAAAAGCACGTCAACGAGGAGCAATTCCTCAAACTTGCCAAACCGCACGCCGTCGCGGAACGCCCAACCGGCGCGGGAAAATATTGGCGCGTCGGTGACAAGTGGATACCCAACGCCGAAGCGGAGAAACTACGCGAAAAGTCGAAGACCGACACCATCGATCTCCTGCGCCTCGGCGACATCGCCGCCGCCGCAGCGCCGATCGGCTTGTTCTTCGGCCGTATCGCCAACTTCATCAATGGCGAGCTTTGGGGCCGGCCGACAGACGGGCCGTTCGGCGTATTGTTTCCCCTGGGCGGCTACGATTGGACAGCTCGCGAATGGGTTTGGACGGGCGGAGAAGTGGCTCGCCACCCTAGCCAACTCTATGAAGCAGCACTCGAAGGTCTTGCGCTTTTCGCCATCATCAACATTGCTATCTTGAGGTTCGACAGCCTGCGCCGGCCGGGCGTGAATGTCGGCCTCTTCCTGGTATTCTACGGCATTTTCCGCTTGTTGCTCGAGTTCGTGCGCGAGCCGGACCTGCACATGCCCGAAGCACTGCGCGGCTTCGTCACCATGGGCATGCTGCTCTCGATCCCGATGATCCTCGCCGGCGCCTGGCTCCTCCGCCGCGCCTTCACCCAACCCAAACTGGCGACCGCGTGAGCCTCCGCGAAAAACTGGTCGAGCATATCCGCGAGAACGGGCCGATGACGGTGGCGGAGTATATGGGCGCGTGCTTGCACGATCCCGAGGACGGCTATTACGCCACGCGCCCCGCCATTGGCGGCGCGACTGCCGATTTCATCACCGCGCCGGAAGCCAGCCAAATGTTTGGCGAGCTGATCGGGCTCTGGTGCGCGCATGAATGGGAGGCGTTGGGCAAGCCCGCCTTCAATCTGATCGAACTCGGGCCTGGCCGCGGCGTGTTGATGGAAGACCTGCTGCGCGCCACGCAGCGCATCGAAGGCTTCCGCGACAATTGCAATATCGTGCTGGTCGAAACCAGCGCGCCGCTGCGCGACGAACAAGCCGATCGCCTGCCCGACGCCGAATGGGCGCTGCGGCTGGACGATGCGCCGCCGGGTCCTTCGCTCATCATCGGCAACGAGTTTTTGGATTGCCTGCCCATCCGCCAGTTTCTGCGCGGCGAAGATGGCTGGCACGAAAAGCTCGTCGGCCTCGACGAAGCCGACACCCTCACCTTCGGCCTGAGCGCCGCCATTCCCGGCCCCGAGAGCGACGATGAGCCAGGCACAGTCCGCGAAATCGCGCCGGCGTTGGAAGCGCTCATCTATGAGATCGAGCGCCGCTTGCACGATGCCCCAGGCCGCGTGCTGCTAATCGATTACGGCTATGTGAAACCCGAAGGCGCCGACACGCTGCAAGCGCTGAAGAAACACACCAAAGTCGATCCGATCGAAACGCCCGGCGAGGCCGATCTCACCGCGCACGTAGATTTCGCCCGCGTCGCGCATCTGGCGGCGAACGCACAACTCGCCGTGCACGGCCCAATCACGCAAGCGCAATTCCTGCGCGGCCTCGGCCTCGAACTGCGCGCTGACGCGCTGGCGCGCGCCAATCCGAAACACGCTGACCGTCTGCAGCGTGAACTCCACCGCCTCACATCGCCCGATCAGATGGGCGAATTGTTCAAAGTCATATGCCTGTCGAGCCCCAATCTTCCGCCGCCGGCCGGCTTCTGAGCCCCGACGCGCCGCCGCACTGGACAGCCGCTGCGCTCGGCGGCGTCAGGCATGCGTTCTTCGGCCGCCAAGGCGGCGTCTCCACCGGCATTTACGCGAGCCTCAACGCCGGCACTGGCTCCAAGGACGACGCCAACGCGACCCGCGAAAACCGCCGCCGCATCGCGGCAAGCCTCGGCGCGTCGGCGGAAAATCTGATCGGCGTCCACCAGGTGCACTCGCCGACCGCCGTGTTTGTCGATGCGCCTTGGACCGGCGATCGCCCGCACGCCGATGCGCTGGTCACCACTCGCGCCGGGATTGTCGTTTCGGTGCTCGCCGCCGATTGCGCGCCGGTGCTGCTCGCCGACGCCGAGGCCGGCGTGATCGCCGCCGCACATGCCGGCTGGAAAGGCGCGCTGGGCGGCGTGCTCGAAAGCACAGTGCGCCTGATGCAGCAACACGGCGCCGAGCCCGCGCGCACGGTCGCCGTCATCGGGCCGTGCATCCACCAAGCGTCCTACGAAGTCGGCCCCGAGTTCGCGGATCGCTTCACCGAAACGAGCGCCGCGCACGCGCGCTTCTTTGCTCCCGGACGCGACGGCAAGCTGCAGTTCGACTTGCCCGGATTTTGTGCATTCCAGCTTAGCCAAGCCGGCATAGGCCAAATCGAGACCCTCCCGCTCGACACCTATGCCCGCGCCGACGCCCTCTTCAGCCACCGCCGCTCAGTCCATGAACAAGCCGGCGACTACGGCCGCAACTGCGCCGCGATCTCACTTTGAGACTGCGCTGCAAACGCCACAGGCGCCGGCGCTGTCATCAAACTGCAGTAAATCCCTTTCCCCGCGCCCGACTCGAAGAGTAGAGGGAGACGCCAGGAACGCGCGGGGCCCGCATTCCCATGAAATTACTAGCAGCAAATTCGAACGGCACGCTTTCACAAGCCATCGCCGACCATCTCGACACACCGCTGGCGCAAGCCGAGATCAAGCGGTTCAAAGACAATGAGATCTTTGTCGAGATCAAAGAGAACGTGCGCGGCGAGGACGTGTTCATCATCCAGTCGACGTCGTATCCGGCGAACGACCATTTGATGGAATTGCTGATCGGCATCGATGCGCTGCGCCGCGCCTCGGCCCGCCGCATCACCGCTGTCATCCCCTATTACGGCTACGGTCGGCAGGACCGCAAAGTCGGCGGCCGCACGCCGATCACCGCCAAGCTGGTCGCCAACATGATCGTCACGGCCGGCGCCGATCGCGTGCTGACGCTCGAACTGCATGCGGGCCAAATCCAAGGCTTCTTCGACATCCCGACCGACAATCTGTTCTCGACGCCGGTGCTCGACAACGACATCCGCGAAAACTGCAAAGACGCCAGCAAGCTGATGATCGTCTCGCCCGACGTTGGCGGCGTCGTTCGTGCGCGGGCTTTGGCCAATCGCCTGGGCGCCGACCTGGCCATCGTCGACAAGCGCCGCGAAAAAGCCGGCGTCAGTGAAGTGATGCACATTATCGGCGACGTCGAAGGCCGCGACTGCATCCTGGTCGACGACATCGTCGATAGCGGCGGCACGCTGTGCAACGCCGCCGAAGCGTTGCTCAAGGAAAAAGCGACGTCAGTCTCCGCCTACATCACCCACGGAGTGCTTTCGAACGGCGCGATCAAGCGCATCGAAGCGTCCACGCTGAAGGAATTGGTGGTCACCGACTCCATCGATCCGGCGGCGCGCAAGTCGCAGAGCAAAAAAATCCGCACGATCTCCGTCGCCCCCCTTATGGGCGACGCCATCTGGCGCATCGCCCACGAAGAAAGCGTCAGCTCGCTGTTCGAATAATTACGACGGCGGCGCGAAATGTTCGGCGCTAAAGCGATATTGCGCGCCGGCCATCGGATTTTCAGTTGGGCGCACGTTGATCGAATAGCGCACATCGCTGCACTGACCCGGCGCGTCCGGCATGGCGCGGTTGAACACCATCAAAGCCGCGTACTCATAACCTGACGTATCGAAGACGCCGCCGCGCCCCATCGGAATAACCTCGATCTGACCATTGCGCTTGCCGAGGCCGATCAATTGCAGATTGGCGTCGCCGCGCAGCGAAAATGCCCGCCGCCCTTGCGTCCGCAACTCGACATAGTGGGCCCCGAGCTGCTGGATGCGGCCGCGCGGCGTCCATGTACCATTGCCTCGGATCGTTCCACCAAGGCGGACACTGCGGTCGAAGCGCGGCGCCAGATCGTAGTCACGGGCGAAGTTCTGCACGCGCCAACGCTGGATCGCATCGGGAATGGTGGTCCCCACGCTGGCGAGCGGCTGCGCCATGGTGTCGAAGCCGTCACGGGTGACGCTGCTCTCCCAGATGCCGACAACGAAGCGGTCGCCGTACACATCGGCCAGCGACTGCAGCAATGTCCACTGCGCGTAATTGTGTCCCTCGGCCTGCGTCGTCCAGCACAGCTCCGGCGCGGCGTAATCGGTCTCGACATAATCCGTGGCGTCCTGGTCATCGCCGACCGTTACAGTCTCGGTCCATGACGCAGTCGCCTCATAGAGCCAGTCCAGCCCCTCTTCCGAGTCGTATCCGAATTGAACCACGTGGTTGAACTCGTGGGTGACAGTCGCGTGCATGAGGCTCTCGGGCGAGGCTTTCTTTCCCAGCTCCGCGAAATCGTTGTGAATGACAAACACCGCTCGCGCGGCGGCCGTCTCGCGCACATTGGATGTATTTGGGTTGTCGAACGCCATTTCCACCGGCTTGGTGTAGCCCATCGATCCGTTCGCATGCGCGACGTAGGCGCGGTAGCGGCCGTCGTCGTCACGTACGGGCGCCGCCCAACCGATCCGCCGCACCTGCGCATCGAGCACGGTCTGCAGCGTGTCGGCGACCGAGCGCGCATAGTCCAGTGTCGAGGCGTCGCGACCTTCCAGCGTGTAATAGACGCGGAAATCCGGCGTTTCTATTGTCTGCTCCGCCCCGCTTAGCGTCACTGAATTCTCCAGCAAAGCTTGCAGCACATCGACCACCGAAGGGTCGACCGACGACATCGCCAGCTGGTAGGCGCCGCTGCTATTGCTCTGACGATAGCGCGATATTTGAACTGTGTAGGCGCCCGCCGCCTCCGCGGTGTAGGCGAATGCGGAGTTGAGCGAGCCATCGCCGCGATCATCATTGATCGCGACCGGGAGCCCATCGGGGCCGCTCAGGCGCAGCACCGGATCGAGATCGCCGCTGGCCGCATCAGCCAGCACCAACACAGTCTGCCCAGCGGCGAGATCGACGCGATAGTCGCGCGACGTCTGCGCGTCGCCGAGTTCGCCTTCGTACTGCGCCATCGGCGCGCCCTCGATCCCCGCGAAATTGAACGGCGCCTCTGCGTTCGGATCAATCGCCAGCGACAGCACGGAAGTACCGACACCAACGCCGCCATACGTGCTAGCCACGACCACATAGCGGCCCGCGCGCGCCGCCTGATAGACGATCTGCGAGTTCAGCGTGCCATCGCCGCGGTCATCGCTCTGCGCCAGCACTGAGCCGCTCGCGTCAAGCAAGGTCAGCGTGGTGTCGAGCTCGTCTGTCAGCGCGAACGTCGAAGCGACGAAAATATCGTCGGCCCCTAGATCAACATCGAAGCGATGCTCGCTGCGCCGCCGATCGAACGCCACCGTCTCTTCCCGCAACGTCCGCGCCGCGTCCGACAAGCCAATGTCGAGCCCGTAGGACACTTCCAGTTCGAACGCGCCGCGCGCATTGTTGTAGCCGGATACGATGGCCGTGTGCCTGCCGCCCGCGCGCGCAACGTAAACGATGCGCGACGACAACACGCCGTCCTGCTGATCGTCATTTTCGGCGACTTGCCGGCCATTAGGGCCATTCAACACCAGCACGGTATCGAGGTCCTCGTCCGAGGACGTGGTCAGCGTCACGATCTGGCCGGCCTCAAGCTGCAGCTCGAACGTCGCGCGCGGTGCGCTCGCCGTCAGGCGGCCCGATAAATTCTGATCGCCCGACGTCTGGGCCACGGCGCTCGCCGTCGTCAGAGCCAAAGCAAGTAGAGCCAAATATGTGCGCACGAACGTCCCCCCGAACACTTCGGCACCGCTATAGAGACAGTTGGCGACCCCGCAAACTGCGTTGGCGAATATCGTTTTTCTGGAGGACGCGATCGCCGCACTACAAGTGCCGGCAACGAGTAGCGCCCGTTCATGCGCCTCCCTCCGACCTCAAGGGCTGGGATCGTGCCATCGGTCACAACAAGCTCGGTTTGCAACTCCCAAATCGGTTTCATCGACCTCAAGGGAGCGATGAAGGTGTCCAGTCGGACGGGAGGCTTGATCGCGGTATGCATATTCGTGATCGCCATCGCCGCTCTTATCGCAATGATAGGGGCCGAAAGCTTCGCAGGCGGCTGGTAGTCGGCTACGCCGCATCTCGTCAGAAGCCCCCGTGACGGCGCGCGCAAACGCGCCTAAATCTCCCCCATGCGGGCAATCATTGCGGCACTTTCAGCGCTTCTTCTGTCAGCTTGCGCCATCGGCACGAGCGAGGACGAGAGCGATCGCTTCCCGACATCGAGCGCCTATCCCGAAGGCACGATGGAGCGGATCGAGTTCACTGCCGGCGTGCCGGAGGCGTGGCGTATATCGGCGCTGCGCACACCGGAGCGGCCGGACGCGACCTGGAAGGTCGTTATCATCACCGGCACGCCGTCTTGGAGCGAATATTGGGCGCCGACCATCGCCGGCCTGCCCGAGACGCGCGAAATGATCGTCGCCGACCGCCCTGGCTTCCGCACCTCGGAGCCGGAGGACGCCGTCCGCGATCTAGCTAAGCAGGCCGAGGCGCTTTCACCCATGCTGGCGGCGCACGAGGGCCAACGGGTGCTGCTGGTCGGCCAAAGCTTCGGCGCGCCGGTCGCGACCTTGATGGCCTCGCGCTACGCCGACCAGGTCGACGCGGTGCTGCTGGTGTCGGCCTTTTATGGCGACCGCGGCCCGACCGCCCGCCGCATGATCGGCGCCGGCCGCCTCTTCCACGGCATGCTGCCCCGCGACATGCGCAATTCAATCACCGAGGTCACGGCTCAGACCGACCAGCTCCCGGCAGTGTGGACGGCGCTCCGGGGCCTTTACCAGCCCATCGTCTTTGTCCACGGCGATAACGACACGTTCGTGCCGCTCGAGGCCGATCAGCGCATCGCCAACGAGTACGGCCATACTCTGATCACCGTCCCGGGCGGGGACCACTTCCTCAACGCCTGCTGCGTCCCGGCCCTGCTGGCGGCCATGGAGCAGGCCATTTCCGAGGCCGAAGGCCGCTCCGTCGCCCATCCGCCGCCGGAGGCGGCCGATCCGGATCCGGCTGGCGGCCCCGCCTTGCGGTGAGCCCGCCCTTCCGCTAGAAGCCCCGCTTCCTTTTTCCGACTTGATCGAGTTTTTGAAGGCGCTGCGCCATGGCTGGCATCGTACTGAACGTTGAGAAGCGCGAACGGACCGGCTCCGGCGGCGCCCGCGCGACCCGCAATGCGGGCCTGATCCCGGGCGTGCTCTATGGCGGCGACCGCGGCTCGATCCCGATCGAAATCAACGCCAAGGACGTCAAAATGGCGATCCGCTCGGGCAAGTTCCTCTCGCACATGGTCGAGTTGAACCACCAGGGCGAGATCCAGCCGGTGATCCCGCGCGCCATCCAGTTTCACCCGGTGTCGGATGAGCCGATCCATGTCGATCTCTACCGCGTCGAAGAAAACGCCGAAATCGCCATCGACGTCGTCGTTCACTTCAAGAACCACGAAGCCTCGCCGGGCCTGAAGCGCGGCGGAGCGCTCAACATCGTGCGCCACACGATCAAGCTGAAGTGCAAGGCCAACAAGATTCCGGAACAGATCGTCGTCGATCTCACCGGCCGCGACATCGGCGACTCGATCCACATTTCCTCGATCGCCCTCCCCGAGGGCGCCCGCCCCGTGATCAGCGACCGCGACTTCACCGTCGCCACCATCGCCGGCCGCAAGGTGGAAGAAGAAGTGACCCCCACCGCCACCCCAGCGGAGGGCGCGGCCGCCGAAGGCGCTGCGGAGAAAAAGGAAGGCTGATCCGCCTTCCCTTCCCGTACGCGGGAAGCCTAGAAGGCGCACATGCTGCTCTTGGTCGGCCTCGGCAATCCGGGCGCGAAATACGCAGGCAACCGGCACAATATCGGCTTCATGGCCGTGGATGCGATCGCGCGCGCGCATGGCTTCGGCCCGTGGAAGAAGAAATTCCAGGGCGAGATCGCCGAGGGCCACATTGACGGCGTTCGCGCGCTGCTCCTGAAGCCGCAGACCTTCATGAACGAAAGCGGCCGCGCCGTCGGCGAGGCGGCGAACTTCCACAAGCTTTCGCCGACGGAGGTTGTCGCCTTCTACGATGAGATCGATCTCGCCCCGGGCCGCTTCCGCATGAAGACTGGCGGCGGCGCAGCGGGCCACAACGGCATCCGCTCGATCATCGCCTCACCGGTTGGCGAAGGATTCCGCCGCGCCCGCATGGGCGTCGGCCATCCTGGCCAAAAGGAACTCGTCCACCACCACGTGCTCAGCGACTTCCACAAAGCCGACGCCGAGTGGGTGACAAGATTGCTCGACGCCTGCGCCAAGGCGGCGCCGCTTCTGGCGAAGGGAGAGGACGAGAAATATCAGGGCGAGGTCATGCGCCTGGCGCCTGCAGAAAAAGCCAATCCCCGCCAGCAAGCCACGGAGGGCGACGCATGATCATGTTGATCCTCACCTACCTGCCCTCGGTGCTGTGCGGCGTTCACGTGATCCGCACCGGCCGCGAGATGTTTTGGCTCTGGCTCTTCATCATCGGGCCGCTGTTGGCGCCGGCCTTCTATTTCTTCGCTGTGCTCGTGCCGGAGATGATGGGGGGTCGCACGGCACGCGGTGTCGGCAAAGCGGCCCGACTCGCGATTGACCCAGACCGCGATTATCGCGCCGCCATGCGTGCGCTTGAGGATACGCCAACCGTCGGCAATCGCATGCGCGTGGCGCAAGCCGCCGCGGCGCTCGGCCGCTGGAGCGATTCCGAAGCGCAATGGGCGCTGTGCGTCGACGGTCAGTGGGCCGAAGATCCGGCAATCCTTATGGGTCACGCCAATGCGTTGCTTGAGCTGCAGCGCTGGCAGGAAGCGCTTAACCGCCTCGATCAATTAAAAGCCCTCGGCGGCCGCGAAGCGACATCGCCCATCACCGCCCTTGCGTTCGCGCGGGCGTATGAAGGGCTGGGCCGCGACCAGGACGCCGACGACGCTTATCGCTTCGCCGCCGACCGCGTACCTGGGTTAGAGGCCGGCGGACGCTATGTAGCGTTCATGGCCAAGACGGGACGCCGCGAAGACGCCGAGATCGGTCTCGCTGAACTCGAACGGCGCTTGCAGAAAATCGCGCCCTCACTTCGCCCCGAAGCGCGCATCTGGCGCGATCTGGCGGCGAAAGCGCTCGGGCGCGCGTGACATTGAATTGAGGATCACGACATGGGTTTCAAATGCGGCATCGTCGGGTTGCCGAACGTCGGCAAGTCGACGCTCTTCAACGCGCTGACAAAGACGGCCGCCGCGCAAGCGGCGAACTATCCGTTTTGCACCATCGAGCCGAATGTCGGCGAAGTGGCGATGCCGGAGCCGCGCCTCAACATGTTGGCCAAGATCGCCGGCTCGAAGGAGATCATTCCGACGCGGATGAATTTCGTCGACATCGCCGGCCTAGTGCGCGGCGCCTCGAAAGGCGAAGGCTTGGGCAACCAATTTCTCGCCACCATCCGCGAATGCGACGCCATCGCCTACGTCCTGCGCTGTTTTGAGAACGACGACATCACCCATGTCGAAGGCCGCATCGATCCGATCGCCGATCTTGAGACGGTCGAAACCGAATTGATGCTCGCCGATCTCGAAAGCCTCGAAAAACGCGTCAACAATCTGGAAAAGAAGGCCAAGGGCGGAGACAAAGAAGCCAAGCTCACGTTGGAGCTGGTGCTGCGCGCCAAGGCGTTGCTCGAAGACGGCAAGCCGGCCCGTCACACTAAGCGCGCACCCGAAGAGCAAAAGGCGTTCGAGATGCTGCAGCTCTTGACCGCGCTGCCGGTGTTGTACGTCTGCAACGTCAACGAGGCCGATGCTGCCGGTGGCAATGCCCACACTGCGCGCGTGCAGGAGCGCGCAACGCAGGAAGACGCCGCCTGCGTCGTCATCTGCGCGCAGCTCGAAGCCGAAATCGCCGCCCTTTCCGACGACGAGCAGGCCGAATTCCTAGCAACCGTCGGCCTGCAGGAGCCCGGGCTCACCAAGCTCATCCACGCCGGCTACGATCTGCTCAACCTGCAGACCTACTTTACCGTGGGCCCCAAGGAAGCGCGCGCCTGGACGATCCACAAAGGCTGGACCGCGCCGCAAGCCGCTGGCGTCATTCACGGTGACTTCGAGAAGGGTTTCATCCGCGCCGAAACCATCGCCTACGACGACTTCGTCACCTACAAGGGCGAACAGGGCGCCAAGGAAGCCGGCAAGATGCGTCTCGAAGGCAAGGAATACATCGTCCGCGAAGGCGACGTGATGCACTTCAGGTTCAATGCCTGAGGGCGCCGCCCTTCCGCCGCGCACGCTCTCCACGTTCGAACTTGTCGCCATGGTGGCAGCACTTTCGGCGCTAAACGCGCTTGCCATCGACATCATGCTGCCGGCGCTGCCGGACATCGGACGCGACTTTGCACTGACCAATGACAACGATCGCCAACTCGTCGTCGTATCGTACGTGGCGCTGTTCGGCGTCTCGCAGCTTGTCTATGGGCCGCTGGCGGATGCATTCGGTCGGCGCAGCGTGCTGATCTATGCGCTGGGCATCTACATCGCCGGCTCGATCCTGTGCGTCGTCGCACCGAGCTTTGAGCTCTTCCTTGCAGCGCGGGCGATGCAAGGCGTGGGCGCCGCGGCAACGCGCGTGATCTCCACAGCGGTGGTGCGCGACATGACCGAGGGACGACGCATGGCGCAAGTCATGTCGATGGCGATGACGGTGTTTATGATCGTGCCGATCATCGCGCCCGGCATCGGCCAGCTCATCCTGTTTGTGGCCCCGTGGCGCTGGATCTTCGGGGCGCTGCTGATCTACGCCCTGCTGGTATTGGCGTGGACGTTCGTGCGACTGCCGGAAACGCTGCGTCCAGAGAACCGCACCTCGTTCCGGCCACGCGCGGTTGCGAGCGCCTATCTCTCCGTCCTGAAAGAGCGGCAGACGGTCGGCTACATGGTCGCCAGCGCCTTCATGACGGGGTGCCTCTTCGGCTACATCACCGCGTCCGAACAAATCTATGTCGACGTCTTCGCGCTTGGCGCGGCGTTCCCGTTGGCGTTCGGCTCAGTCGCCCTGGCCATTTCCGCTGGGACGTTCCTCAACTCCCGCATCGTCATGCGCTACGGCATGCGCCGCATCTCGCACTTGATGACGATCGCGTTCACGGTCTTAGCCGCGATCACCGCCGCGGCGACAGCTATCGGTCCAAATAACTTCTGGGTGTTCATAACCCTGCTAGCGCTGACGCTCAGCGTGTTCGGGATGATCACCGGCAACTTCAACGCGCTGGCGATGGAGCCGGTGGGCCGCGTGGCCGGCTCGGCGTCAGCATTGTTCGGCGCGGTCACCGCTTCCGCCGGCGCCTTGCTGGGCGGCTTGATCGCGCGGGCGTTCGACGGCACAGCGCTGCCGTTCGCAATTGGGCTGGTGCTCTGCGGCTTGGCGACGCTCGCCACCATTGCTTGGACCGAACGCGGCCGATGGTTCGATCCGTCGACGCGCCTGCCCTAGTTCTGGAGCCGCGTGCCGAAGCGCAGATGATCGCGCGTGTGCAAATGCACGGTGCCGCGCCCATAATCGATGGCGATGCCGCGCGCCTGCGAGAGCACATCCATGCCGACCAGAAGCGTCGGCTCACCTTCGAATCCCCAGAGCCTGAAGATGTGAAAATCGCCAACAAACGCCGTGATGTTGCGCACTTCCAGTTCGCCTACGCTTAGCGTTGGCATGAACATCGCGCGGTCGAGCAATACAGGCGTGCCCGCTGTGTGCGCGATCGCATAGTCGAGCCGGCTTTGGTTTCGCCGAATGCGGGCGTTCAGCGCATCACGCAGCGCAGGGTTGGCGAGCGATGAGTCCGAGCCGGTGTCGATCAGCAGGTTGACCCGCACGCCGTTAATGCTGCCGCGGATAACAACGAGGTGCCCAAAGCGCAGCTCGCCGCGAATCGTCGCCCAGCCGCGCAAGCGCCGCGCGCCTTGCGATGGAATAATCTCAATGCAATTGCGCTCGAAGTCCATGCGCAAGCGGCGTCCCTGCATTCCATCAACGCCAAGCAATCCTTGCTCGCCCGCCAGCACGGCGCCGTGCAGCAACGGCAGCGCCGTCGTGCTGAGCGAGAGTTGGCCGTATTGGAGCGAGTCGACATCAACCAGCGGCGCGGTGGAGACGCCGTGCACCGAATGCACTTCGCCGCTGCCGTTCGCCGTTAGCCCCAGATACGTAGCCAGTCCTTCGGACAGCACGGATCGATTGGCGCCAGTATCGACAATAAAGCGGAACGGCCCCTGCCCGTTGACGGTGATCGGCGCAACGACGCGGCCGAGGCGATCGGAGCGCGTCGGGCCGAGCGCGAAATCGAGCGGCGTGGCCTCTTGGTAGGCGGCCAAATCGGGCGCATCGACGCACTCAGCCGCGGCGTTGGCGGCCAAGGCCACGACGCAGGCGGCGATCGCGATGAATCGTCCGATCCCATCCATCGCTCGCGAGCATGAGCCGCACGGCGCCCACACGCCAGTGACAAGCCGCTCAACTTCCCGAGAGCGCCTCCATGCTCGACGAAGCGAAGCACACATGCGACGGATGGCCGATGATCGAACGCACGACCCTCACCGGCGCCGATGGCTTTTCCCTCTCCGCCCTGCGCGCGGCGCCGCAGTCAGAGCCCGTGGGCGGCGTCGTCGTCCTGCAGGAGATCTTCGGTCTCAGCGATCACGTGGCGGAGATGTGCGGTGTCTTCGCAGATGCGGGATACGTCGCGTTGGCGCCTGGCCTGTTCGACCGCATCGAGCGCGACTTCCAAGCCGGACACGACGCCGCCGGCCTGCAGAAGGGCATCGGCGCAGTGATGAATTCGCCCTGGCCACAAGTCGTCGCCGATATTCAGGCCGCCATCGATGCGCTGCCGCAACCGGTTTACGTCACGGGCTTTTGCTATGGCGGCGCCGCGGCATGGCTGGCGGCGGCGCAATGCACCGGGCTGAAGGCTGCATCCTCCTTCTACGGAAGGCTGATCGCCAATTTGCTGGAGCACACGCCGCAAGTTCCGATCATGCTGCACTACGGTGCGCGCGATGATTCAATTCCACCCGAAAATGTCGAGCGCGTGCGTCTAGCGGCGCCGGATGCGCCTCTCTATCTCTACGACGCTGGCCACGGCTTCTGCCGCGCCGGCAGCCAAGACTTCGATGCCGCCGCCCGCGATCTGGCGGTGGCGCGCACGTTGGATTGGTTCGCGCGCTGGCGTTGAGGAGTTTTGCATGAGCATCGATCACGTGTCCGTCGGCGTCACCAACATCAAACGCTCGAAGGCGTTCTATGACGCAGCTCTGGCGCCGCTCGGGATGAATCCAGTGATGCCGGTTGAGTTTGGCGGCCAACTTGTCGGCGTCGGCTACGGCAAGCCGGGCAAGCCAAGCTTCTGGATCCAGCTTCCGATCAACGGCCAAGCCGCCAGCATGGGCAATGGCGTTCACATCGCCTTCCGCGCTACCAGCCGCGCCGAGGTAGACGCCTTCTTCATCGCCGCGCTCGAACAAGGCGGCGTCGAGGATGGCCGCCCCGGCCTGCGCACCGAATATCATCCGGACTATTACGGCGCCTTCGTCCGCGATCCTGACGGCAACAAGATCGAAGCGTGCGCCCATCAGCATGAGTGACAGCGCGCCGATCGCCGTTATCGGCGCGGGTCCGGCTGGATTGATCGCGGCGGAAGTGCTGAGCGCGACTGGCAAACGCGTCGTCGTCTACGAACGCATGCCCAGTGTCGGGCGCAAGTTTCTGATGGCCGGTCGGGGCGGGCTAAACCTCACGCATGCCGAAGACCTCGCACGCTTCCTCACGCGCTACGCCGAAGCCACGCCGCATCTGCGTCCAATGCTTGAGGCGCTCACGCCGGCCGATCTTATCGCCTGGGCGGAGGGCCTCGATCAGGAAACGTTCGTCGGCTCAAGCGGGCGCGTGTTTCCCAAAGCCATGAAAGCCTCGCCGCTGTTGCGCACTTGGCTCGTGCGGTTGGAGGCGCAGGGCGTGACCATTCGCACGCGCGTGCGGTGGATAGGCTGGGATGATGATGGCGCGCTGCGGTTCGAAAGTCCGGATGGTGTTGAACGGGTTCACGCGTCCACGACACTGCTGGCACTCGGCGGCGCGAGCTGGCCGCGCCTCGGATCGGACGGCGTATGGACAGATCTACTCTCCGCACGCGGCGTCGATCTCGCGCCGCTGAAGCCAGCGAACGTCGGCTTCAATGTTGCCTGGAGCGACCACTTTCGCGATCGCTTCGCCGGAGAGCCGCTCAAGACTGTCGCGCTACGCTTTGGCGCGCACGCGGCCCGTGGCGACCTGACGATTACGCACTACGGCGTCGAAGGCGGCGCCGTCTACGCCATCTCAGCGCCGCTGCGCGACGCCTTGGCGAACGGTCCCGTCACACTCACCATCGATCTGCGTCCGACCATGACAAGCGCGGAGATCGCCGCGAAACTCATGCACGCCCGCGCCAGCGATACGCTCTCGACCATTTTGCGCAAACTGCTCCACCTCTCGCCCGTAGCGATCAATTTGCTGCGGGAAGCCACGGGCGGGCCGCCCCTCGGCGGCCCCGAAGCGTTGGCTGATCTGATCAAGGCCGTACCCATCACGATCGCCAGCCCGCGCGGCCTCGATCGCGCCATCTCGACCGCCGGCGGCGTCGCCTGGAGCGCCGTCGATGCGAACCTCCAGCTCAAAGCCGTCCCCGGCGTCTACGTCGCTGGCGAGATGCTGGACTGGGAGGCGCCGACGGGCGGCTACCTGTTGCAGGGCTGCTTCGCCACCGGCGCCTGGGCCGCGCGCGCGATCCTCAGGCAAGCCGGGCTCCCCGGAACAGCGCCCAGCCTTGCCCGCCCCGAGGGGCGCTGCTAGCTACCCCCTCCCCAAGGACAGACATGGCTCAGACCTCGCCCACGATGAACGTGATGATCGCCGCCGCCCGCAAAGCGGCGAAAGCGTTGGCGCGCGATTTTGGCGAAGTCGAAAACCTGCAGGTGTCGCGCAAAGGGCCGAGCGATTTCGTCAGCTCCGCCGATATCAAGGCCGAGAAGACGATCCACGAGGAACTCTCCAAGGCGCGGCCGGGCTATGGCTTTGTCATGGAGGAGCGCGGCCTGGTCGAAGGCTCCGACAAGTCGCACCGCTGGCTGGTCGATCCGCTCGACGGCACCACCAACTTTCTGCACGGCATCCCACACTTCGCCATCTCGATCGGGCTGGAGCGCGAGGGCGTTCTGGTGGCCGGCGTTGTCTTCAATGTCGTGCGCGACGAATTGTTCTGGGCCGAGAAAGGCGCCGGCGCTTATCTGAACGACCGCCGCCTGCGCGTCGCCGCTCGCAGCGATATGCGCGAATGCGTGTTCGCCACCGGCACGCCGTTCCATGGCAAGCCTGGCCATGAGACAGCGCTTGGCGAAATCGAGCGTGTGATCGCTGGCACCGCTGGCATTCGCCGCTTCGGTTCCGCGGCGCTGGATTTAGCTTACGTCGCGGCGGGCCGTTATGACGGCTATTGGGAACGCGGCCTCAATGTCTGGGACATCGCCGCTGGCGTCGTGCTCGTCCGCGAAGCCGGCGGTACGGTTACCGAGATCGATGGCGGCGACTTCATGAAGACCGGCGCTATCCTTGCGTCAAACCCCTCGCTTACGCCGAAGCTGACGCAAGCCGTGCGCGGTTGATCGCGCGCCTCCACTCGTGAACACTATCGGCCAATAAGCTCGCCCCTGCTTCGGGGACAGAGCGGGAGGTTGAGCTTGAGCGATAGCGCCCGAACCGAACGCAAGGTCTCCATGTGGGAGATTGCCGCATTCGCGGCACCCGCGGCGCCGCTGCTGGCGCTCTCGCTGCCAGTGATCATCTTTCTGCCACCGCACTTCGCCGAGCATTTGGGATTGCCGCTATGGGTGGTGTCGGCGATCTTCCTAGGCGCGCGCGTATTCGATCTCTTGATTGATCCCTGGTTCGGCGGCGTGCAGGACCGCACTGAATCGAGCTTCGGGCGACGCCGATTTTGGCTCGGCGTCTGCGCGCCAGTGCTCATGATCCTGCTATTTGTCGTGTTTCTCGGCTTGCCGCCGGGCGTCTCCGCAATCGTGGCGGGGCTCGCCATTTTTCTGATGTATCTGCCGTACGCCGGCATGATGATCGCGCACCTTGGTTGGGCTGGCGAGCTGCAGCCGACGTACCACGGCCGCACGCACGTGCTCGGCGCGGTGCAAACCGCCAGCATGATCGGTCAGGTGGCGATGCTGATCATCGCCGCGGTGGTGGTGCAAGGCATGGGCGGATCGAACGCCGATGCCGTGCACGCCATGGGCTGGACGCTGCTTGTACTGGTGCCGATCACTGTGTGGCTGGCGTTACAGTTCGTGCGCGAACCGCAACGGCCGCCGCAGCCGCACCTTTCTCTCCGGGAGACCCTGAGCACGCTGTTCTCAAACAGGCTGGCGATGCGCGTGCTGCTGCCGGATTTGCTGCTCGGCGTCGCACAAGGCGCGTCAGGCGGACTCTTTCTCTTCTACTTCCAATTCGTGCTGCGCTTCGAAGATTCGGCGCAGACGCTGCTCGCGATCTATTTTGTCGCCGGTCTGCTCGGGGTGCCAATCTGGTGGTGGCTGGCGCGGCGCTACGGCAAACACGTGAGCCTGCAATTCGCGCTCGTGTTCGCCAGCGTGACAACGGCGGGGCTCTATTTCCTGCCGCCGGGAAATTTTGGTTTGGTTGCGCCGCTTATGGCGATCGCGGGCTTGGCGCAAGGCGGGGGCGTGCTGCTGACGCGGGCGCTAATGGCCGATGTTGTCGACGAAGACGAACTGCGCACCGGCGCGCGCCGCTCCGGTCTCTATTTCGGCGTGCTGCTCACGACATCGAAGCTCGGGATCGCCGCCGGCCCCATCACGTACTTCATCCTCGGCCTTGTCGGCTTCGTTCCGGCGCTCGGCGCCGAAAACAGCGGCACGGCGCTCGGCATGCTGTCGTTCTTGTTTATCGGGGTACCAGTGCTGCTGTTCTTGGCGGCCGCCTACTCACTCCGCCGCTATCCCCTTGACGAGGAAGCGCAAGCGAAGCTTCACGCCGCCATCGAAGCGCGCCAAGCGGTGAACAGCGAAAACACTTTGGGGCCAGTCACCAAATAGCGCTTCCACATGCGGACCGGCTCACTGGCCAGCCGATGCAGCCATTCGAGCCCCGCCGTGCGCATCCAATGCGGCGCACGATGGGTGCGGCCCGAGAGAAAATCCAACGCCGCGCCGACGCACAGACCAACGCCGCGCGCGTCCGCGTGCTGGGTCAGGGCGTAGCCGATCAGCTCCTGCTGCGGGGCGCCGACGCAAATGAAGGTAAAGCGCGACGGCTGCGCCGCCGCGAACGCCGCTGCCGCAACAATCGCTTCCGGCTTGTTACGCAGCCCCATCGGCGCCTTGTGCCAACGGACGTCGGTCAGCCCGTAGCGATCCTTCAGCGCGTCGATACCATCGCGGTCGCCGCCAATAATGGTGACCGGCTCATGGCGATCGATCACTGTATCGAGCAAACGCTCGGCCAGATCGGCGCCCGTAGCGACGGGAAGATCAAAGCCAACGCGCGCGGCGAGGCTTTGCAGAATGCGGCTATCGTTCAGAAGCAACCAAGCGCGATCATAGAGCGCGCGACGCGCCGGCTCGTTGGCGAGGCCGACAATATGGTCAACGTTCGGCGTCGCGACATACGCGAACGGCAAGTCGAGACTGGCGCGAACCGCGACCGTGTCCAACGCTGCGTCGAGATCTAAACCTCTGAAGTGGAGATCGAGAAAGTCCACGCCGCGCGATGCCGGGGCGATGCCGTCGAAAGCCATGCTATTAACCCAAACGAGATTTTAACGTCGCTTGAGCGCCCTATGCAGAAAGCGGGCCGGATGAATCGCGTCGCGCGCTATTTGCGGTAACAGCGGCGGTTCTGCGTACATTTCGCTCGCGATTATTTCGCCAAGCAGAGGCGCAAGCGTCAGTCCGCGCGCGCCCAGACCGCCGATAACGTAAACGCCGGCATGCGCTGGCGACATCGCATCGGTCTCGATTTTGCGCCCGTGTGCGAGATCGGCATACTGCGCCAGCCACGCGTGCGCGTCTGGCAGCAATCCGGCGATCGGCGCGAAATCGGGCGTCGTCACCCGAATGGCGGCGCGCGATTGCAGCGCATCAGCGTTAACGCTAGCGGCGATGTCGGGCGCGAGTCCAACCAGTGCGGCGAGGTTACGCGTACGCGAGGCGCCGTCCGCGACCGCCGCGCTATCTGACGCCGACTTGTCGAAGGTCGCGCCAAACAAAACACCACCGTCAAAAGGGGCAACATAACTGCCACGCACCAGCGCGTGCGCGGGCGCCGCGCCAGCACCCCACTCGATCTGACCGCGCGAGAGCGCGATCGGCAGAAACTGAGCCGCCGCGAACTGGCTTAGCGCCGAGCCGCACGCGAGCACGACCGCATCCGCTTTCAGCAGCGCCCGTCCATCCGGCGCGCGCAGCACCCAGCCCTCGCCCGCGCGCTCCAGAGCCGTCACTGGCGCTTCGCACATGAGCGTCGCGCCGCTCAGCATCTTCTCGATCGCCGCGCCCGGCCGCACCAGCCCAGCGCGCGCGTGTAGCGCCGTGTTCTCGCTCAGCGCGCTAAACCAGGCTTCGGGCAGTGGGGGATCGGCAAGCAGATCGGTCAGGGCAGCGTCGTCTTCGCCGATTTCAGCGACGCCGCAGCGTTCGAAGACGCCAAGCGCTTCGTACGTCGCCACCGCGTGCAGATAGGCGGCGAGGTAGAAGTCCTTCAGCACGCCGCCGCGATCAAGCCGCGGCATCACCAGGGCGGCCGGATTGCCGCTCGCGCCCGCGCCCAGCGCCGACGCCGCCTCGAGCACGATCGCCTCCACTCCGCGCCGCGCGAGCGCCTGCGCACAAGCGGCGCCCGCGATTCCAGCGCCAAGCACAGCGACGCGTTTGGGGTGGCTGGGTGCGTAAGGATAGATCGACGGGGCCTCGGGCGTCGGAGTCTCAAGAATCGCCTCCAGCCGCTCGCGCTTGGCCCCGAAGCCCGGCTTCTTCTCCACAACAAAGCCAGCGGCCCTGAGACTGCGGCGGACCTCGCCAGCCACGGTGAAGCTCGCGACACGGGCGCCGGGCGCACTGAGTCGGGCGATGTGGGCCAGTGACGCCAGCGACCACATCCCCGGATTACGCGCCGGGGCGAAGCCGTCGAGAAACCAAGCGTCAAACTGGCCCGTCAAACCAGCGAGAATCGTTTCGGCTTCGCCTATGAACACCGTGAGCGAAAGTCCGTCTTCCGGAAACCAGAGCCGCTGTGGCGCATAGGCGCGAACCGGCCACTGGCCCAGAAGCCGTTGTGAAAGCTCGCTTATCTCAGGAAAGGCAGCGAGCGCGCGGGCGGCGTCGGCCCTTGCGAGGGGGAATGCCTCGATGGTTGAGATATGCAATTGCGCATGGGGTCTTTTGGACGATTTCCACGCCCGCCAAGCTGCTAAAATGTTCAATCCAGTGCCGAATCCCAGTTCGCACAGGGCGAAATGATCCCTGTTTTTCCAAACTTCGGGCAAACCACAACCGGCAAGGAAGACGGCCTCGGCCTCGTCCAATCCTCCGCGACGGGAATAGTAGACGTCGTCGAAGGCTTCGGCGCGCGGCGCTTTCGGGTCGCTCCAGTCCAGGCGGGGCATGGGCGGTAGGCGCGGCATCGCTGGTCCCAAACGCAAACGAGCCGCCCTTTCGGGCGGCTCGTCGCAAACTACTTCCGCAAAATAGCGATTACGGAGTGGTCGTGGTCGTGGTCGTGCCGCTCGGCGTGGTTTCCGTCGTGGTCGCAGCAGCCGGATCGGTCGGCGCAGCAGCCGGATCGGTCGGAGCAGCAGCCGGATCGGCAGCCGGTTCGGTCACTTCTGCCGGAGCTTCGACAGTCGTCGTTTGGCCGCAGGCCGCAACGCCGAAGGCGAGAACAGCAGCGGCAGCAGCAGCCATGCCCAATTTGAACTTCGTCATAGGTTCTACCCCTCGTCTCAGCGCCGGAGTTAGCCCCCGACGCGGGAGGCGACTCCATGCCAAGGATTAACCCCATTGGCAAGCGGCGCGTGCTTTAAGGGCCATGCAAATTAGCATAGCTCGGCGCTCATAAGTCAGGACTTAGCACTAGCTCTCCGCGGCTGCCGCCAACGATTCTTCCAGTTGCGCGAAGGTCGGCTGCATCGTCGACGGCACAGAACCGCGTCCGATCTCTACTGAAACTTGCGCCGCATTGCCGTGCAAGTGCGCGACGAGCACATCGCGAATGATTTTGTAAAATTGCGCGTCGTGCTCAATGACGCCGTTCAAGCGCGACGCGATCGGGCCAACGATACCGTAGGCGAGGAACACGCCGAGAAAAGTTCCGACCAGGGCTTTGCCGATCATCAGGCCGAGGATTTCCGGCGGCTCGTTGATCGCGCCCATCGTTTTTACGATGCCGAGCACGGCCGCAACGATGCCGAGCGCCGGCAGGCCATCGGCCATGCCCTGCAGCGCATGCGCGGGATGCAGGCTCTCGTGGTGATGCTTTTCGATCTGCTTTTCCATGGCGTCCTCGACCTGGTGCGGGTCGTCGAGGTTCATGGTCATCATGCGCAGCGTGTCGCAGATGAAATCGACCACGAAGTGGTCTTTGCAAAGCTTGGGGTACTTCTGAAAGATCGCGCTTTCGTTGGGCTTTTCGATATGTTGCTCAAGCGCCACCACGCCTTTGGTCTTCATCAGCTTGGTCAGCTGAAAGAGCAGCGCCAGCAGGTCCGAATAATCCTTCTTGCCCCACTTGGGGCCCGACATGACTTTGCCGAAGCCGCCGGCGACCTGCTTTAGGCCATGCATGTCATTAGAAATGATGAGCGCGCCGAGGGCGGCGCCGCCGATCATCATGAACTCCATCGGCGCTGCTTCGATCAGCACTTCGAAGTGGCCGCCCGCGAGCATAAAGCCCCCGAACACCATGCCGAACACAACAACGAGGCCGATAATTGGAAACATGGATAACGGGTGTTTACCGAAAGAGCCGCTGGGACCTCCGGCTTATGCCCCATCGCGCTTAACGCGCCGTTTCGGCTGTTAGCCTTTCTGCGCTGTTTGCTAGTTTCCGTTTCGTCAACGCTCTTTCCCGCCGACGCCGTTTCAGCGTAGCAAGACGCTCACGCGCTCATGCCAGACATCCAACCTCCCCAGACCGAAGGCGTGCATGCGGACAGCCGCGCGCCGATCGGACGCAACCGGCAATTCCGGCTGCTGTTCTTCTGTCTACTCGTGATCGGCGCCGGCAATTCAATGTTGCTGGCGGTCGCGCCGCCTTTGGTGCGCGAGTTACGGTTGCCGGATTCGAGCGTCGGCTGGATCTTCTCGCTCTCGGCTTTGCTCTGGGTGGTGATGAGCCCCGGCTGGGGGCGGCTCTCGGATAGGATTGGACGCAAGCCCGTCGCAGCGCTCGGACTTGGCGCCTACGCGGTGTCGATGGCGTTGTTCGGCCTCGTCGTCATGCTTGGGCAAGCCGGCTTTATCATGGGCGCTTGGCTCTTCATCTGGCTGATGCTGGCGCGCGCGATCTTCGGCGCGTTCGGCTCCGCCTCCTCGCCCGCCGCGCAAGCATACATCGCCGACCGAACCACGCGCATGGAGCGCACCGAACAACTCGCCGGCCTCACGGCCGCGTTCGCGATGGGCCAAGCCTTCGGCCCAGCGATATGCGCTGCGCTCGCCGCCAAGTTTGGCTTAGTGTTTCCGATCTGGCTGGTCGCCCTGCTCGCGGCGATCGCGTCCTTCATGATCTGGCGCTATTTGCCAGAGAACACGCCGCCGAAGACCGAGCGGCCGCGCGGCGAATGGCGCGAGTCGCTGAAGCTGATCACCGATAATCGTCTCTCCGCTTTTTTGATCTATGGTTTTGCGCTCTCAGTCGTGGCGGGGGTCACTGTGCAAGTGTTCGGCCTCTTCACGATGGACCGCCTCGGCGCCTCGGGCGAAAGCGGCGCCGAACTCACAGCTGCTGGCTTCATGGTCAACGCGCTGGCGCTGCTCGCAACGCAGATGGCGATACTGCCGCGGCTGAAACTCGGGTCGCGCGGTTTGATGGCGTGGGGCGCTGGACTGTTGGCCCTCGGCGTCGGCGTCCAAATCATCGCCGACAGCCTCGCTGCATTGCTGGTGTCACAAGCGGTGCAGGGGCTAGGCGCAGGATTGGCGAGGCCCGGCTTCGCCGGCGGCGCCTCCGTGGCGGTGAGGCCGGAAGAGCAAGGCAGCGCGGCGGGTCTTGTCGTCGCCGCCAACGGCGCGGGCTTTGTGTTTTCGCCCCTAATCGGCGGCGTCGTCTACGAAACCGTCGGCATGAATGCGCCGCTGATCATCATGCTGGTGCTGCTGACCGCGATGATGGTGTTTGCTCTGCGCAGCCGCCGTTTGCGACATGCCGCCATAATCGACACGTCGCCGTCTGACCCGACAACGCCAAGCTAGCCCCCCGCGGCGCGCGCGGCTTCCAAAACGACATCGGTCGCCCGGCCGCGCACCTCCAGGCCGCGCGCGCGTTCGAAAGCGCGAATGGCGTTTCGAGTGCGCGTGCCGATGACGCCGTCGGCCGTGCCGGCGCTGTAGCCCTGGCGGTTGAGCAAGCGTTGCAACTCGCGAATGCCGCTGCGATCCAGCCCGCGCGGTTCGCGCGCCGCTTCAGGGGCGACAGCGACGCCGGCCCGCGCACGTACTTCGTTGAGCAGGGTCTCGGTCGGGAAACCATCGGCGGGCAGATTCTGCGCTGCCTGAAAGGCGCGCACGGCGCGGCGGGTGCCGCTGCCGAAGAGCCCGTCAGCCGGTCCCGCATCATAACCCATCCCATTCAGCAGCGTTTGCAGTTCCAACGTCTGCTCGCGATTGAGCGAGCCGATTTGCGTCGGCCAGCTGCGCACCAGCGTGCTAGCGCCGCCATCAAGGGCGCGTCCAAGCAACGCCACGACAAGCGCGTAGCGGTCGGAATTGTTGTAGCGGCGGATAACGCCGAAGTTCGGATGTAGCAGCAGCGCCGGCCCTTGCGCGCCCGCCGGCAAGAAGAGTTGTGACTGCAGCGCGCCGTCGCCCCACGCTTGGCCGTCAATACGGGTGACGCCGCGCGCAGCCCAATCGGCAACCGTGCGCGACGTACCGTCGGCAAGGGCATAGTCGAAATTGTTCGGTAGCCGCACTTCATCAAACACAGGCTGACCACGCTGCCAGCCGCGATCCTGCAAATAATTGCCGATCGATGCGGCGACATCGCCGCGATTATTCCAAATGTCGCGATGGCCATCGCCGTCCCAATCGACAGCAGTGGTGAGATAAACATCCGGCATAAATTGCGGCTGGCCCAGCGCGCCGGCCCACGAGGAGTTCAGCTGCGCGGGCTCGGCCAGACCGCGCTCGACCATCTCGGTCAGCGCCAGCAGATAGCCTTCGAACTGTTCGCGCCGGCGGCCCTCGAACGCCAACGTCGAAAGCGCCGCCGCCGCTTGGTAGTTCAGCGCCGCGTCACCGTAATTGCTCTCCAGACCCCAGATGCCGACGATAATGCCGCTCGGCACGCCGTAGCGGGCTTCGACCGCATCAAGCGTGGAGCCAATCGAAGATTTGAGCGCGCGGCCGTCGTTCAGGCGCCGCTCGGTGACGCGATTGGTGACGTAATCCCAGACGGGGCTGACGAACTCGGGCTGGCGCTGATCCAACTCGACAATGCGGGGGTCCGGGGTAATGCCGTTCAGCAGCCGGCCTAGGACGGCCGGATCACGGCCGCGGCCAACGGCGCGGCGAGCGAAATCGTCGCGCCAAGCGTCGAACTCGGCGTTGCCAGAGGTGGCGAAGCTCGGGGGCGTCGGCGCGGGTTGGGCTACTACGGAGGATGGTCCGCAGGCGATGGCCAGCGAGATCGCCGCCGCCAGGATCATTGCACGCGCCATCCAGTACCTCTTCATCATCGGGCTAAAACGCCTCTAGGGTGCGTCGGGGGCCACATCAACGTTCCCCTACATTGACTTACGTCCGACCCACCCTTATTGACCCCGCTTCCCAATTCGCCCCGGACATTTCGGCCATGAAAGTTAAGTCGTCTCTCAAGTCGCTGAAGGCCCGTCACCGGGCCTGCCGGGTCGTGCGCCGTAAGGGTCGGGTCTACATCATCAACAAGGTAGACCCGCGTTATAAGGCGAAGCAGGGCTGAAATAGGCCGTATTTCGAGCCCACAGGCGCCATCGCCCACTCGCGGGCATAGTGAAAATCAAGTAAGTTGAACGCGATTCATCGCGATGCGCCGCTTTGTCCTAGCTTTCGCAGCTGCCCTGACGCTCGCCTCATGCGGGGCGGACACCCGCGCCGCGCGCGCCGATCCGGAACTCGACGGTCTGTTCGAGCAATTGCACCAGGCGCCTGACGCCGCCGCCGCCACGCCGATCCAGCAGGCGATCTTGGCCAAATGGTCCGACTCAGGCTCCCCCACCGTCAACATCCTTCTCGAACGCGCCACCGCCGCCGCTGCCGAGGGCGACCAGGAATTGGCCGAAGGCTTCCTCGATCAAGCCAGCGCGCTCGCGCCCGACTACGCCGAGCCGTGGCGCCTGCGCGCCAACATCGCCTACGGCGTCGAGGACTACGCCGGCGCGATCGAAGCCATTCAAGAAACGCTGAAGCGCGAGCCGCGCCACTTCGGCGCCATGGCCGGCCTCGGACTGATCTACGAAGAACTCGGCCAGCAACGCGCCGCGCTCGAAGCTTTCCGCGCCGCGCTCGTCATCCACCCCAATTACGACGTCGCGCTTGAAGGCGTGCGCCGCTTAGAGCCGCGCGTCGACGGCCGCGACGCATGATCGTCTGGCTCGTCGCCGCCGCACTCGCGGCGGCGCTGGCAGGCTGGTGGCTCAACGCCAACGCTGAGCGCTACACGCGCCGCGTCGAAGCACGTTTTCCCGCCCAGGGCCGTTTCATCGAAGCTGAAGGCGCGCGCATTCATCTGCGCGAGGCGGGACCCGAGCACGGCCCGCGAATGCTGCTCATGCACGGCGCCAGCTCAAACCTCGCCGAATTGTGGGGACCGCTGGCGGAGGAGTTCTCGCCGCTGCACCGCGTCGTGGCCTACGACCGCCCCGGCCTCGGCCATTCCACCCGTCCGCGCCGCAACGCCCACACGCTGGCGCTGCAAGCGCGCATCGCCGCGCGCGTGCTCGAAGCAACCGGCGGCTCTGCTCTCGTTGTCGCGCACTCGCTCGGCGCCGGCGTGGCGTTGCGGCTCGCGCTCGATCACCCGCACCTCGTCAACGGCATGGTGCTGATCGCGCCGGCCAGTCACCCCTATCCCGGCAAGCCGGCTTGGTGGGCGCGTCTGGCGGCGACACCGCTCATCGGCAGCGTCTTTGCGCTGCTCATCCCGTGGCTTGGCCCGATCCGCAGCCAAGCGAGCGTCGCCAATAATTTTTGGCCGCAGCCTGTGCCTGTGAGCTACCTCGACGAGGCCGCCGTTCCGCTCATCTTCCGGCCGGCCGCCTTTCGCGCCAGCGCCCGCGACGTCGTCGCCACCAATGCCGAATTCGGCGCGCAGCAGCCGCGTTACGCCGACTTACTCACACCCGCGGTGATCATCACGGCGGAAAAGGACCGAATAGTCTCCCCGAAGCGCCACGCCCGCGCTTTGGCGGCCGATTTGCCCGCGGCTGAGCTCGTGATTGCGCCCGACGCCGGCCATATGCCGCATCGTCTGAGGACAGATCTCGTCATCGCGGCGATTCGGCGTGTCAACGAGCTGACGTCAGCGCCAGTCGAAGGCTAACCTTTCTCAACGATTCGATTCTCGAAACGATTGAGGAAGATATGGCCATGCCGGATTTTGGTGGGACGGACACGGTCGTCGCGACGCAATCGCTGACGCAAACCGCGCAAGAAAAACTGCGCCAGCTGGTGGCCCGCATCGAGCGGCTTGAGGAAGAGAAAAAGTCGATCTCCGACGACATCAAGGAGACCTACGCCGAAGCCAAGAGCACCGGCTTTGACTCCAAGGTGCTGCGCCAAGTGATCCGCTTCCGCAAACAAGACCGCCAAGAGCGCGAAGAGCAAGAGCAAGTGCGCGAGCTCTATCTGCACGCGCTGGGCGAGATTTAGGCCGACACTCCCATCACCGTCATTCCGGACGCGCGAAGCGCGATCCGGAACCCAGGGGCCACCAACGCGACGCTTGCCCCTGGGTCCCGGGTTCTCGCTGCGCGAGCCCCGGGATGACGGATGACGTTGTCACGGCTAACGTCGTGGCATAATGCCCCGCGAGGTCGATCCTAAGCAGACGCGCAAGGCGCTGCGCATCGTGCGCAAGCTGGCCGCCAAAAGCGCCGCGCCAGAGACGATCGATCCCGAGACTGGCGAAGTGAAACCGGGCGAAGGCACGGTCGACTATTCGCAGTGGGAAAACGAGTTTCTCACCGAGGTCGACAAGCGACTCGAAAAATACGGCTCGGCCTTCAACGATCTCGGCAAAGGCCGCAAAGAGGACGCGCTGTCCAATCTGCAAACCGTGAAACTGAAAGAGATCGCCGCCAAGGCGCGCGGCAAGAAGCGCAAGGGCTTCACCACCAAGAAGCCGCTCGGCTGGAAAAACCGCCCGCCCCGTCCAGAACGCGACTGAGCGCTTGACTAACTCATAGCCACGTAGCTATACGTTAACTCATAGCCCTCCGGCTATGGATTAGACCATGTCCGCCGCGCACGATGAACTCTTCCGAACGCTCGCAGATCCGACGCGGCGCGCGATCTTTGAACGGCTTTGCCGCGAGGGCGAGAAGACGGTCGGCGCACTCACGGAGCGCGCGGGCGTTTCGCAGCCCGTCGTCTCCAAGCACCTCGGCGTGCTGAAGCAAGCGGGCTTGGTGCGCGACCGGCACGAAGGCCGGCACACGCATTACAGCGCCCAACTCAGCGCACTGGCGCCGCTGATCGATTGGACAAGCAAAATGACCGGCTTCTGGGAAAGCCGCTTCGATGCGCTCGAAGATTTGCTGAAGAGGATGGACCAATGACCGAAACACGCTCCGTCGTCATCGAACGCGAAATCGCGCATCCGCCGGAAAAGCTCTGGCGCGCGCTGACGCAGCCGCATCTCATCGCGGACTGGCTGATGAAGAACGATTTTGCGCCGAACGTCGGCCACCGCTTCAAGTTGAGCGGCGATTGGGGCGGCGTGTTGGATTGCGAAGTGCTCGAGGTCGAGCCCAACAAGACGCTCTCCTACACCTGGAATTACGAAAACGATGATGCGGCCTACGCGCTGCAAAGCGTGGTGACATTCACGCTGACGCCCACCAGCACCGGCACGCATCTGCGCATGGAGCAAGCCGGCTTCCGTCCGGATCAGAAGCAAGCCTACGGCGGCGCGCACGCCGGTTGGAAGCAATTCTTCGACAAGCTGGACGGCGTGTTAGCGCGCGAGAGTTAAGGAGCTTCACATGAACACATGGATTCGTCAGTTCCACCGCTGGACGTCGATCGCCTTCACGCTGACGGTCATCGTCACCTTCATCGCCCTGGCCCAGAAGGAGCCGATCGTCTGGATATCGTACGTGCCCCTGCTTCCCCTTTTCTTGTTGTTGCTGACCGGGCTCTACCTATTCGTGCTCCCGTACATGGCTAAGGGGCGTCGCTCAGGCGTTGCGGAGTAAGCAAATGGCCAAGAAGGCGAAAGCCGCAAAGAAAGCAGGCGCCAAGCCAAGCAAGGCGCCAGCGAAGCAGACGGCAAAACCAAAGCTGCTGTCCGGCGGCAATCCGCAGATCGCCAAGGCTTACGGCGATGCGCCGGTGCAGGCGTACATCGCGGCGATGCCGGAGTGGAAAAGCGATGTCGGCGCTCGCCTCGACGCGATCATCACGCGCACCGTGCCGCGTGTGCGCAAAGCGGTAAAATGGAATTCGCCGATGTACGGCATTTCCGACAACGTCTGGTTTATGAGCTTCCACGTCTTCACGCGCTACGTGAAAGTGGCGTTCTTCCGCGGCGCGTCGCTGCGCCCCGTGCCGCCCGGCACGTCGAAGCAGAAGGACGTGCGCTATCTCGACATCCACGAAGACGACGAGATCGACGAGGCGCAGATCGCGGCGTGGGTGAAGCAGGCGAGCAAACTGCCCGGCGAGAAGATGTGAGCGGCGCTACGACGAAAGCAGCGCCACCGCCACAATCAAATTAATCGCCGCGGCGCCCCACAACAGCGCGCCGAACGGCTGCTTTCTGGTCTTGTGGCGAAACATCTGCTGCCCGAGCAGCGCGCCGAATGCGCCGCCGAACAACGCCAGCGTCAGCAATGTGCGCTCAGGCACGCGCGATTGCCGCGTCACGCTGCGCTGTTTGTCCCAACCGAACGCGAGGAACGCAACAACGTTGACGCCAGTCCAAAGCACTAGCGCCAACGTCATCGCTTCCCTCAGCCCTCGCCGACGGCGCGTTCTTCGAGCCCGTATTCGCGCAGCTTGCGATAGAGCGTCGAGCGGCCGATGCCGAGGCGGCGCGCCACTTCGGACATATGGCCAGCGTAGTGATCGATAGCGAGTTCGATCAGGTCGCGTTCGATTTGCTCAAGCTGGCGCAGATGGCCTTCACCGTCGAACACCGCAACCGGCGGCGTCGGCGTTGCAGCGGCTTCGGCCACGGCTTGCGCGAACACAGCGTGCGCGGCGGTGACGTGATGGTCGTTGGCCGGCACGGGCACGTCCGCCGGCAAGGAATCGTTGGCGGCGAGCAGCGGCTTCAGACCCGCGATCTGCGGGAAGTCCTCTGGCTGCAGCACGTCACCTTCGCAGAGGATGACAGCGCGAAACACCGAGTTCTCGAGTTGGCGAACATTGCCCGGCCATTCGTAATCCATAAGCATTTGCATCGCCGCTTGCGAAGCGCCGCGGACGCTGCGGCCCTCCTCGGCGTTGAAACGAGCTACGAAGCGCTGAACCAAAGTCGGCAGATCTTCCTTGCGCTCGCGCAGCGGCGGCGCTTCGATCGGGAAAACGTTCAGGCGATAGTAGAGATCTTCGCGGAAGCGATTGTCCGCGACGAGCTTGGCCAAATCCTTGTTGGTGGCGCTGATGATGCGGACATCGACCTTCACCGCGCGCTTGCCGCCGACCGGATCGACCTCGCCTTCCTGCAGCACGCGCAGCAGCTTCACCTGCATATCGAGCGGCAGTTCGCCGACTTCATCGAGGAACAGAGTGCCGGTGTGCGCTTCCACGAACTTGCCCGCGTGATTGTCGGTTGCGCCCGTGAACGAGCCCTTGGCGTGGCCGAAGAGAATGCTCTCGACCAGGTTCTCCGGAATGGCGCCGCAATTGACCGTCACGAACGGACGGCCCGCGCGTTCGGAGGCGCCCTGGATCGCTCGCGCCAGCAATTCCTTACCGACGCCGCTTTCGCCCGTGATCAGCACCGGAATGTTGGACGCCGCCGCGCGCTTGCCCATGCGCACCACCGGCGCCATCACCGGCGCGTTGGCGACCATGTCGTCAAAGCCCAATTGCCCGGTCACGCGCTTCTTCATGCGCACGACTTCGGTTTTCAGGTTCGACATTTCGAGCGCGTTGCGCACCGAAACCATAATGCGTTCTGGGCTGGCCGGCTTCACGAAGAAGTCGCTCGCACCCGCTTGCATGGCCTGCACGACCGTGTCGATGCCGCCCGAGGCGGTCAGCACGATGCACGGCAGATCGCCGCGGCGCATGCGAATTTCCTTGAGCGCTTCCTGGCCGCTCATGCCGGGCATGACGAGATCCAGAAGCACGATATCGATGTCGGCGTGCTTATCGACGGCCTCAACCGCTTGGGCGCCGTTCTCGGCCGCGCGTGTCAGGAAACCGTTGCGCTCTACCGCCGCCTGCAACAGGCGGCGCTGCGCCGGATCGTCATCGACGATCAGGATCGTCTTACCCATATCATACCCACCGTGTTTCGACGCGTTTCTCTGACGGAAACGCTGTTCGTTGGCGGGACCATAGCCAAGGGAGGTTCAGGTCGCGTTAAAATGGCACACCAGAAAGCGATTATCGTAAGCAAATACAGGCACTAGATAAACACCGTGTTCACCACATCTCTCCCCGTATGACCGAGCCTCGCGATCCAGAACGCAACCGCATCACCGCCCGCATTGGGCGGGTGGCGAAGGTTGGCGCCAACATGTCGAGCGCTGTTGTCGCGCGCGCGTCAGGCGCCGATCAAGCGACGCTGGCGCGCGTGCTAAGCCAAGCGTTGGGTCAATCCAAGGGCCCGCTGATGAAAGTGGCGCAGCTGCTTTCGACGATCCCCGACCTGTTGCCGCAAGCCTACGCGGAAGAGTTCCGTAAACTGCAGGCGCACGCGCCGGCCATGGGGTGGCCGTTCGTGCAACGCCGCATGCGCGCCGAGCTTGGTGCGGATTGGGAAAGCAAGTTCGCAGGCTTCGAGCGTGAAGCGGCGGCGGCGGCCTCGCTCGGCCAAGTCCACCGCGCCACCTCACACGACGGCCAAGCGCTTGCCTGCAAGCTCCAATACCCAGACATGGCCAGCGCCGTCGAAGCCGACCTGGGTCAGCTGAAGACGCTTCTCGGTTTGTTCAAGAACATGGACGGCTCGATCGATTCCTCCGAAGCGGTCCTCGAAGTTGGCGAACGCTTGCGCGAGGAACTCGATTACGCCCGCGAGCTCAAACAGATGCGCCTCTTCGCATTGATGCTGGCCGACGAGCCGCGCATCCAGACGCCCGCGCCGCTGGAGGCGCTTTCCACTAAGCGCCTGCTCACCATGACGTGGCTTGAAGGCAAAGGTCTGATGCACTGGCTCGACGAGCCGCAGGAACTGCGCAACCGCATCGCCGAGCTGATGTTCAAAGCCTGGTGGGGGCCGATGACGCATTACGGCGTCATCCACGGCGACCCTCACCTCGGCAATTACGCCCTCACCGAAAACGCCGAGCGATTGCAGTTGCTCGACTTCGGCTGCGTCCGCATCTTCCCGCCGCGTTTCCTCGAAGGCGTTGTCGGCCTTTGGCGCGGCTTGAAGGTGAACGACTTGGATCAAGTCGCGCACTCGTACGAGATTTGGGGCTTCAAGAACCTCAACGCTGAGCTAATCGACGCGCTGACCATGTGGGCGCGCTTTATCTACGGGCCCATGCTCGACGACCGCGTCCGCACCATCGCCGTCGACGTGCCGCCGGGCGAATACGGCCGCCGCGAGGCGTTCGAGGTTCGCAAACGCCTGAAGACCCTGGGGCCCGTGCTTATCCCGCGCGAGTTCGTGTTCATGGACCGCGCCGCCATCGGCCTCGGCGCCGCCTTCCTGCATCTTCGCGCTGAGCTGAACTTCAGCGAGATGTTCGCGCAAAGCGTCGAGGGCTTCTCAACAGAAGCCCTCGCGCAACGCCAAGCGGAAGCAATGTCGAAGGTTGGCTTAGCTGCCTAGGACGGAGAGCACGCCTTGGTACGAGGCTAGGCCTGCGACCAGCGCCATCTGACCGGCAGAGCGATAGATCGCCGCCGACGATCCCTTCCAGCACGACGCCAACAACACAACCGTGGCGACGGCCGTGACCGGCGCGGTCCAGTAAAGCGGGTTCTGCATAGCCACGAGCACTGGCCAGATGACAAGCGCACCGCCGTGCAGCGTCGCCATCGCGACGCATCCAAAAGCTTGATTGCGGGCGCCTTGCACGAAGGTTTGGCCGGCCAGCAGCAGCGCCAGCGCCAAAAGGGGCGCGCTCGCCAACATCTGGGCGAGCAAATCTTGCCGGCCCATCATCACTGCGGCGGCAAATCCAAGGCCGGCGCCGAAAGCGCCCGCGCCAGTCAAGAAGATCATCCGCTCGGCTTGCCGGAAGTCCTTCCGCACAGCGGTTGTCGTTCCGGATGCGGTCTTAAACGGTTGTATGGCTTGGTAGGTCATCTCTTCTCAGCCCGACAGCGGCACGTGCCGCGCATCCCATCAGGCGATTAAACAGCGGCCATGTTTCTTTGTTCCTGGACCGCCGCCGACTGCTTGCACTGACGCGCCGCCGTGTGCGTTATGGGTGACACGGAGGGAGCGTTTCGGTGGAAGATAAATACGCATTGATCACGACCCTGGTGGCCGCGATCGTGCTGGCCTTCGTTTTCGGCTTTATCGCCCAGCGCTTCCGCCTCTCCCCCATCGTCGGCTACCTCGTCGCCGGCCTCGCCGTCGGCCCCTACACGCCAGGCTTCACTGGCAACGTCGAGCTGGCGCTGCAGATGTCGGAGATCGGCGTCATCCTGCTGATGTTCGGCGTCGGGCTCAAAATCTCTATCGAGGACATCTGGTCGGTGCGCTGGGTCGCAGTTCCCGGATCGGTCGTACACACCATCGCTTCGGGGGCGCTTGGATTTGGTGGCGGCCTCGCCCTTGGCATGCCCATGCTTGAAGCGCTCATCCTCGGCGCTTCGCTCTCGATCGCCAGCACCATCGTCTTCCTGCGCGCGCTTGAGGATCGCAAGCTCATGAAGACCGAGGCCGGGCGCATTGGCGTCTCGTGGCTTCTGGTCGAAGACCTGCTGATCGTCCTCGCCATCGTCGTGCTTCCGGCTTTGGTGTGGGCGATGTCGGCGGAGGGCGCTTCGCTATCGCCGTGGCGCGTGCTGGGGGCACTGGGCATTACCTTCGCCAAGATCGCCGGCTTCATCGCGCTGATGCTGGTCATTGGCGCGCGGCTGTTTCCCTGGCTCATCATCCAGATCGCCCACACCAAATCGCGCGAGCTTCTGTCCCTTGGCACACTTTCACTGGCGCTCGGCGTCGCCTGGGCAGCTTATTTCTGGTTCGACGCCAGCTTCGCGCTTGGCGCTTTCCTTGGTGGGCTGGCGCTCAACGGCACCAAGTTCAGTCACAAGGTGGCCGAGGATTCACTGCCGCTGCGCGACACGTTCGCGGTGCTGTTCTTCGTCGCTGTTGGCATGCTGTTCGACCCCGGCGTGCTGTTACGGGAACCCCTGGCAGTGGCGGCGATCGTGGCCATCGTCATCCTCGGCAAGGCCGGTCTCGCCTTCGTGCTCATGCGCAGCATGAAGCAACCGCTCTACCCAAGCATCATTCTCGCCATGGGTTTGGCGCAGATCGGCGAGTTCTCGTTCGTTCTGGCGGGCCTTGGCCGGCAGCTGGAAGTCATGTCCGGCGAGACCTACAATCTCATTCTCGCGGCGGCGCTGATCTCGATCGCGCTGAACCCGTTCCTACTGCGCCTCGCGCCTGCCCCTCCCACGGTGAAGGCCGCGCCGCAATCAGCGGCGGGCGAGAGCATCGCTTAGCGGAGCGCCTTGCGGATCACGAGCTTTAAGCCCGACCACGTCTCATCGACCGCACACACCTTCACGTCGACATAGCCCATCGGCAGCGCCACGGCCCGGATCACATCCTCGGTAATGTCGGTCTCGACCTTCGCCGCCTTCTTCGGCCACGACACCCAGACCATGCCGTCCGGGGCGAGCTTGCCGCGCAAGCTCGCCAGCTCCGCCTCCAGCTTGGCGCGACAGATGTGGAAGATGTGCGCCGCCGCCAGCGTCTTGGTCGGACGCGCGAGGTAGCGGGGCCGCGCCTGGGCATCGAGTTCGCGCTTCACGGAGGCAGGCATCCCCGACGCCCACAGCGGCGCGCCGTCCTTGAAGCCCAACTTCTTCGCTAACGGCGTCCCTGAGTATCCAGCCGACACGCTGCACCCCCCAATGGAACAAGCTTGCCCCGGAGGCGGTTTTCTCGCCAGCTTGTAGCACGCCCTTGGACGACGATCCGGTCACCATCAGCACCTTGTTCGAAGAGACTAACGAGGCTGAGGTCTCCGAATGCTGCCCCTATTGCGGCCAAGGCTTCGATTATCGCCAGCTTATGGCCGCCCGGCACCACCGGCAGCCCGGCCACGAGCCCCTGGCGCTCCAATAATCACGCTCCCCAGCGAGCCGCCTTGCGGTTGGGGAGGGTTTCGGCTATCAGCGCCGCTTCAATTTTCCCCAGGAATCCGGGCTATGAAACTCGACGGTCACCCCGACTACCACTTCATCACGGTCCAGATGACCGACGGCACCACCTTTAAGACCCGTTCGACATACGGCGAGGAAGGCGGCACTCTGGCGCTCGAAATCGATCCGAAGTCGCACCCGGCCTGGACCGGCGGCAACCAGACCATGCTCGACCGCGCCGGCCGCGTCTCGCGCTTCAACGACAAGTTCGGCGGGTTCATGAAGAAGAAGGAAGGCTGAGCCTTTCCACCGCTGCGAAGTTCAAAAAGCGCCGGAGCAATCCGGCGCTTTTTTGTTTTCACAAACCAGAGTCATTCCAGGGCTCGCGTAGCGAGAACCTGGAATCCAGGGCCAACGCACGAGTGACCGGTCCTGGATTCCAGATCGCGCTCCGCGCGTCTGGAATGACTCTTGGTCAAGCCAGCCGTTCGCTGCGATAATAGAGATAGTTGCAATAGACGGCGCCGGCGCCGAGCAGGTGCCAAGCGGCGTGGCCTTGCAGCAGCGAGTCCGGCGCGCAGAGCGTTTGCGTATTGTCGAGGATCCAAATCCCGAACGCGACGGCATTGGCCAATAGCCCAAGCCCATACCAGCGCACGTCCACACCCGGGCGCTTCGGACGCGCGAGCCCGAGTTCAAGCGCGATCGCGACCAGCAGCACGACGGCAAACAGCCAACGCCGCACCTCCGGCATCACCCAGAGCACGCCGATCAGCACGGCGCAGATCGCCAGATAGAGCGCGATCGCTGATGCGTTGGACAAGCCGCGCCAACGCTGCGTCGCGTAGGCGAGCATGAAACCGCTCAACAGATACATGCCGACGACGTCCGCGAATTGCCCCCACAGCGTCAGCGTCGCGTGCAGCAGGAAGCTGCCGACGCCGATAACGATGGTGCTGATTCCAAACCAAAGCGCCGGCCACCCGGTGAACGCTGACGCGTGCGAGCCCTGCCGCGCAAGCACGATCCAAGCGCCAAGCGCGACGAAGCCGAACGAAGACCAGCTGTTCGCCGGCTGCAGCACCAGCGCGCCGGTGCGCGGCATTTCGCAGAAGCAGTGCGTCGCCAGACATGTCGCCGGCTCGAACAGCGACCATTGCGGGCCGAAGGCAGCAAGCAGGGCAAGCGCCGCGACAGCGGCGATGGCGGTCAGTGCGATCGTCCCTGCCGCGCGAACCATGAGCGTTCCTTAGCGGCGGAACGCGTCCGCCAGCATGGCCATCTGATCCGAGACCGGATTGGCGACTTCCGAGCCGCCCTCATACATGGTTTCGTCCAGCCGGCGCACGCGCTCATAAATGGCGCCGCCGCGGATGATCAGGGCCTTCAGCGCTTCCGGCAGTTCGTCGGCGCCGGCAAAGCCGGTCGCCGCCGGCGCTTCGCGCGAGATCAGGCGGTATTTTTCGCTGGCCGCTTCGGCCATCTGGATTTCGCCGTCGCGCACCGCGCGCTGCACCAAAAGCCACGAGGCCACCTGCATCAGCCGCGTCGTCAGACGCATGCTTTCGCCGGCATAAGCCAGCGCGGCGGCGCGCGAGAGGCGCTTCGACGCAGCTCGCCCGGGGCCATCGAGATAGCCTGCGGTTTCTTCAACCAGGCCCATGCCTTCTTTGAAGGTGCGGTCGAAAAGCTCCGAGCGCGCGAAATCGAGGGCGCGCTGCGGGTCAAAACCGCTCCTCATTGGGGAAGCTTGCATCGTATCGGTCATAGGCCCGTGAAATCGCAAAGAGCGGGCCGCCTGCCCGATCTGATGGCGCAAATGATTAAGATGAGCTGGCTCCGAACACCGAGTCCGCCGCCGCGCGCTGGGCCCGCTTGGCCTGGATCGCCCGCTCGCAGGCGGCGATTTCCGCCTTCAGCCGCTCGATACGGTTCTCCAGCTCGCCAATGGAGGCGATTTCCAGTTGCGCTTCCAACGACATCGGCTTCTTAGCCACGGGAGCGAAGGGATCGTCATCAAGCATTGGGCCAACCTCCTGATCGGAGCATAACTGGGATTGGTCTTAAATTTAAGGAGGCGCGCATGCTGAAACCGCAAACGATGCGCAGGGTTGCGCATGCACCCGATAAGCCGCTGACTTTGGTGCAGGACGAAGTTCCAAAGCCCGCCCCGCACGAGGTGCTGATCCGGGTCGCCGCCGCCGGGGTCAACCGTCCCGACCTGATGCAGCGCGCCGGCCTCTACCCGCCGCCGCCGGGCGCCCCGACCACGCTCGGCCTCGAAGCCGCTGGCGAGATCGTCGAACTCGGCGCCGGCGTCACGCGCTGGCATGTCGGCGATCAAGTGACGGCGCTGCTGGCCGGCGGCGGTTATGCGGAGTTTGCGTTGGCGCACGAAGGCGCGCTGCTGCCGATCCCGGCCGGGCTCTCGCTCATCGAAGCGGCGGCGCTGCCGGAAACTGTGATGACGGTATGGGCAAACGTGTTCGAGACAGCGGCGCTGAAGCCAGGTGAGACGCTGCTGGTCCACGGCGGCGCCTCCGGCATCGGCACCACCGCCATCCAGATCGCGAAGGCCCACGGCGCCCGCGTGCTCGTCACCGCCGGCGACGACGCCAAGTGCAAGCTCTGCGAAGACCTCGGCGCCGACCGCGCCATTAATTATCGCACCGCCGACTTCGAAACCGAGGTCCGTGATTTGGGCGGCGCCGATGTCGTGCTCGACATGGTCGGCGGGCCGTACGTGCAGAAGAATCTGAATCTGCTGAACGATCACGGCCGTTGCGTGATGATCGCTTTCCTGAAGGGGCCGCAAGCCGAAGTGAATCTCATGCGCCTGATGCTGAAGCGGCTGACGCTCACCGGTTCGACGCTGCGCTCACGCCCGGTCGACGAGAAGGCGCGCATTGCCCACGAAGTGGAGCGCCACGTGTGGCCATGGATCGCGGCAGGCAAGCTAAAGCCCGTGATCGATAGCACCTTCACGCTCAACGAAGCCGAAGCCGCCCACGCCCGCCTGCAAAGCGGCGGCCATGCGGGCAAGATCGTTCTGACCGCAGGGAGCCAAGCATGATCAGCGGCGCGCACGTCATCATTTACTCAACCGACGCCGAAGCTGATCGCGCGTTTATCCGCGATGGATTAGGCATGGACAATGTCGATGCCGGCGGCGGCTGGCTGATCTTCAAGCTGCCGCCGAGCGAACTGGCGTTTCATCCGGCGGACAACAACGGCGCGACCGAGTTCTATCTGATGTGCGACGACGTCGGCGCTGAGATTGCACGCCTCGCCGCCATGGGCCGCGCATGCGAACCGATCAGCGAGCAACGCTGGGGCCGGCTGACGAAAATTTTGCTACCGGGCGGCGGCAAGCTCGCGATGTATCAACCGCTACATGCAACGGCACACGGTTAAGGCTTAGCGTTCTCGGACTCGACATCGTCGTTCTTGTGCGTGCGCTCCGCGCCGCCGAACACGTCTTCTTCATCGACAGGACGCGGGGCGCCGCCCTGCTTCGTCGTATTCGGGGTTTCGCCGGGTTCAACGCCGCTCTTGGCGTCTGGCTCGTGCGGCGGCTTGCTCGGTGCGGTCATGGTGATCTCCTCTGACCGAAGCAACAGCGACGCCCGCCGCCGTGTTCCGGGGGCCTAACGCAGCAGCCAATACACGATGAAGATTAGATTGGCGGCTAGCGCGGCGATGACGACCGTACGCGACTTCGACAGAAGCGCCGTAATGATCGTCCCGAACCAGAAGGCGTTCGCCGCCATACGGCTCCAGAACACGACGTCGGCGCCGTTAATGCCCCACTGTTTCATCATCGCGTCGAAGGTGGCGAGCACGTTGGCGAACAAGACGCCGCCGAGAATGGCGATGCGGTGGCTGAAGAAGTGCTCGTCCAACGACGTCGCTGTCGAGCGATCACGCGGGAAGAGCTGAGTGGCTGAGAAATAGTAAGCGAGCGTCATGCACAGCGCCGCGACCAGATAGCGGAAGCTGAACTCGACCTCGCGGAAGTCGCGCCAGGCCGAGCCCCATTGCGTGGCGATGTCCATGATCATCACGCCGGTCAGCAGCGGCAGAATGAGCCCCAACGGCCGCTCTTTGCGCGCATCGAGCGCCCGGGAAAAACCGGAGACGACTTCGACGAGCGTCAAACCAAGCAGCAGGCCGTAAAAACTGAACAGGAACTCAAACGCGCTCATGAAAGCACCACGAACGCCCAGACCAGAATCCCCATTAAGATCAGAACCGCAACCCCGAGCCACGCCGCGATGGCGGCTTGACGGGGCGACGGCGTAAAGAAGAGCCAAATAAGCAGCGCGGCGTAGACTGCGTTGACGAGGTTCGGCGGCAATGCTGGGGCGCCATACTGGACGAGTTGCGCAAACGCCGGTCCAAAAAACACAATGACGTTGATCGCCAAAATCGAAGCCGCGACGAGTTTCCGGCGCGACATCGCGTGGTCTTCAGGAGTCTCCGTGCTGCCTTCGCGCGGAAACACTTGTGACGCCGCGAAATAGTAGATCAGCCCCACAATTGTAGCGCCAAGCGCGAGAAGGTAAGTGACCTGCCACTCACGATACTCCCACGCCGCTAGCCAAAAGGTCAGCAGATCGCAGATCAGCAACGCACCTAGGGCCGGCGCCAGCCAGCCGATCGGTTGCGTCTTTCGTTTGTCGTACGCCCGCGAAAAACCGCTCGCCAGATCGGCGACGCCAAGACCGAGCAGCAGCCCGTATAGGCTGAAGAGAAATTCAAACTGGTTCAAAGCGCCCCGCTCCCCGCCCCAGTTAAGTGTGATTTCCCGGTCCCGTCACCAGAATCCCGCCTTCCCTTCCGCAAACCCCGGCGCTATATCCCCGGCAACTGACTTACCGCGCCCGTGGTCGTCAGCCCGTTGCTCCATCTGGCCCCGCGCCTGGCGACGCCGCCGGGCGCGTTTGCGTATCTGGAGCCTGGAAATGACCTCGAACGTCCTCATGCCGAAAGCCACCGCCGTGTGGCTGATCGAAAATACCTCGCTGACCTTCGGCCAGGTCGCGGAATTCTGCGGCCTGCACCCGCTGGAAGTGCAAGGCATCGCCAACGAGGACGTCGCCAAGGGCATTCGCGGCGTCGACCCGATCGCTGGCGGCTTCCTCTCGCGCGAAGAGATCGCCAAGGGCGAAGCCGACGAGGGCTACACGCTCCAGGTCATCGAGCAGAAGCGCATCGACTTGCCGCAAGTGAAGAAGCGCGGCGCCCGTTACACCCCGATTGCGCGCCGTCAGGATCGGCCGGACGCCATCGCTTGGTTCTTGAAGAACCACCCGGAAGTGCCGGATTCCAAGATCGTGAAACTAATCGGCACCACCAAGGCGACCATCGATCAAGTGCGTAACCGCACCCACTGGAATTCGAACCAGATCAAACCGGTCGATCCGGTCACCATTGGCCTCTGCACGCAGATCGAACTCGACGCCGTCGTCCTCGACGCCTCCGCCGCCAAAGCACGCGCCGACGCGCGTGCGGCCAAGGCCGACGCCAAGACGCTGAAGTCGGCGCAAGATACGGTGCCGGCGGCGACCTACGAGCAGAACGACGGCTAACGCCGCCACACCTCCCGCAGCCTCGCGTCGCGGCCGCAGCCAGCGCGGTAGGCGGCGTATTGGCCGGGATTTCGGCGGGCGTAGTCGCGGTGATACTCTTCCGCCTCGGTGAACGGGCCGAGGTCGAGGATCGGCGTGATCACTTGGCCGTTGACGCGTCCGCTCGCGACCACTGCGCGCTTGCTGGCTTCTGCATCGGCGCGCTGTGCCGGCGTGACGAAGATGGCCGGGCGATAGCTTGAGCCACGGTCGCAGAACTGGCCGTTATTGTCGGTCGGGTCGGTGTAGAGCCAATAGCGATCGACCAATTGGCGATAGCTGATCACGCTCGGATCGAAGCGGACACGCACGGCTTCGAAGTGGCCGGGATGGTTCTGATAAGTCGGGTTGGCGTTGCGGCCGCCGGTATAGCCGCTCATCACGTCGCTGACGCCGGGGATGGCGCCCATGTCGTGTTCCATGCACCAGAAGCAGCCGCCGGCGAATACCGCCTCCTCCACCCCCGCTGGCGGCGGCGCGGCGGGGGCTTGAGCGGTCGCCGGTTCGGACGGCGAACAGGCAAACAGAAAGAGCAGGCTGACGAGAAGGGTGCGGCGGATCATGTGAGTGGTACGGCTCGGGGTGGCGATTGGTTTCGGCGGAACAGCATTCAGGCACTATAACCCAGCCGCGCCGCTGTAGGATTGATTGGCGCATACGCAACCAAGGCCGCGGCCCAGGCGTATCAAGCTGCACAACGCACGGAGCCGCCCATGAAACTCGCCCCCATTTTCGCACTCGCCTTTGTCGCCATTGCTGGCGGCGCTGGAGTCTATGCCTACGCGCAGACCCGGACATCATCTCCGCCGCCGGCGGCGCGCTCCGAGAACGCATTCGAGCGGATGCGCAATTGGGTCATGGACCAGAACGGGACCGAGCGCGCGTTCGAGAACGAATATTGGGACCACCACGACACTGGGATCTACGTCGAAGCCCGCACTGGCGAGGCGCTGTTTGCGTCGACTTCGAAGTTCGACAGCGGCTCTGGCTGGCCGAGCTTCACGCGGCCGATCGATCCGGACAACATCGTCCTGCGCGAGGACCGGGCCATGGGCATGCGCCGCATCGAAGTGCGCTCGCGGCGCGGTGATGCCCATTTGGGCCACGTGTTCGACGACGGCCCGCGCAATTCCGGCGGCCAACGCTTCTGCATCAATTCGTGCGCCATCCGCTTCATCCCGCGCGCCGACATGGAAGCGCAAGGCTACGGGCGTTATCTCGCACTGGTTGATGGCGAGTAACGCCGTCGCGCATCTCGCGCGCGTGCCTCAATGAAACGGGTGGACGCCGCGGGACGCTAGGCCCCGCGTGCGCGCCTAATGATGATCGATACCCTGTCGGATATTTTCGATTTGTTCTTTGAGCTTGAGTTTTTGGCGTTTCATCGCCTGCAACCGCGTCATGTCCGCGGACGGGCGTTTCGCCTCGATTTCAATAATTACATCAAGATCCCGATGCCGGGCGTCGAGTTCGCGTAGCCGCTGCTCGATAGCCATTGATGGCGCCTCCTTCAGTTTGGGCGACTCCGAGCATGCTCCGGTTTTTTGGTGTTGTCTCCTTACATCGCGCACAAAAATTAACCTGGTTCCCCACACCCCAAACCGGCGCTGCAAAATTGGGCAAATCGGCGGCTTTACAGGGGCTTTGCGGCGTGGCTTAGCTCGGATGACGCGGAGCCAGCGGGGGCCGCGTCCAACGGCGGAACGGACGTGCATGAGCGCCGACGACGATGAAGAATTCAACATCAGCGACACGCCCGAGAAGCGCGCGCTCAGGTCGCGGCTAGGCGAGCTGCGCGAGGAGCATCGCGCGCTCGACAGCGCCATCCTAGCAATGCAGGAACAGGGCACAGGCGATGCCTTGCAGCTGGCGCGGCTGAAAAAGCGCAAGCTGGTGCTAAGGGACCAAATCCAATGGATCGAAGACAGGCTGACGCCAGACATCATCGCGTGAAGCGTTGGCTGACAGGCGCCGCGATTTTGGCGGCGCTGCCGGGCGCGGCGTTCGCGCAAGAGTCGGAAGCGGACACCAAGGGCGTGCTCTCGCTCACGGTGGAGAATGACAGCCTCTCCTCGGGGGCCGACCGCAACTACACGTCCGGCATTCGCTTGGGGTACGTCTCGCCGGCCGAAGGCGTTCCGGACTGGCTGCAAGGCGCCGGCGGCTTCACGCGCGCCTTCTCCAATTCGGCGCCAGACTTCTGGGGCATCGCTGTCGGCCAATCGATCTTTACGCCGGAAGACATCAACGCCGTTCCCGCCCCGGCCGATCAGCATCCTTATGCTGGCTGGCTCTATGTGCAGATCTCGGTCGGCGCCGAAGAGGATCGCAGCGACGGCCGCGCGCCGCGCTATCTCGATAGCTACGAACTCGAACTCGGCATCGTCGGCCCCTCCGCCATGGGCGAGGAAGCGCAGAGCGGCATTCACGAATGGCTCGGCGCGCCCGATCCGCAAGGTTGGGACAGCCAGCTCGAAGACGAGATCGCATTCGCCGCATCGTTCGACCGGCGCTGGCGCGCACTTCGACTGTTCGGCGATTTTTTGGGTGGCATCGAAGCCGACCTGACGCCAAGCGCCGGCGTTTCGCTCGGCACGCTGCGGACGGAAGCGCGCGTGGGCCTTGCGGCGCGCATCGGTCAACGCATCGACAGCGATTACGGCCCGCCGCGCGTGCGGCCATCGCTCGCCGGGCTGGAACATTTCCGCGGCGGACCGCTCTCGTGGTCGGTGTTCGCTGGCGTGCAGGGCCGCGCCGTGGCGCATAACCTTTTCCTCGATGGCAACACGTTCGAGGACAGCGCCTCGGTTGATCGCACACCCTTCGTGGCGGACTTCCAAACTGGGTTCTCCTTAAGCGCGGGCGCGGTGCGGCTGGCGTACACCTATGTGTGGCGGACCGAGGAATTCGAGACACAGCCGACACGCCAGGATTTCGGCGCGCTGTCGCTCTCGGTGCGGATGTAGCGTTTTTGTTTGGACCGCCGGCGCCCTCGCCGGCGTGGCTGTTACCGCCCAACACCGTTGCTTGAACAATCCAGCCCCGCCGGCGGGGGCGCCGGCGGTCCAAGAAGTATAGGCGTGCGTCATCGTCGTGCTCCGGTGGAGAGCCAGGGACGCGGGTTTGCGCGTCGTAGAAGATGCGCCGTTGTTCGGCGCGTTATGACACGGAAACCCGCGTCCCCGCAGTTGTTGGTCATCGGCGCCGCGGCCAAGGTTGTTTCACCCAGGTAGACGGCTCGCCGATGGCGTGCGGGTGATCGTGTTCGACGAT
>ENA-ORBV01000719-ORBV01000719.1-microbial-mat-metagenome-genome-assembly--contig:-NODE-719-length-75110-cov-6.765916_pt1 | contig 75110 bp, 73 predicted proteins | sample MGYA00237777_ERZ505514 | MGnify/ENA primary metagenome ERZ505514 (study PRJEB26160, sample SAMN06269048) | microbial mat metagenome | isolation source: Oligotrophic lake microbial mat | place...
CGGAAAGGCGGATTTCTCCGGCAACGATCCTCGCCTCGGCTCGACCTTTGTGGATCAGCGGGCCAGTACCAAGTTGCCGCTGCCCGACCTGTTGACGCTTGCAATGTCCTGGCGATTGCAACCGGCACTTCGCCTGGGTTTTCAAGTCGAGCGCACCGGGTGGAGTGCGTTTGAGGAGCTCGAGATTCGGTTCACACAACCCACCACGCCCACCCAACGCATCGAGCGCAACAGCACCGACGCGTGGACGGGACGGCTGGGTCTGCAATGGGAGCGGGCCGCAACGGTTTCTGCCCTGCGGACCGGTCTGGTTATTGACCAGGGGACGGCCAACAGCGATTCGCTCGCCCCCTCGGCTCCCGATTCGGCTCGCCTTGGCATCACCATCGGTGCCAGTGTTGCGCTTGCTCGCGCGACCATCGATATCGGGTATCTCTTTCTCTACTTTCTTCCGGCAAAAGCGACGGGGGGCCGAGAAGGCCCCGAGGGAACCTACCGGGCCATGATGCATGCCCTGGCTTTGACCGCGCGTTTCGGCGCGGGCTCGGTGAGAAAATAGATGCTGCGTGCGACGTTTCAGCTTGCGGCCGGTCTTGGTCCCACCCGTGAGCGCAACCTGTGGGCTGCGGGGTTTCGTGACTGGAACGATCTGAAGCACACGCATCCGCTGCCCGGTGTTCCAGAGCGTCTTGCAGGCGATCTCAGGGCGGCCGCTCGCGATGCGGACATCGAGTTTCAGCGTCGTGATCTGGTGGCGCTCGCCCCTCGCGTTCCCAATTGCGAAAAGTGGCGGCTTTTGCGTTGTTTTTCCGACAACGCCATCTGTCTCGACATTGAGACCGATCAGGAAGAGGGCGTCACCACGGTGGGTCTGCTGCGCGCCGATGGGCCGCATCTCTTGTTCGCCGGGCGCAACCTGCACCATTTCCCGTCGCTCGTTCCGCCCGACGCCTTGCTCATCACCTTTAACGGTCTTTCGTTCGACGTTCCGGTCCTGCGGCGCGCCTTTCCCGACTGGGTGGCGCCAGTGGCGCATGTGGATCTGCGCCATATCTGGGCGCGGCTGGGCCATCACGGCGGTCTAAAGGCGCTCGAACGCAAGGTTGGGGTTGGCCGACCCGAGCACCTTCGGGCACTCGACGGATCCGCTGCTGCAGCGATGTGGCGGCACGCGCGCCATGGTGATCTGCATGCCCTCAGATTGCTTGGTGAATACAATTTGTACGACACGATCAACCTGCGCACCCTGGCGTCGCTGGCATGGAACCGTCTGATTTCCGAGCACGGGTTTGACGACGAGCCCCTGCCCGTTTCGTATCGGGGTGATGTGCTTTACGACGTGTCGAAGTTGTTGATGGCGTTGTAGACTGTCTCCGTGATTTCTGCCTGTCGTCGTTTACGCTGTCTCACGCTTCTGTTTCCGTTGCTGTCGCCCGCCTGCTCGCAGGACGGCGATGGAGACGATGGCGTTCGCGTTCCCGTGACGGTCATGACGCGAAACCTGTATCTCGGTTCAGACTTGAGCAGCGTCGTATTGGCCAATTCACTGGAAACGTTGCAGAGCAATTCCGACGTGTTTTGGCAAACGGTGCAAAAAAGCGATATCCCGGGCCGCGCCAAGTTGCTGGCGGCAGAAATTGCCTCGGCGTCGCCGGATCTGCTGGGGCTACAGGAGGTCGAAATGTTTCGGCTGCAAACGCCAGGCGATTTAAATCCCGCGGCACCGGTCATCAACGCGGAAGTGGTTGTATACGATTTCCTTCCGCTGCTACAGGCTGAGCTGGTTGCCTTGGGGCAGACCTATGTGGTGGCAGCAATCAACACGCTGAGCGATGTCGAGGCGCCGGCTCGTGCTGTGGATGGCTCTTTATACGACATTCGTATGACGGACCGGGATGTCATTCTGGTCAAGCAAGGGGTGGTGTTCTCCAATCCAGTCTCCCGGGTGTTCAGCAAATACGTCGAGATTCAGCTTGCAGGACTGGCTAGCTTTCCGGCGCAGCTCAAGCGCGGCCTTTCCACAATTGATGTTTCGATTGGTGGTGCAACCGTGGTCTTTGCAAATGTACATCTGGAGGTTGGGGGTCTGCTTGAATCATTCCAGCGCGATCAGGCGCGCGAGCTCATCACGCTGCTTGAATCTCGCAAGGAACAGATCCTGCTGGTTGGCGACATCAACAGTTCGGCAGATCCGGAATTCGGAGCGTCGTTCATGGATATCGACAAATCCTTCAACGATGCCTGGCCACGCTTGTCGATGCCGGGTGTGGCCAAGACCTGCTGTCGCGATCTTGCGGCGACGCCCATCGGCCCGGAGGGTCAGCGAATCGACGTTGTTTTGACCCGAGGTCCGGTGACAGCGCTCGCGGGTCGTGTGACCGGCAATGACGCCACCACGCGAACCGCCTCGGGACTCGCCGCTTCGGACCACGCGGGCGTCGTGATGCAACTTGGCATCAAGCCCGCACCCCCGGCAAAGCCCTGAATCGCTACTCGATCGGCAGACCGTCACAGCGATACTTGATGGCGGCCTCCTTGGCCTTGCCCGATTTCAACTTGTCACACCAGGTGCCGTTGACGACGACCGAGGTGCTGCCCGGGCCGTACTGCCATTCGGTCATGCCAAGGGTGGTCCCGTCGATCTGTACCACAACGGTGCTGCCCGCCGGAGGCACCGTACCGAGGGGGAAGGTGCAGTTTTGAACCAGGCCGGCGATGCTCGACAGCGCGGTGGTCAGCGCGGCGCCGTTCGTGACAGAATAGTACTTGGTGGCGGCGCCCATTTGCGGCCGACCACCGGCCTCGGCGAGTTGATTGAGCGTCGCAGTGGCGCTCTGGGTGGCAAGGCCGATGACAAAGGTATCGATGCCTGCGGCCCGGGCTGCCGTCACGGCTGCGATGGCCCCCTGTGGATCGACTTCGCCACCGCCGGAATTCGAACCGTTGTGGTTCAAGCAATTCGGCTCACCGTCGGTCGACAGCAAGATGAACTTGGGGTTGGGGGTATTGCGTGCCATGAGTGCCGCGGTGGCCATCTTTACGGCCGCCGTGGTCGGTGTCGCACCCGTGTCGAGCGTGGGTGGATTTTGCCCGAGCAAGCCCGTCAACTGCGCGGCCTGTCCAATCATCGGATCAACAGAAAGGCCGCTCACCGTACAGGGCGTGGGTGCGCAGGTCAGACTGCCCCCCGCTTTGCAGGTTGGATAAAGCTGCATGCCCCACAAGACGCCCTGGTCGGTTTGAGAAAACACACCATTGAGTGCTGTGGTCGTTTCACTCCACTTTGTGGGATTGCCCTCGTTGCCCATCGCATTGCGCATCATTGAGCCCGAGCGATCTTGAACGACCAGCACCTCGGGCGGCAAACGTTCCAGATTGAAGTTTTTTTGGCCGCAGGCGGTCTTGTCTTCGTCGCCCGGATCGGTGCCCGAAGTGGCACCTGTGCCCGGTTTGAGCGACGTGCCGAAAATACCCGTGTTGCCCGAGCCAAAGGCGCCGCCCTTGCCGCCCTTGCCGCCCGTACCGAAAGGATCATCGCTACCCGTCCCTCCCTTGTCAGCTCCACAACCTAACGAAAAAATCAGCACACCTGTGGCGGCGAGCACACTTGTCTTGAACATTTGGGACCTCCTTTGGCCTGAGGCCAAAAACTACGGATGCATTGACATTAACATAACGGTGAGCTGTGCCAATGGATGTTTTCCACAGCTTTTCCGCTGTTGTTTTGAATACTTAAGCGGTGCCCTCGGTGGGCGGACGTGCGCCATGTCGGTAATTGTACCCCTTAAAATACGAGTCTCGAAGGGTTTCCAGCGTTCGAAAACTGGATGGAGTTGCCCATGGCAGGCAAAGTGCCAGAGGATGGTCTTTCTTTCCGATGTTCCGCAAGCGTGATGTCACGATTCACTTCGTTGGCATCGGCGGAATCGGTATGTCCGGCATCGCGGAGGTGCTGTTGAACCTCGGCTATCCGGTTTCTGGCTCTGATCTGCACCGCTCAGAGGTCACCGACAGGCTCACCACCCTCGGTGGCCGCATCGGCATCGGTCACGACGCGAAACACGTGGCGGCAGCCGATGTGGTGGTGGTTTCAAGCGCCGTCCGCGCGGACAATCCCGAAGTTCTGGCGGCGCGGGCGCGCGATGTGCCGGTCATTCCACGCGCGGAAATGCTGGGCGAGTTGATGCGGGTCAAGGATGGTGTTGCGGTTGCCGGATCCCATGGCAAGACCTCGACCACGACGATGCTCGCCGCTATTTTCGCGGAAGCAGGTCTTGATCCGACGGTCATTATTGGCGGCAAGGCGCGCGCGCTTGGCTCGAACGCACGACTTGGGCACGGCGAAATCTTGGTCGCCGAAGCCGACGAATCCGATGGGTCGTTTCGCCACCTGTTCCCCATGGTCGCGATCATCACGAACATGGATCGCGAGCACATGGATCACTACGGCACCGAGGCGGCGCTGCGAGCGGCCTTCCTGGATTTCGCCAACAAGGTGCCCTTTTATGGCCTGGTGGTGCTCTGCGCCGACGACGCCAATACGATGAGCCTCGCGCCCGAGTTATTGAAACGTCACACAAGCTACGGGTTGACGGCCGGCGACTACCAGGGGCGCATCGTCCGGGCCGATTCACAGGGGACGCAGCTTGAATTGCGCATTCGCAATACCATTGCCGGTCAGTTGCACGTTCGAATCCCCGGTACGCACTACGCCCAGAACGCGGTGGGGGCGGTGGCGGTGGCCGAGTTCCTTGGCGTGCCCCTTTCCGTGTGCTCGAAGGCGCTTGAAAACTTTCAGGGCGTGGATCGGCGTTTTTCGGTACGCGGCGAAGCCCGCGGCGTGCTCGTCATCGACGACTACGGCCACCACCCGACCGAAATCGCAGCAACGATTGCTGCCGCCCGCCTGTTCAATCGCCGTGTCGTGGTTGCGTTTCAACCCCATCGATTCAGCCGGACGCAGGATCAATTTGCGCAATTCGCGCCATCACTGGCCGGCGCCGACTGTGTTTTCCTCACCGATGTTTATGCGGCGGGTGAGGCCCCGATCCCCGGGATCGACTCGAAGGCGTTGTGTGCGACGTTCAAAGGGCCTGTTTCCTACGTGCCTCGGGCTCGATTGCAGGAGGCGCTGATGGCGGAGCTCAAAGACGGTGATTTGCTCCTCACGCTCGGTGCGGGCGATATCACCCGCCTTGCACCCGAGATCTTGGCGCGCCTTTCTGAGGTCACGCCATGAGCACCCGCGCGCTCGTTCGTCCCGAATGGCGTGGTGAAAAGCGCGGTCGTGCCCGCAATCGCAAGGTGTCCATTCAGCGGCGTTCGCTGGTGCTGATTCTGGCAGATTTTTTTACCGGAATCGCGCGCGTGGTGGCGCTCGTGGTACGAAAGCTTTCGCTGATTGTTGCCGTTGGAGCGACACTGTTCGCTGTTGTGGTGGGTGGTCGCTCGCTCGTGCGCACCGTCGTTGCGTCTGAACACTTTTCGGTTCGCTCGATCTCCATCAACGCGACGGCGCAGGTGACCCGCCAGGAGATCGAAACCATGGGTGGGGTTGCCGTGGGCGATCGCCTACTGAGCGTCGATCCCGATGCCGTTGCGGCCCGGATCGCGGCCCATCCCTGGGTGTCCGAGGTTCAGGTGCGCCGACACTTGCCCGCCATTCTCGACGTGCAGGTCATCGAGCGAAAAGCTGCGGCCGTCGTGAATCTCGATGGCCTTTACCTCGTAGATGAACGCGGTCACCCGTTCAAGCGCGCCACCACCACCGAGGCCATTGGGCTCGTGGTGTTGTCGGGCCTTGAGCGTGAGCGTTTCGCCTCGGTTCCGCAGGTCGTCGAGGCGGTCTACCGCGAGGCGCTTTCGATATTGCGCACCTATTACGCGATTCCTTCACGTCCCGAATTGTCCGAGGTGGTCATCGACGCCGCCAGCGGTTACTCGCTCATTTTGCTGGATGGGGGCGGTCAGATTCGCCTCGGCCGCGAACATTATGGTGAAAAATTGGCGCGCTTCGACAAGATCCTCGAAGCTTTGCAAAAGAACCTCACCGAAATGAATCGCTCCGCACTTTCTGCCCTCGCCCTTGTTCACCTCGAGGGAACAACGACAGGCCGAGTTTCGGTGCGATTGCGATCGCAGAACCCTCAATAACGCCCGCGGAGAAAACACGGAAAATGGCCAAAAGAAGCTCCGACATCATCGTGGGTCTCGACATTGGGACGACCAAGATCGCCTGCGTCGTGGCAGAGCGCACCGACGATGGGATCGACGTGATCGGCGTGGGGACGCAGCTGTCGCGGGGCCTGAAAAAAGGGGTGATCGTGAACATCGACTCGACGGTGGCGGCGATTCGATTGGCGGTGGCCGAGGCCGAGGGCATGTCGGGCTGTATGATCTCTCAGGTCTACGTGGGCATCGCGGGCGGTCACATCAAGGGTGTGAACTCGACCGGGACGGTGGCGGTCAAGGATCGCGAAGTGCGTCCGGGCGATGTGGCCAAGGTTCTGGATCTGGCGCGCGCGATTGCGTTGCCTGCCGACCGGCACATCGTTCACGTGCTGCCGCAGGAATACAAAATTGACGGACAGGACGGCGTGCGCGAGCCACTCGGCATGTGTGGCGTTCGCCTCGAAGCGCGCGTGCACATCGTGACGGCTGCTGCCGCCGCTGCTCAGAACATCATCAAGTGTTGCAGTCGGGCCGAGCTCGAAGTCCTCGACATCGTGCTCGAGCCTCTTGCCTCGGGCGAGGCCGTACTTGAAGAGGACGAAAAGGGCCTCGGTGTTGCGCTTATCGACATTGGCGGTGGTACGACAGACATTGCGATTTTCACGGACGGCGCAGTCGCCCATACGAGCGTGATTCCGATTGGTGGCCACCAGTTGACGAGCGACATCGCCTTCGGTCTGCGGACGCCGCCGCACGAAGCGCAGAAGATCAAACACTATTTCGGCTGTGCCACGGCCGCGATGGTGGGTGAAGACGAGACCATCGAAGTGCCTTCGGTGGGGGGCCGTGAACCCCGCATCCTGTCGCGTCAGATGTTGTGTCGCGACATCATTCAACCGCGTGTTGAAGAGATGTTCTCGTTCGTGCGCGCCGAAATTGCGCGCCTCGGTTGCGAAGACATGCTGGCATCGGGTGCGGTCATCACGGGGGGTGCCACGCAACTCGCAGGTATGGCCGAACTGGGCGAAGAGATCTTGGGATTACCGGTTCGCGTGGGTGTACCGAAGGGGGTTGGCGGATTGGCCGATGCGGTCAAGTCACCGGCGTATGCGACGGCGGTTGGTCTCGTGCAATACGGGCTGTCGCAACAGGCCGCGATCGCCCCGTCGGATCGTCAGCGCCGGGGCAGCTGGTACGAGCGCATCAAGGGTATGTTTTAGCGTTGTTCTAAATGCCCACTGCCTTGACGTACCCCGACGTTGCGTCGTCGATGATGGCCTTGTCGCCCGTCACCAAAACGAGGTTGCGGACCCGCGCGGTAGCGATGATGAAACGATCGGCAGGATCCTTGTGAAAGGATCCTGGCAACCTTGTCGATTCCAGCACCACATCGATCGGGAGGTCCAGCATCGAAAGGCCATCTGTGTTTTCGCGCAGCCAAATGTCGAGGGGTCGATTGAGTTCGATTTTTCCGAGCGATGTTTTGAGCGCAATCTCCCAGGGCGAGATTTGACTTAAAAAAACCGCCTTTTCGCTGTGTGCGGACTCGAGTTGCGAAACGAGTTCCGTTGGGACGTGGGGGTCACCGATGGCCATCCAGAACCATGCATTGGTATCCAGAAGGTACTTACTCCTCAAGGGTGCTCCAGAGTTCGGGCTGCGGGTGGAACGCATCTTCGGCAGTGCGGATCACGGTCCCCTTCGCGCGTCCGAACAGTGGCTTTGGTTTCGCAGTGCTCACCGGAACCAATTTGGCGACAGGGCGGCCGTGTTTGGTAACAATAATCTCCTCGTGCGTGCGATCAACGCGATCCATCAATTCAAGACATTTGGCTTTGAAAACTCCCGCTGCGACGGTCGACATGTCCACGCCAAGCAAATCACGGTGCATCAGGCGTCTGAAACGACCGCGCGATAGACCTCTTCCATGGTGGTGACGCCCGTCGCCGCTTTCTCCGCCCCATCGTAGAACATTGGCGTCATGCCGCCCTGTATCGCAAGCTGCTGTAGTACCTTTTCCGGCTGGTTCGACACGATGGCCTCGCGGATGGGCCCCGACAGGGTGAAGATCTCCTGGATGCCGGTGCGGCCCTTGAACCCGGACTTGCCACAGTCGGGGCAACTGCCTGCCTCAAACACCTGCAACCCAGGTTTCAAGCCGTACTGGGTGGTGAGCGCCGTTGGCAAAACGTTTTGTCGACGGCACATCGGGCATAGCTTGCGAACCAGGCGGTGAGCGACGACACCTGCAAGGCCTGCCGCCACCAGAAAATGAGGAATGCCCATGTCGACCAAACGTGTCACGGCGCCCACGGCGCTGTTGGTGTGCAGCGTGCCCAATACCAGGTGGCCGGTCAGGGACGCCTGCAAGGCAAGCTGCGCGGTTTCCGTGTCACGGATTTCGCCGATCAAGATCACGTCGCAATCCTGGCGTAGATAGCCGCGCAGGACGCGCCCAAACGTCAACCCGATCTCGTTGTTGACCTGTGCCTGATTCACGTCGGGCAAACGGCCTTCAACCGGATCCTCCACGGTTTGAATGTTGCGGGTAGATTGGCGAAGGAAATTGATGGCGGCATAAAGTGCAGTGGTCTTGCCGCTGCCCGTCGTGCCCGTGTGCAACACCAGACCGTGTTTTCGGCCCAGCAACGCCCGGTAAAGCCCAACGCTGTTCTCGGTGTAACCCACGGCGTTGAAATCCAGGCGCGAGAGATCCTGCATCAACACGCGGATGACGGCCTTTTCGCCTATCAACATGGGCACAACCGCAAGACGAAAATCGCGCGTGCCCTGGCGTGTGTCGATTGAAAAACGCCCGTCCTGTGGCAGGCGCTTTTCCGAAATGTCCAGGCTGGCCATGATCTTCAACCGCGAAAGAATCTGCGGGTGCAAATCGGTGGGCATTTCTTTCCAGAGCACAAGCTGCCCGTCAACCCGGAACCGAACCACAAGCTTGTTCATCTGGGGCTCGACGTGGATGTCGCTTGCCCCCTGGCCGATCGCTGCTTCCAGCATCTGACCCACAAGGTTCTGGGCAGTGGCCTCTACGTTGGCAGGAGCCCCCGGTCGCGCGGCTGGTGGAATCACACACACATTGTTCCACGATCGCGCTGTGGCGTCTACGGGCGGACGGGTGTAATCAAGGAACGTGCCGAAGTGGTTAAATCCAGGCCAACCAGAGCCTCCGGCGACGGATGCCAGCCGCCCTTTGCGTTGGCCCGAGATGCTGGGTTATGCCATCGGCGACTTCGGTTACTGCCTCTACTGGAAGGTTTTCGAGTTCTACCTGCTGTTTTTCTACGCCGATGTCTTCGGCATCGCGCCGGTCGTCGCGGGAACGATGTTTCTGGCTACACGGGTCCTCGATGCCGCCATCGATCCCTTGATGGGGATGTGGGCGGACCGAACGCAAACCCGCTGGGGCAGCTTTCGACCTTTTGTTCTGGTGTCCGCATTGCCGCTCGCGGTGCTCGGGGTCTTGACCTTTACAACGCCAGAGCTGAGTCCCACGGGAAAGGTCGTCTGGGCCTACCTTACCTACGGGATAACGATGTTGATCTACACCATCGGCAACATTCCCTATGGCGCGATGCTGGGTGTTTTGACGGCAGATGTGAATAAACGTACGACGCTTTCTGCTTACAAGCTGGTCGGGGCCAGTGCCGGCGGTTTGGTCGTCACGAAGGCGACAAAGGATCTGGTCGCGGGGATGGGAGGTGGCGACGATGCGCGGGGCTGGATGTTGGTGATGGTCCTTTACGGGGTGATAGCCGTGGCGTGTCTCGCGATCACGTTTTTCTCGACCCGTGAACGGATTCGCCCTTCACCGACACAAAAGACTTCCATGAAGGTGGATCTCCAGGATCTGTTGCGAAACAAGCCATGGGCTACCATCTTGGGCGCGGGCTTTGTCATCATGCTCACCATTGCGATTCGAAACGGTACCGGGGTTTTTTACCTCAAGTATTACGCGCGGCGCGATGATCTGACCGATACGTATCTCACGCTCAGCAGCCTCGCTTACGTTGCCGGGGCAGCTCTGACCCCGCTGTTTTCGCGGCGGCTGGAAAAAAAAGTGTTTCTGACGATCTGTATGGTTGGTGTTGCGTTGCTATCGTTCGCCCAGTTTTTCGTTCCGCGTGACAACGTCGGGCTCATGATTGGCATCACGGTTGCGGCGTCCCTCGTGATAGGTCCCAAGTCGCCGCTTAGCTGGTCGATGTTTGCAGACTCGGCCGACTTTTCGGAATGGAAGACGGGCCGACGCGCGACCGCTCTGATTTTTTCGGCCGCCACCTTTGGCGTCAAGATGGGAGGCGCCGTGGCCGGATGGGTCGTGGGTGTCCTCCTGTCATCGGTTGGCTATGTCCCGAACCAAGAACAAAGTGCGCACGCGGCGCAGGGGATCTTGTGGCTGGCGACCCTCATTCCGGGTGGTTTTGCGTTGGTTGCGGCCCTGGCGATTCAGTTCTATCCGCTCGACGCCAACAAGACCGACGCCATCCAGCGCGAGCTTCAGGCCCGACGCGCCGGCAGCTAAACGCGTGTTCAGGCGGCCGCAAAACGCGACCTTTCGATGAAAAAAATCGTGGTCGAAAATTCGCGTCGTCGGCGTGCGCATGCGATCCATGAATCGCAGGGAGAAATACCGCCATGTTTGAATTCGACGAACTTCCCGAGACCGGCCAACCCAAGATCAAAGTCATCGGCGTTGGAGGCGGCGGCGGCAACGCCGTCAATACCATGATCGAGGCCGGCATCCATGGTGTCGAGTTCGTCGCGGTCAACACCGACTGCCAGGTGTTGAATGCAAGCCTGGCGGGGACGAAAGTTCCCATTGGCCGAAATTTGACCAAGGGCCTTGGTGCAGGCGCCAATCCGGACATCGGTGAAGCAGCAGCTCTGGAGGACCAGCAGCGGATCGCCGAGATCGTTGCCGGAACCGACATGGTTTTTGTTACGGCTGGCATGGGGGGTGGCACCGGAACGGGCGCGGCTCCCGTGGTGGCGCAGATCGCACGCGAGGCAGGCGCACTCACGGTGGGCATCGTGACCCGACCGTTTGCGTTCGAAGGCATTCAGCGCAAGAAGCGCTCGATGGCCGGGATCGAAAAGTTCGCCCGCTCGGTGGATGCCTTGATTGTGATACCGAATGATCGCCTCTTGCAGGTTGCCGGCAAGAAGACGAGCCTCAAGGACGCCTTCACCCTGGTGGACGCGGTCTGTCTGAACGCCACGCGCGGCATCAGCGATCTGGTGATGGTCCCCGGTCTCATTAACGTGGACTTCGCGGACGTGCGCACGATCATGTCGGGTGCGGGTCGTGCCCTGATGGGTACCGGTCGCGCTTCAGGCGAGAACCGTTGCATCGAAGCGGCCCGCATGGCGATCAATTCTCCCTTGCTTGAGGATGTCTCGATCAACGGTGCAACGGGCATTCTGGTCAACGTTTCGGGTGGCCCGGACATGACCCTGAACGAGGTCAGCGAGGCCTGTAATCTCATCTACGAAGCGGTCGATCGCGACTGCAACATCATCTTCGGCTCGGTCGTTGACTCCAACGCTGGAGACGAAGTTCGCATCACGGTGATCGCCACGGGTTTCCAGACCAAGGCCGCGATGACGGATCCCCGTGCGGTACAGACGACGGGTCGTCCGGGCCAGATGGCCTTGCCTATCTCGGCTTCAACCGAGGCGACGCCCGAATCCACCCTGCGCCGAAATCCCACGCCTCCGTTGTCGACCGGGGGCGCCGTCCCCGCCGAGTTCAATAGCGCCGAGTCCACCGATCGCTCGCCCTATGGTCTCGGTGTTTCGTCGGCACCGCATACATCAGGTCACGATGGATCCTATGGGGACCCACCGCGTCGCGCGGCAACGATGCACGCGGCCCCGGCACCCGATCCGTATGACGATCTGTCCATTGTTTCGCTGCCGCCTATCCCAACCCCGCCAAAGGCGATGCCGGTTGCAACCGAATGGCAGGCCGAGGCCTCGCGCCCGCTCATTCGACCCCAGCAGACCGGCTCGCACGCGGTTCGTTGGAGCCAGCCCGAATATCCCGTTGCCGTGGACGTTCACGGTGGCGAAGAACTGGGCATCGAAGACAGCGAATTCGACAAGCCCACGTTTCTTCGGCGTCGTTCGCAAGAGCAGGCGGCCGCCGATGGTCTGCCGAGTGCACCGCTGCGTTACCGCGGCGAATAAGGCAATGAAGACGGTGGTGCGGGTGCCTCAGGCTCCGTAGTATCGTCGTACGATTTCCAGAATGTCCTCGCCGAACTTCTCGATTTTGGCCGGGCCCAGGCCGCGAATGCGGATGAGATCGTCCCGGGTGACTGGCTTCTTCTCCTCGATGTCCGCGATCGTCCGCTGCTGGAAAACCATGTAGCTTTTCCACTTGAGGGCGCGCGCCGTACGGCGACGGTAGTTTTCAAGCTCACGCGAGCAATCGGTATGGCGTAGCCCTCCGAAGCGCATCGTGTTGGTTCGGCGGGGCGCCGGGATCTCTCCGGGCGCACGCACCGCACGCACCGGTTTTCCAGCAGGCCACACCGTTGGGTACTTGCGCCCCTTGCGGGCCAACTGTCCCTCCTTCAGCATGTCGTCGACGGTGGCGACCAGATCCCTTTCGTTGTGCGCATGCAGCGCGCCGTGTTCCCGCATGTCGAGTAGTCCAAGTCGACGCAGGGGTCGAGCCTGACTTCCCCGCAAGGCGCGAACGAGGTTGGTCTTTCCCACCGGCCGTCGCAAGCCGCTGACCGCCGCGGTGATCGTCGTGCGTATGTCGCCGTTGAGCGCGACGGCCGCGACCAGGGGCTTTTGCGCGGGGTGTGCGTCTTGCGCCACGATGGCGCCCGTGCAAACGTCGCACCGCCCACAGCGAGGGTGGTCATCCGTAGCTGTAAAATGGCTGCAAAGCACAACCTGTCGACAGATCTCGGAATCGACATAGCGTTGCACGTCGACGAGCGCCGCTTCCCCACGCAACCGCTGGGCCTCGCTGCGCGGCCCCATTTCGGCGATGCGCCGCTGGGTCATCAGATCGCCCGGACCGAAGAACAACAGACACTTCCCCGGCTCGCCGTCTCGGCCCGCACGGCCTGCTTCCTGGTAATACGCTTCAAGGGAAGCCGGGCTCTGGAAATGCACGATGAGTCGCACGTCCGGATAGTCGATGCCCATGCCGAAGGCGTTGGTTGCGACCAGCACCTTGCTTCGACCCGCCTCGAATGCGTTCTGCGCGCGGCTGCGGGCAAGCTGCGTGCGCCCCGCGTGGTAGTGGCTGCACGGGACGTTCGCGCTTTTTAATTTCTTGGCGACGTCTTCGGCCTTTTTACGGGTCGCGCAGTAGATGATCGCACGGCCATGTTCGCCCTTGCGGCTGCGCATCCCGGCCTCGTCGAGTGCCGCGATCAGCGCATCAAGTCGCGCTTCGTCGCCGCGCAGGTGTTGTACCGAAAAGGCGAGGTTGGCGCGGGTAAAGTCGCCCTTGACGAGGGTGGGGTTGCGCATTTGCAATTGCGCCACGATCTCGGTCATCACCCTCGGTGTTGCGGTTGCCGTGAGTGCGATCGTCGGGCCGCTGAAGAGTTCGCGCAGCTCGCCAAGGCGCATGTATTCGGGGCGAAAATCGTGTCCCCATTGACTGACACAATGGGCTTCGTCGATCGCCAGGAGCGCCACCGGGACCTTGCGCAGCATGCGGCGAAACCCTTCAAGCGCGGCCCGTTCGGGCGACACATAAAGCAAATCCAGTTCGCCCTTCAGAAATTGCGCGGAGACGTCCCGTCTTTGTTCATCGTCTTGGTGGCTGTTCATGGCAGCGGCCGCGATGCCGCGCCCGGAAAGCGCTGCCACTTGATCTTGCATCAACGCGATGAGTGGCGAGATGACCACCGTTGTGCCCTTGCCCTGGCGGCGAAACGCCACCGCTGGCACCTGATAACAAAGCGACTTGCCTCCACCCGTGGGTAGGAGCACCACCGCATCGCGGTTCTGCATTACGGCATCGACCGCGTCCTGTTGTCCGAAACGGAATTCTCGGAATCCGAAGAGTTCGTGGAGGATCTGGTTGGGTTCGGTCAACACGTCGTTGGGAGGCATCGTGACGTTATCGGAGCAAGGGCGCAAGAAGGTGCGACCTCACCTCTTCAGATTGACGAAGGTTATCGTTGGTGCCTCCGTTGCGAGCGGCCATTACCGTTCGGTCGATACAAATTCGCCGAGCCGGCACATGCTGAAACCATGTTTTTGCGTATCAAAACGAGAAATGCGGTTCTGACCCTCGGCCTTTGTTCGTCGATCGTGGCGTGCGCCGGCGGCTCGGATTCGCCCCGCCCGGATGGAAAAGGCGGCGATCGTGCTGGCGGTGAAGCCGGAGGCGGACAGGGTGGCGGTACCGACAACGGTGCGGGCGGTGCTGCGGGCAGCAACGAGGGTGGCCCCGGTGTCGCAAAAGGAGGAAGCGGCGGTTCAACCGCATCAGGCGGACAGGGTGGCAGCAAGGCTGGCGGAGCGGCTGGCACCGCGGGGGGGACTTCGGGAACTGGAACCGGTGGTCAGCCCGTCGGCACCGGGCCTCTGTTCAGTCACGACTTCGAGGCCGATGCGACAGGCAAGGCTCCGGTCGGCGCCCTGTGGAGTGGCGATGGGGGCGGCAGGGCCAAGGTTGAAACCGGCCAGGCTTACAGCGGCACCAAGGCCTTGAAGGTTGTGTCGTCGAGTGGCGACGGCATGGTGTCGATTCGTTCCAGTCAGTTTCTGCCACCGCCACGAACCACGGCCTACGTGCGCATGATGGTTTATATGGATAACGTATCACCCGGCGGTCACTGGGACGTGATGGCGAACCACGGGCTCATGAAGGGCGACGGGATGACCATCTCGGGCTTTCTTTCGCTTGGCGGTTTTGGTGATAGGTCCATGAAGATGCAGTACTTTGGAGACGTGACCGCGGGTGGCAAGGGCCGTTCCGACTGTACGAAGAGCACGCCGATGCCCTTGCCCGAAAAAGTTTGGACCTGTGTCGAGATGAAGGCCGATGCGAACGATCTTCTGAACTACGGCGTCAAGATCAACGGCAAAGAACTGCAAGCGATGAGCTTTATCTTCGACACGTCGTCTGCTGTTTGCGTTCCGGAATGGGACGTGACGGCCGGCGTTTGGTTCTTGCCCGAGATCCAGTACACGAAGATCGGTTACCGTCACGTGAACGAACAAAATGAACCCGTGACGGTCTACATTGACGACGTTGCCATCGACACCAAGCCTATCGGTTGCCCGGCAAAAAAGCCGTAGAACGTCACGGCTACGGGTGTTTGTCGCGTACCCGCTGTTTCACCACGGCGGGGATGCCCTTGCGCGTTCCGCTGGTCGCGACCTCGGTAAAGCGTAGTCCGTTGATGTCCCTCAACACAAGGGCGCTCTGCCAGCTAGATTGCGGCGCAGTCGTGTCCCATTCGATATCGACGTTTCGCAACACGAGACTGTCGATCCGCTCGAATACTAGACCGTGACTCGTGCGGTGATCCGGCGTTCCTTCGGGCAAGAGGCGAAGCGATACATTCGAAAGGCGGATGTTCTTCAGATTCCGCTCGGCGTGACCGGCGACGAGTGAGGTGCCCCGTGCGATCCCCTGCGCTCCATCCACCGTGATCTGTTCGATGCGACCGAGGGGAGATTCGGGCGTTCGCTTCTTCAACACAATCTTGATGAACTCGGCATCGCCCCACCAGTTCCAGTGTCGCCGTTGCGTCTCGAAGGTGATGTTGCTGACACGCACGTCACTGACCGTGCCGCCATCTTGTACGTTGATTCCGAATACTTTGTTGGAATCTCGAATCACGATGTTTGAGAACACGACGTGTCGGATGTCGGCGTAGGTTTCTGTTCCGATCATCAACGGTGTTGACGACGAACCCAGGATCGAGTTGGTCACAAGAACATTCTCCGTCGGTCGTATTGGCTCCTTGCCTCGCTGTCCAAATCCGTCTGTCTTCAGACAGATTGCGTCGTCACCGGTAATGATGGTCGAATCCGAAATCGTGATGTTGGATGACGAAACGATGTCGATGCCATCCGAGTTGACCCCTTTTTCGAGATCCGAGAGTACGGATACACCACGCATCCAGACGCGATCGCAATCCTGGAGGCGAACGTTCCAAAGCGGCGCATTGGTGATCGTCACGTCCTCTATTCTCACATCGCTCGACTTTTGCAGGACCAGCAGATATTTCTGGACCTCGCCCGTACGATAGAAGCGCTTCATTTCGACGCCGGCCTTTTCGGCCAGGGCCTGTTCGGCTGCGATTTCGATGTCGACGCGTTTCACTCTTTCGTATGCCCAGGTCGCGGCGCCATCGATGGTGCCGGTCCCGGTGATGGCGAAATGATGGGCACCGTCGGCATTGATGAGGGCCCGGACATCCTTCTGCCAGTCCTCGGGCTTGCGACTCATGCGCAACGTTGCTCCCGCTTCGAGATGAAACTCGACGTTGCTTTTCATCCAGAGCGGACCACTCACGGTTAGACCTGTTGGCAAGCTCACGACGCCTCCACCTCGGGCGGCGCAGGCGTCGATTGCAGCCTGAATTCCGGCTGTATTGCGCACTTCGATCCGGCAGACGGTTTGTGCTTGAAGTTCCTCGGCACCCAGCAGCAAGGTTGCAAGCATGGCCAGCAGCGGGAGCGTTTTGAAACGGGGGAGAACCATGGGGGAGGTTCTAACGCGTTTCTGCCGCCAAAGCGATCCGACGCTACCTTGCGAATTTGTAATACAGTACGAGCGAGATGCAGTGATACGAATTGTCGGACGACTGGGTCACCGTTAACTTGAACGGCACGAGGTCCGGATGCTCGCGAAGCCAATTGGTAGCGGCCTCTCCGAGATCGGTTCTTCGCTGCGCCGTGGTGGCCGTGAAGACCTGGATGCCGTCAAAAAGGTTTGCCATCATTCGTTTGATGCCACCCCGCAAGAGAAGGTTCAACGGGGGTTTGCGAAATAACCGAAGAAATCTGTCAAATGCGCAGTTTCGACGCGGTAAGTAGGGACGGGATCGTCAAACGCGGGGTTGTCAAAGGCCCAATGCGCGCCGCAGGCGTCGGCGGGCGTTGACAAATCGCATGGATACTCGCGGCATGGCCGTTTCGTTTGACGCCGGGTCGAGGGTGATTCAGAACATAATCATGGGCAACTTTCGCCTGGGATCGCTCCTGGGTTTTGAAATTCGGATCGCGTACTCCTTTCTCCTCTTGCTGGGGCTCGTCGTGTTTGGCGGCGTCGGGGGAGGTGGAACCGGAGCGCTCGTCATCGTGTTGTTGGCCTTCGGATCGGTGTTGCTGCACGAGCTAGGGCATGCGGTGACGGCGCGCCATCTCGGCGTGCGCATCCGCGAGATCGAACTGAACTTTTTTGGTGGTGCAGCGAAGATGCTGGGAATGCCGCGCACGGCAGGCCATGAGATAGCGATTGCCGCCGCTGGGCCCGCGGTTTCGTTTGCACTTTCCGGAGCAGCCTTGCTAACGTCGAATGTGACGGGTTCGGCGCTGCTTCTGCATCTCGCGTGGATCAACCTGCTCGTTGGCGCGTTTAACATGATGCCGGCCTTGCCGATGGATGGCGGGCGCATCCTGCGAGCGTTGCTCTCGCGGCGCATGGGCTTTTTGCGAGCCACCGAGGTCTCGGTCAAGGTCGCGCGCTTCTTCGCTTTCGGCATGTTCCTGACCGGGATCGTTTACGGACCCGCAACACTCGTGGTGCTTGCGGTGATGATCGTGTTCATGAGCTTCGCCGAATTGAATGCGGCGCGTTTTCGAGCCTTTGCAGAATCGGGACCCTACGGCCAGATCTTTGGCGATCCCCGTCGCTTCGGTGGCGGCTATTCTGGATCCAACTGGTCCGATCAAACGCCGGAGTGGACGGCACCCAGGGTTCGCACGACCCCGGTCGAGGTCGAATATTTACCGCCCGCGAGGACCGAAAATCCTCCGCCCACAAAGCCCAACGGATCCTTTCGCGTTCGCGGAGTCCGCTGGTAGGCTTGCGAACTGCAAAACATGAGCACCTTTCAGTTTGAGGATCTATTTGCGCTTGGCCCCGACACGACGCCGTATCGTCTGCTGAGCAAAGAGCACGTTTCAACCTTCACCGCCGATGGAAAGACCTTCCTGAAGGTTGAGCCCGAAGCGCTCACGTTCTTGGCCAAGACGGCGATGCACGACATCGCCCACTTGCTGCGGCCGGGCCACCTCGCACAGTTGCGCAAGATCCTGGACGATCCCGAAGCGTCGGACAACGATCGCTTTGTAGCGCTCGATTTGCTGAAGAACGCCAACATCGCGTCGGGTGGCGTGTTGCCCATGTGCCAGGACACGGGCACCGCTATCATCATGGGCAAGAAGGGGCAATCGGTTTGGACGGGCGGTGGTGACGAGGCCGCGCTCGCCCGTGGCGTCCACAAGACCTATACCGAAACCAGTCTGCGCTACTCGCAGATGGCGCCGCTCGATATGTATCGCGAGGTCAACACCAAGACCAACTTGCCTGCGCAGATCGACATTTCTGCGGTGGATGGCGACGCATACAAGTTTCTGTTCATTGCCAAGGGGGGCGGTTCGGCCAACAAAACTTATCTGTATCAGGAGACCAAGGCGCTCCTCAATCCGGACAGCATGTTGAAGTTCGTGCGCGACAAGTTGCGCTCGCTTGGCACTGCGGCCTGTCCGCCCTATCACCTGGCGCTTGTCGTCGGGGGTTTGTCGGCCGAGCAGACCCTGAAAACCGTGAAGCTTGCGAGCACGCGCTACCTCGATACCTTGCCCGATAGCGGCGACGAGCACGGGCGCGCCTTTCGCGACCGGGCGCTCGAAGAAAAGATTCTCAAGATCGCGCAGGAAACCGGCATCGGGGCGCAGTTCGGCGGCAAGTACTTCTGTCATGACGTCCGTGTAATACGTTTGCCGCGCCACGGCGCTTCGTGTCCGGTGGGGCTTGGGGTATCGTGTTCTGCCGACAGACAGGCGCTTGGCAAGATCACGAAGGACGGCGTGTTCATCGAACAACTCGAAGCCGAGCCGGCCCACTACTTGCCCGAGGTCACGCACGAAGAGGTGAGTGGAAGCGTGGTTCAGGTGGATCTCAACCGGCCGATGGCCGAGATCTTGGCCGAGCTATCCCGGCACCCGGTCAAAACACGGTTGTCGCTGACGGGAACGATGATCGTCGCCCGCGACATCGCGCATGCAAAGCTCAAGGAAAGGCTCGATTCGGGCGGCGGACTGCCCGACTACCTGCGCAACCACCCAGTTTACTACGCGGGTCCCGCCAAGACCCCCGAGGGCTACGCCTCGGGATCGTTTGGCCCAACGACCGCGGGTCGCATGGATTCCTACGTCGATCTCTTCTTGCAACACGGTGCCAGCAAGATCATGCTGGCCAAGGGCAACCGCTCTCACGTTGTGACCGAAGCGTGTCACAAATACGGTGGGTTTTACCTGGGATCGATTGGCGGTCCGGCCGCGCGGCTTGCGCAGGATTGCATCAAGAAGGTCGAGGTTCTTGAATATCCCGAACTTGGTATGGAGGCGGTCTGGCGCATCGAAGTGATCGATTTTCCGGCGTTCATCGTCGTGGACGACAAGGGCAATGACTTTTTCTCGGAGTTGTTACACGACGGTGGCAAGTTGAAGGTACTCAACCACACCGATGGCTAGGATGGGGGCGCGGCCGTGAAAACCAGTCCCGTTGGCCTCGACGATCTGCAGGGCGTCTTCGCACAGCCCCGCCTTGTGCGCGACGAAGCGGGTGAGATTGACTGGGGCGAAAGCCAGAAAGAGATCGAGATCTTCGCGCGCCAGGGTGTAACACGGTTCATCTATGGCGGTGACGCGTTGTCGGGCGTGGCGCTAGAGCCGTTTCGCAAACTGACCACCTGGTTGCAGGGATTTCCCAAGAACCTGTGGGCAATTCCGGGTGTTGGCCCCGACTGGGGATTGGCAGTCGAGCAAGCGCAGGTTTTGTCGCAACGGTTCTTCCCCTGCGTGTTGCTCTTGCCGGGCGCCGAGTTTCCGGAGCTTGGTACGTGGGAGCAAAACGTGCGTTCCCTGCACCAGATCGCAAAAAAGCCCCTGGCGCTCGCCTTGCGGAGCCCATTCGATCTGGGGACCGATCCCGAGGCGGCGCTGCAATCTGTGCTTCGGTTGATGCGCGAGGGCGTCATCCTCTTTGTCTGGTGTGCCGATGCATCGGTTGGTGAGTGGGCCGCGCGTGTGCTGGATGCCCGACGCATAGTCTTCGGCGCGTAATCCTACTGTCGATCTTCGGCCGAGCCAATGTGGAACACGAGGCCCATCCACGGGCCGTCAACGGACAGAGGCCGTGCAAGATAATCTGCGCCTCTTGATTCGTAGGGGCCACCCTTGCTGGTTGGCGCACCGACTAGCCACCCGGTGTCGAGTCCAAAGCCGATTCGGCTGCCGTTGTAGTACGAAATGATCAAAAACGAGGTCGACGCTGCGACCGCAAGGCCGGAGTGGTCGTCGATTATGTCGGCCACGCCGGCTGCACGTCGGGTGAGTTTCGCTGAATAGACGGCGGCGCCCAGATCCGTCTCGAACATCCATCGCTTACCGAGTGGTAGGCGCCACGTGACGCCGCCACCGAGATGAAACAAAGTGAGGTTGAGATCGGTCCCCGCCGTTCGGTTGTCGGCTTTCGAGAATCCGATTTTCGCAAAAATGCCGAGCCGTGGTCGCACGACACTGGCGCCGACCAGATCAACGCCGGAAATGCCCAGCGCGCCGTCGTTGCCATCGAGCGGGACAAACTCGGCAAGATTCAGGGCCCGCCAGCCAATGCGCAACCCGATATGGGCTGGCCCGATCGATTGTTGCAGCGTCGGAGCGGGTTTGGGCACTTGCGCCGGTTTGTCTGGTCTGGCCTTTTTCAAGGACCACGCGGGTGCCAGGAAGCCACGTGTGGGCATTGTCGGACGGGCGATATCAAATTCGGATGCGGCGAGATCGAGGATGACGGTTGCCAGCCAGCGTTCGGTGTCGAGATCGGGATCGCTTTCGGCGAAAAGCGCTTGCTCGAAGCGTGCTTCGGGATTGCCGCGCTCGATTGTCAACGTGAAATCGAGTCCGCGACAACGAACGTCAACGCCGAGGCCGTCCCAAGGTGGCCCGCTTGCGCCGAGGTCGACGCGCAACACATTCGCCATGCGCTCGGCATCAAGCGCAATGCAGCCGAGGTTGCGAACCGTGGGCCCCCGCGGGTCATCGGCTTGTGCGGAGGAGGACTGCAGCACAATCGCAACACAAGCTACAGCCGTGGCCCACGTTGCGTTGCTTCGAGCGATCCGCATGGTTACTGGTTGACGCCGCTCGCGAGGAAGCCACCGTCGACAGCCAGGGTTTGGCCGGTCACAAAGCCCGCGGCTTCGGATGCGAGAAAGACCGCAGCGCCAGCCAGTTCGCTGACGTTGCCGAAACGCTTCATCGGTGTTCGCAGTTTCAGCTCTTGACCACGCGGCGTTCCATCCAAAAGTGCGGCGTTTAGATCCGTACGAAATACACCCGGAGCAATCGCATTCACGCAGACACCGCGGGTTGCCCACTCGACGGCGAGCGACTTCGTCAAGGACATCACGGCTGCCTTGCTCGCGCCGTAAGCCGCCACCTCGTAGAGCGCGACGAAGCTGGTCAACGAGGCGATGTTGATGATGCGACCGTAGCCCCTGTCAAGCATGGGCTTCGCAAACACCTGGCAGGCGCGCAAGGTGCCCGTGAGGTTGCAATCCATGATGGTATTCCACTCTTCGTCGGATACGTCGATCGTGGGGGTGCGTTTCGTACGCCCCGCGCAGTTCACAAGAATGTCAATCTTGCCGAAGGTCGAGATTGAGGCGTCGCGCACGCGTTCGAGAGAAGCGCGATCGGTCACGTCGGACGTCATCCGAAGGGTTTGTTTGCCAACTTGTTCGATCGCTGCGGCGGTTTTCTCGACCTCATCCTTGCGGCGCGACGTTGCAATCACGTTGGCACCGGCAGCGCAAAGGCCGTCGACAAGCGCACGACCAATGCCGGTCGTGCCTCCAATTACAACGGCAATGCGTCCTTCGAGAGACAGGGGCTGATAGCTCATGGATATTTCCTTGGGACTAGAGGGATCGGTTTTGTTTGGCGGCGAGGGCACGCGCTTCCATGCGTTCCACGATCTGCGTTTCGTAGTGCGCACCATATAGCGTGTTTGCTTCGAGGATACCGGTTGGACTTGTGACGTTGATCTCGGTCAGGTAGCCGCCGATGACATCGAGCCCGACCAGGAAAAAGCCCCGCTCGCGCAGCGTCGGCGCGAGGGTGTCGATGATCAAGCGATCCCGTGCATCCAGCTCGGTTGCGTGCGGTTTGGCACCAACGTGCAAGTTGCCGCGGGCCTCGTCCGGTGCCGGCACTCGCAACACGGCACAGAGGGGTTCTCCGTCGACGAGCACGATGCGTTTGTCGCCCTGCCGGACGGCCGGCAAGTAACGTTGAGCCACCGTCCAACGTCGGCCCAGGTTCGTGGCCTGTTCCAAGATGGAGCCCGTATTGGGATCGCCCTTGCGCACGTGAAATACACCGAAACCACCGGAAGCATCGAGTGGCTTTATCACCATCTCGCCGTTGTTCTCTTCCAGGAATCCGCGCAGGCGAGTGGCCTCGCGCGTGACGATCATGGGTGCCGTGAGCTGCGGGAATTCAAGCACGGCGAGCTTTTCGTTCCACTCGCGCAGGCCACGCGGATCGTTCAAGACCAGGGTTTGGTGGCGAGCCCGCTCCAGCAATAGCGTTGCGTAGAAGTAGTCCATGTCGAAGGGCGGATCCTTGCGCATGAAAACCAAATCGAAATCCGACAGCGGGCGCGGGGATTGTGGTCCCAACAAATAGTGATCGCCCTTGATTCGTCGCACAGTGACGGGCCACGCGGTGGCTGTCGTCTTGTCGTGCTCGAGGCCCAGGTGGGGTGGCTCGCAAAACCAAAGCTCGTGGCCCCGGGCCTGAGCCTCTAGCATGATGGCAAAAGTGGTGTCGCCATCGAGGTGGATCCGGGCGAGGGGATCCATGACAAAAAGCATCTTCATGGGGGGCAGAGCCTACCGCACCCGAAGCGCCAGGGGTATTGGCTGATTTGCGACGGACCGTGACTTATCGGGTCGGCAGGAGATGTTCGAGACCGTGTTTGCGAAGGCGGTAGTAGAGGGTCGACCGGTTGATGCCCAGGGTTCGGGCAGCGTGGGCGATGTTGCCCTGTGCTCCCTCGACGGCGCTCATGATTTCCGCACGTTCCTGATCGGAAAGGCGTCGGTAGAGGCTACGGTGGGTTGCATCTTCCTCGGCCGTCCGGGGCGCTGGCATGTTGGGGGATAGGGCGTTGCTTGCGGTGGCAGCGGCGAGGCCCGGGTGGCCAATGCGTCGCCCAAAGTCGAGATCGCCGACGGTGATTTCGGGTCCGGATGCGAGAATGAGTGCGCGCTCGATCACATTTTCCAGCTCGCGCACGTTGCCCGGCCACGGGTATTGCGCCAGCAATCCCAGCGCATCGCCGCGAATGCCCGACAGGCGCTTCCCGGTCGTCCGCGAGCATTTCTGAATGAAATGTTCACACAACATTGGCAGATCTTCGAGCCGGTCTCGCAAGGGAGGCAACGTGATCGAAAAAACGTTCAATCTGTAATACAGATCTTCACGAAACGTGCCATCAGTTACGGCCTTTTCGAGATCGCGATGGGTTGCCGAGACGACCCGTACATCGACCGAGACCGTCTCGACGCCGCCAACCCGTTCGAATTCGCGTTCTTGCAGGACGCGCAATAGCTTGACCTGCACTTCCGCTGGCAGATCGCCGACTTCGTCGAGAAAAAGCGTGCCACCATTGGCGAGCTCAAAGCGGCCGGGTCGGCGCGCAATGGCCCCGGTAAATGCGCCTTTTTCGTGGCCAAAAAGCTCGGATTCAAGAACGCCTGGTGCAAGCGCAGCACAGTTGACCTTGACGAAGGGACGTTCTTCTCGCGGGCTATTGATGTGGATGGCGCGCGCGACCAATTCCTTTCCAGTGCCGGTTTCGCCCTGGACCAGGACCGCGGAGCTTGTCGGTGCAACTTGTTCCACCCGACGGAGAACATCGTCAAGCGCTCCCGACGCGCCTACGATTTCACCGAAGTTAAAATCTCCGTGTGCTTCGCGGGAAAGCATGCCTGCATACTCGGCGACCTGCGCTTGCAGCCGTATGTTTTCGCGGCGAAGGTGAAAGCGCTCGATCGCCTGGCACAACATGCCGCGCAATTCTTCGCGGACCCAGGGCTTGGTGACGTATCGGTAAATGTGGCCAAGGTTGATGGCCTCGATGAGCACGTTGGTGTCGGTGAACGCGGTCACGATGATCCCGACCGTGTCAGGGTGTTCGGGTCGAACCTTTTGGAGCAACTCGAGTCCCGTCATACCCGGCATGCGTTGATCGGTCACGATCACCGCAATGTCCTGCTGCTGCAAGATGGCCAGCGCCTCGGGGCCACTTTGAGCCAGGTGCAAAGTGAACTGTTTTTGAAAATTGAAGCGAAATGCGTCCAGGTTGTCACGTTCGTCATCGACGACCAACACACCGAATTTTGAATAGTCGAGGCCTACGGGCGCCATGTCGCGAAACTAGCACGAAACCGGATTCGCATGCGGGCGGGCGGTGTTAAGGTGCGGGCGATGACTGAACGTCGGTACGCCCTTTTACTAGGAGCGATGGCGTTCGCTGTTCATTGTTTTGGCGTGGCGAGTACGCCCTACCTGCTCGATTCGGCCGAACTTGCGGCCGCTTCATTCGGGCTCGGGGTGGCCCACCCACCGGGTGAGCCGCTTGCCCTCTTGTGGGGCAAGTTGTGGACCTTGCTTCCCCTCGGCTCGGTCGCGTTCAAGGTTGGCCTTTCGCAATCGGCCGCCACGGGGATCGCAACGGCGCTGGTCTACCGGCTTGCGCACATGCTTTGCACTGCCGTCGCATCCGACCGGCCTGCGCAGCCCGTTGTGTCACGTTTACTCGGTACCGTTGCCGCGTGCTTTTTTGTTTTCTCGCCCGGAATTTGCAATGCGGCGTTTCGTCCCGAGGTTTATGCCCTCGCCACGGCACTTGGCTTGGGCGCGCTGGCCCTGGCCATGACGGCGGCCGAACGAAACGACCAGCGTTTTGCGTGGGCGGCCGCCTTTTTGATCGGACTTGGCCTGTGCAACCATCCCCTCGTTGCGGCTGCCGCCGGCGTCGGTGCGGCGGTTGCTTCGATTCCGCTTCTGCGTGGCACGTTGCCCCGTCTACAGGTCGTGCTGGGATCGGTGGCCTCACTCGTGCTTGGCCTTGGCGTGCTGCTCTACTTGCCGTTGCGAACCATGGCACTTTCGCCAGGTGCGAATGTCGGCTCGCTCAACACCATCGTGTGGGGCGATTCGCGAACCGCATCTGGGTTGTGGTGGGTGTTAAGTGGTCGTACGTTTGCAGACAAGGCAACCTTCGTGCACGGACGCGACGATGCTGCCAGTTTGCCTTTTCTTTTTGTCGAGGAGCTGGGTCGCATCGGCCTGTTCCTGGCGCTGGTCGGTTTCTACGTGCTCTTGCGGAAGCGCACGGTTAGAACGGCGGCGGTGGGGCCGATTTTTGCGGTGGGCTGTGTCCTTTTCGGCGCCGCGGTGGTGGGTGGCATCGATCCCTCGAATCCTGATATTCGTGGTTACCTGGGCGTCGTGATCGGTATCGGATGCGCGATGGTCGCGATTGGCGTGCAGTTCTCACTGTGGATTCTGCGTCAGACCCGATGGCAAACCATCGGGGCAGTGTCCGCGCTCGTGCTCTCCCTTGCGCTGGCGAGTCGGGGCTGGGCGAGCAAAACGCTACACAACGTCCAGGTCGCCGATCGTTTCGCCTTTGGACTGTTGCACGGTTTGCCGCCACGGGCAGTCTACCTGACGGCACACTACGAAACTGCCTTCTTGATGTCCTATTTGCGGGGAGTTGAGGGTCAGCGTCCGGATGTGGCCTGGGTTCACCTGGGGTGGAACCGTGGACCCGGATACGCCGAACGGGTCGAGGCGGCGCTGCCTGAACTCGCGCCGCTCATGCAATCGCATCGCCACGGTCCGTTGTCGTTGGAATCGGTTTCACAACTTTCGATGCGTCGTCCTGTTTTTCTCGATCCTGCAATTGACATGACGGCTGAGTTTGGGCGCAAGTTGGTACGGTTTGGGAATACCTGGCAGCTGAACCGTGGTGGAAAACCCGATCCGTTCTTCGACGTGCCTTGGGTAGTGCGTACCCGCGAGGAACGTGCTTTTGTAGCGTATCACCACTATTTGAACGCCCGACTGGCCTGCCGCAATGGCGAGGCCGATGCACGCACCCTGGTGATGGCGCTCCTTGCCATAGTCCCCGAGGACGCGACCGCGCTTGAGCTGGCACGGCGCTGTCTGCGCCAACCGTAGTGCTAAAAACGAACCGTCGTATCGAGACGAACCCCCGAAAACGGCGGAAAGTCCCGACAGGCGCCGGCCACGCAGCGGATCCCGCCTCGCTGTGAGCCCACGAGTGCCTGCACGAACAGGCGGTCCGAAGGCCGATATCGCGCCGTGCAGAAACCAAAAATCGTGCGAATACCGTCACGCGAATCCTGTGTGTTCCAGTCGAACCCACCGAGGAAGATCCACCGGTCGCCTAGGTCGAACTCAAGCGAAGTGTTGCCACGGTGGGAAACATCCTTGCGTGAGCCGAGCTGTTCGACGAGCGAGCGGTGCATCGCAATCAGGTGGATCGAAAGCAATGGAACCACCGGCGTCAACCAGTCGAGCTCACCATGCGCAATGGCTCGGAAGAGTTGACCGGGGTTGGTCGAGGCATCGGATGGGTACCACTCCCGCCGGTGCCCACCCGACAGGAGCAAGGCGCCCCCGTTTGAGAATCGCCGATCCACGCCGCCGTATCCGTGGGCAAACCAAAGATCGGTGTAACGGTTGCGAAAAATCGCCGCGATGGCGTGAACGCTGGACGAGGTGTCTTCGTTTGTGACGATGTCCACCCGTACCCGACCACCCGTCGTGTCGGTGTTGTCGAGGACCTCCTGATCGATGCGCTCGGCCGTTGGGGAGAAGCTGTAAAAGAAGCGGTTCTCCTGATAGGTCGGCAAGCTGCCGTACAGAGGCTCGAAGCGTTTGTAATGTTTTCCTTCGGCGATCAACGTCGTTCGCCCGAGGTGACCGGTCACATTGGCGTAGGCCGCATGGCCGTCCTTTACGACCTCGGCGCCGAGGTCGCGCCGTTGCCCGTCTATTTCAAGCTGAAGCGTGAATTCCCCCAGCGCTAGATTGGTGTCCGCTCCGAAGTTCGTATTGACCGGATTGGAAAGTCCCGGAAGGGCCTCTGCCTGACGAACCGTGGCACCGTGTAAACCCATCGTGCCGCAAAGATCAGACTAAGAGTCAGCCCCCGAGGGCGTCGTCTGGATCCTCGGTGAAGCGCAGTCGGGTCGCCTCGATATTGGCAGAGTTGGTGAGACCACCGAGCAGGATCACCTGCAGGTGGTCATCCCACAAAAATGCATCCAGCCGACCGCCCCGGGCTGCCACGTCGAGCCCCAGTTCATCGACGCGCCGAAGCGAAAGGGCCAGTCCACTTCCGAACTGAGCGTAGAAATCTCCCACCGTGAGCTGAGTGCGGACCTTGCCAAGGTTGCGAAAAAGCTCAAGCGTAACACGTTCCAGCCGCAGGTAGTTTTGACGGTCGACTCCTGTGGGTCGTGATGCGAAGCCGGCGCCATTGATGCGGACGGTGATGCGGTTGTCCACGGCGTCGAGCAGCAAGTTCGTACGGACAAGCGCGTCGGCATAGTTGTCATCGGTCGCATCGCCGTTTCGGTTGTTGTTGCGCCATTCAAGCAAGGTGGCGGTTGAACCCGAGAAGGTCGCGCCCGCGGGTTCATCGACCACCGGAAGATCGGTGGCAGGCGCGTCGTCGGCTTGTGCATTCGTCCCCACAAACTGGACAGAAAGCGCGAACGCCCATACGGCGAGGGCGGAAGACCTCATCGAACCAGTTTTGTCACCGAGGCGCGGAGTTCGGATTCGTGTGACGGATTCCACCCCTCGCGTTCGCGAACGATCTTTCCGGAGCGATCGACCAACACAAGAAACGGTGCGAAATTTCGCGGATTGTACCGGGCCCCCACGCGCGAGTCGGCGTCGTGCACAATCGGAAACTCAACGCCAAGTCGCCGGGACATGGGACCAATACCAGAGGTCGTTTCGGGACCATCGATCGCGATGCCCACTGTCACAAGTCCCAATTTTTCGTGCTCTTTTTGTAGCTTTTGCAATAGGGGGATCTCGACCTCGCAGGGTCGACACCAGGTTGCAAAAAACGTGATGACCACGGGCCGCTTGCCTAGAAAGTCTGCCAGATTAAACGTACCACTCCACTTGGCCCCTGGGACCGAGCGCAGGGAAAAAGCGGTCGCCCGGGCGCCGACCGTTGCCCGTGCGACTCGACTGCCAATGACCAGTCCGGCGCCGGTCAATATGATCTGCCGCCGCGAGTTCATCGCGCTACTTTCCTGCCTGGGCAAGCGCCGATGCGATCTGGGCATCCAGATCGCTTGAAGTGTGCTGTTGCCGGAAACGAATTTTCATCGTCGCGGCGTCGATGATGAGCTCGAGTGGATTGTCATTATGCCCGGCGTAGTTCGGACTTTTTTCGACGTAAACGGGATAGGTGACCTTCAGATCCGCGAGCCAGCGCGACACAGTTTCTGCCGTGGCCGGTGAGCGGTTCGAGCTTTAGTGCAAGGACTCGAACACCAACGGTCCATTCGGTGAATACTCCTTGTGCAACGTGACCTTAGCGCCGGCCTTCATCCGCATCTCCGACAGTTTAACGACCTTGCCGTTGCCATCCTTGAACTCGGCATTGGCGACGGTGTTGCCGATCGCGAATCCGTAAGGGCCCGCTGGGTATCCCACGTTGCCCTGGCCCGCAGTGCCGCCCGTTGCCGTACCTGCTGCTCCGCCTGTTGCCGTACCTGTTGCTCCGCCTGTTGACGTACCGCCGGCTCCGCCTGTCACAGGCTTTGTGCCGCCCTGTCCGCCCTCAATCACGGGTGTCCCGCCCGTGGCGGTTGCGTCGCCGGATCCACCGGTTCCGCCCTCGTTGGCTTCTCCTTCGGTCCCGCCGGACGGAACGCTGCCGAGATTGTCTTCGCCCTTACTACTTGAGAAATCGCAGCCAGCAAGGGCCAGCCCAACCACAACAAACCAGGAATAACGCGTCGCCATATTCGTCATTTTGCCACCGTTTGATCTTTTGCATACCGGGAGCGTTACAGCGGTGACAAAATTGATGCACTGGCCATCGCCAAGTCACCACAAGCAATGTGAGCAACGTTCGGCGCCGCGCGTCGATTATCGCCGCAGCAGATCCAGGAACGCGCCGCCGTAAAGCGAAAGCTTCTTGGGGCCAACGCCACTTATCTCCATGAGTGCATCTTCTGTCATCGGTCGACGGCTGGCCATTTCATTGAGCGTCGCATCGTTGAAGACGACGTAGGCCGGAAGCTTGCGCTGCGCCGCGAGCCGGCGTCGCAACTGCTTCAAGGCCTCGAAGAGGCCCTCTTCATCGTGGGTCGACGGCATCCCGTCGGACGGCAAGGCCGGAGCGCCCCCATCGCCCCCATCGGTTGGCCGTTGATGCACCCGATCGTCTTTTTTGCGTTTGCGTACGACGGACGCCGTGTGGCGCGATTCCACCAGTACGTCGCGACCTGAACAGATGGCGCAGGCGCTGCCGCAGGCCGCAATCGTTTCACCGAAGTGGCTCACCAGCTCTTGTTGTCGGCACCCGGTGTGTTCAGCCAGCTCGAACATCTCGCGCACCTGAGCGCGCATCCGTGCGACGTTTGCCTTGTCGCCATCCTCGGCCATGCGATCGTACGAGGCCACGTCGGCCCACGAATAGAACAGAATGCAGTCACTGTTCATTCCGTCGCGGCCAGCGCGGCCGATTTCCTGGTAGTACCCTTCGATCGAGCGCGGCATGTCGCGGTGGATGACGTAGCGAACATTGGACTTGTCAATGCCCATCCCGAAGGCGACCGTTGCGACGACCACGTCGATATCGTCGTTGCGGAAGCGGTCTTGCACCTTGTTGCGTTCTTCGGGTTCCATGCCTGCGTGATAGGCCATCGCGGCGATCCCCTCCTCGCGCAGATACTCTGCGGTCGATTCGGTGGCCTTGCGCGAGAGGCAGTATATGATGCCGCTTTGACCTTTTCGTGCGAGCGCGAGTTGCAATATGCTTTGCCGGACGCTGGCCGACTCACCGCCCTTTCGGATGGCGGATAAATGCAGGTTCTTGCGATAGAAACTGCCGCGAACACACAAGGGCGCATTCATGCCAAGCTGCGTGACGATATCGCGTGTTACGGTTTCTGTCGCTGTTGCGGTCAGCGCCAGAACGGGAACCTTGAAACGACGCTTCAGACCCTGCAAGTTGCGGTAAGACGGTCGAAAGTCATGGCCCCAGTGGCTGATGCAGTGGGCCTCGTCGACGGCGATCAGGCGAATGTCCACCCCTTCGAGTGCATACCCGACGGATGCCTCAAGGCCCTCGGGTGCGGCGTAAACCAATTCCCAGTGCCCGGCCCGCAATCCTTCGATGCGCGAGCGTCGCTCCGCTGGTTCCAGCGTCGAGTTCAAGTATGTCGCGCGCAAACCAATGTCATCCATGCTGTCGACCTGATCCCTCATCAACGAAATGAGCGGAGACAGGACGAGCGTGGTGCCTCCGAGGAGCCGCGCGGGGATCTGATAGGTGAGCGATTTACCTGCGCCGGTTGGCATGATCCCGACGCAATCGCGGCCACCGATGGCGGCGCGAATGATCTGCTCCTGACCGGGGCGAAACTGGTTGTAACCGAAGAGCTCCCGTAGCACGCTTCCCGGCGCATCGGGCGAAAAGACACGACCCGGCCCAGCTTGCAATGCCTGTGCGATCGCGCGCAACGTCGTGATGGCCACTTCCGAAAACAGTTCTGGCCGGGTGCGGTAGAGATTTCGGAAGTGCTGCAGACGTGTTTGCCAGCTGGCGCGAACACGCGGATCCCCGGAATCATCCTCGGCGAACGAGCGTTGCAGGCGCTCGAAATCGGGCGGCAAAGGGGCTGGGGAGACAGGGGCGGTCGACACGGAAGTTTGTCGACTGTTTTGCCCCGGAGTTGCCCCAGAATTCAAGCTATCGTTTTGTGTATCGCTCTCGGTCCGGGACGTCGGTCTTGTGCGGCTTCCCTGGTCGAATTGGTCCCTTGACGAAGAACCTCCATCCAGTTCGTAGAGGCAAGGAGCGTCCACCCCCACCAAACTGACGTTGGTGAGGGTGTGGGAATCTTGTTTAGTACATTACGGTGTAACCAATGTTGATACCGTACGACGTTTGCACGCCGAGGACGGTGCCGCCTGGTGTGGTGACGGCGTCTACCGTTGAATACGCGACATTGAAAGAAGGCGTCAGTATTCCGGAGCGGCCAACCAACACGTTCAGCCCGAAACGGGGTTGCAACGCGAATCCTGTTTCCTGCTGCGATAGGTAAGCTACGCCTGCCCCCACCCCGCCAAAAACGAAGAGGGTTTGTGACAACGGCAAATGGTAGCTTGGTTCAAGAAGCAATTTGAACTCCGTCGCTGTATTGCCAGCGACGCCGTTCTTTCCGTCGACGTTAAACCGACTGTAGACACCAATAACTGACAATTGAAGGTTGTCTGCGATGAACAACCCCACGAATGGCGCCAACTCGACGCGATTGAAGCTATTCGCGATGGTCAAGCCCGCTGAGCCGCCCAATTCCAGAACGCCAACACGTCCATAGGCCTGGGTGCCGCCGACGCCAGCCTGGCTCGTAATCCCGGGTCCGTTTGCTGCCATCGGTGCGGCAACCATCGGTTGTGCGTCGTTGTCCGAACGCGGCGGTGGCAAATCACCGGGATTGGCGCCGGGTCCGACCGTCGTAGGCCCTGCAGTTGGATCCCGCACAATGTCCTCAGCACTGGCGGAGCTGGAGGGTATCGCGACGAACGCGATGGTACTGAGAGTTAGAGTCAAGATCACAGTTTTCATGAGTCAAATTTCCTGGTGTCAAGTGACGCTTGCTGCGACACAACGCGTGCCGCAACCACCGCTGCACCCACAGCAAGGCGTGTGCCAACAGCCCTCAGCTCCGAAAGGTGGCCGATCGGCGAATACGTCTGGCTTGACCACGATGAAGCGTGTCGACTCGGTGACATTCACAAAAACGTGTTGCGTCCAGCAGACATGAACACCAACCGTTCGGGGTTTGGCCCCCAGCGGTACGGGAGAAAATGGCATCACGGCGGCAGAATGGAGAAATGATTGGCTCGCACGTGTTTGGCCTGGCATTTGCAAGTGCAACCGGGTCAGGAGGATACAAAAATGCTTTGGACAGTTGCAGTGGTTTTGGCAGTGCTTTGGGCGCTCGGATTCGTTTCGTCATACACGGTCGGTGGATACATCCACATATTGTTGTTGCTTGCTGTCGTGGTGGTGGCGATCCGATTGATTCAGGGAAGACGGGTCATCCCATGAAGGTCTTCGATACGGGAGACGCTGGCTATCCCGAGGATGAAGCGGTTCTGACCAACCCATTCACGGGTGGTCTTCCATCCGCTTCCGGCATGCTCGAAAAATGGAGTAGTCGCGGGATGGAAGTCGTTCGCAACCATCCAGTCGCAAGTGTTTTGGGCGCATTCGCCATTGGCATCCTCATCGCGAAAGTGGCGCATCGTGAACGAACGTAATGTCGTACAACGGGCCGTCGACGCTCGCTCATTCCTCGTCGATCAAGCGAATGAAAATCCGATCCGAACCATCCTTGTGGCATTGGGCGCGGGCTTTATCGTCGGAGGCGGACTGACTTCGCCCTTGACGGGACGGATCCTGAAAATTGGGTTGAGGTTTGTCTCGGTGCCGCTACTGGCACAGGTGGTCGGGGGAATGGCGCGGGGACAATCTTTCGATTCAGATCGCAATGACCAAAAACAAGAACATGAACAGAAGGCAGGTTAAAAATGAAACTCGATGCACTTGGTGATTTGACAAAAGATGACATTCTCGGGGCGCTCGGTCTTTCGAAGCAGAGAACGACCGGTGATCGTTGGATGAGTGCCCTTCCTTGGTTTGGCGCGGGTCTCGTTGTGGGAGCGGCAGTGACCTTGGTGTTGGCACCAAAATCCGGTCGCGATCTACGAGGAGATCTTCGCGATAAATTCCAATCGGTACGCAAAAGTGTGACACGTCAGGTGATTGATGGCACCGCCAAAACAGATCCTGGTGTTCATCACGACGATCTTACCTAGAAGGCTCTGCGCCAAATGAAAAACCAATCCGCTTTCAATGAGATCTTGAAAAAACCCCTTTCAGATTTGGCAAAAGATGCGCTTGACGACTTTGTTGACGTCCTGGCATCGCAGTTTCGGTTGTTTCGGGTCGAAATGGCAGCGGATGTAAGCGATGCGGCCAAGGGTATTGGCCGCATCGCCGTTTTTCTACCTATCATCGCTGTTGGATACATTTTTGCGGTGACAGGTTTGGCTCTTTGGTTAAGCCGTTGGACCGGTGCGCCGATGGCATTCGCGGGGGTGGGGGCGATACACCTCGCTGTGGGAGGCGTGGGCGCGATAGTTTCTGTGTCACGGTTGAAACGCGTAACGGTCTTGCCCAGAACTGACTTTCAGATTTCGAGGACACTCGTTGGAATCAAAGACGGGATGTCCGGAGCCGAAAGTTCCACGAACAGGGTGATCCCATGAAGAAGGCGATCGTGGTCGATCATCGACAGGAATTGGTGAAGCAATGCGAGACCGATTTGGCCGTCAAACGTGGACACCTGGTCCAATCGCTTGCAACCTTCCGAAAGCGTGTGGATGAAGTTTCGGACTGGCGAACTCATCTCCAAAATAACCTGGGTCGCACCATGTTGGTGTCACTTGTCCTCGGCTACTGGTTAGGCTCGGCTTCGAGCAGAAAGAACAGTCATGATTAACGTTGCTGCTCCATTCCAAAAATATCTTTTCATTCTCGCGGCGTTGTTGCTAACGACGACAACCGGGACCGCCTTGGCGGACACGCCCCAATCCAAACCCAATGCCGAGTTGCCAGGCGAGAAAGCGGTCGTCGCCTCACGGGAAGCCGCTGTTCCTGAGAAACCGGAATCGTCCTACGCCTCGCGCGAACAGCAGTCCCAACAACAGGCAGAGTTCACAGGTGGCGGTGCCGGCCTGTACCTGTCGGGTACTGGGATTGTCGTTCTGCTGATCGTATTGATTATTCTTCTTTAGATCATGCGACGAAACGGACTTGTTTCGCTTGGTCTTCTGTTGGGGACGGGCGCTTGTACGGCAGTATCTTCGTTACCCGATTCGACACTGTCGGACGGGAATACCTGGACACGCGTTGGCGTCCGTCCGGTACTCCAGCGCTCGCAATATGATTGCGCAGTGGCTGCGGCAGCCACGTTCTGGAGTGCCCATCGCAATGGCGACGTAACGTACGAAGAGGCCGAGACGCGAATAGGCAAACCCGTTGCCAGTAACAGATCGCAGGGTGTTCCACTTTCTGCCATCAAGAGTGCGACGGTGAGCGCAACCCGCAAGGCGTTTGTTCTTCGCGGCGACCGACCGACGTTGGTTCACGAGCTACGAAAAGGGCGGCCCGTGATTCTCGGTGTTCGGGTCCGTGGTGGTACGGCAGGGGTCTTGAGCCACTTCGTTGTTCTTGTTGGTTGTGAAGAAGACTGCCTGGGAACGATTTCCACAGTGCCCCACCGTTGGCTCATCTGGGATCCGGGCGCCGGGATCTCCAGTCGTCCGGGGTATGCCTTGGTCGATGACCAAACCCTCGAATCCATTTGGCGGCCGGCAGGGTTTCCAATACTGGTGAGCCTGCTGGAATCATCAATCTAGCGGTCTTGTCCATCTTTGCTGATTTCGAGGGCCGTCAAAATTGCATGGGGATCGAGTGCAGTTTGCATGGCGTTGGCTTGTAGATCGACACGGTTGCGAACGCTCGGCATGTCGAGCCTCAGTTCTTCCACGAGTGCGATCAGCTTTGAGATCTTGAGCTCGGTGCAGAGGTTTACTTCTAGATCAAGCGCCACCCGTTCATCCGCGTGGCGAGCTTGTCTACTCTGAGTGATAAGGACGATGGTCGTAACCAACAGGCCACCCAGACTGGCGACACCCTGAAGCCAAAAGAAGGGTGGTGCATCGAGGGCATAGGTTGGGTTGGCGAAAAATAGCAACGTGTTGCCGCCGATCCAGAACCCCACGACGGCGATGGTCGCGTAGAGGGTAGACGGACGCCCAATCACCGCAGATACACCTTCGATCGACCTTTGGTGTATCGTCAGGCGCTTGTCGGTTCGCGCAAGCAAGGAGGGAGACTGAATGTCGCGGTCGACGGCCATTCTCGCCCCTAGTCACTCGGATCCAAATGCGCGCTGATGGTTGATCGCAAGACACGGCGTGCGCGATGCAGGCGCGTTTTGACTGACGAAACGGTAAGCTCAAGCAAGGCTGCCGTTTCGTCGGTGGTTCGATCTTCGATGTCACGCGAAACGAATACGACCCGAGCCTCTTCCGATAGCATGTCGACTGCAGCCTGGATGTGCGAGCGCAACTCGGCGGCTTGAAACGCGACGTCCGGCTGATGTGCGGCTTCGCTCAGCAGCGTGGCTGACCGCAAATCGTCGGAGTCTTCGAATCGAATCTCCTCGTGAGATGTCTCCGGGTGTCGGCGACGCGTCCGTAACATCATCAACGCAGTGTTGGCCGCGATCCGGTAGATCCAGCTGCCGAACTGAGATTTACTCTCGAACTTTCCAAGGTTTTTCCAGGCAGACAAAAGTGATATCTGGACCACATCTTGTGCATCGGGTTCGTGTCTTAGAATCCGAACGCCGAGTCGGAAGAGCCGTTCTTGATGCCGTAGTGCCAACGTCTCGAATGCATGGACGTCGCCCTGCTGCGCGCATTTGACGAGCGCCTCATCCGACGGATTGCCATGTCTGGATTTGGCACCGTGGCCAAACAAAACGGTCGTTGAATTTTCGGGCGAGGTGCGTGTGTCCATGAACGATGCCTTCTGATGGATTGTTGCGGACTCGCTCGAAGCAACCGTCGATCCCGTCGATCCGGTGCTTCGAGGACCTGCGTCCGGCAGTCGTGTTTGAATTTTCTAGTTCGCCGCGCTCGCGGGTTTTGGGATGACGATTTCGACACGGCGATTGTTGGCGCGACCCTCGGAACTCGTGTTCTCGCCAATGGGTCGATCCGAACCGATGCCACGCGCAGTGATCTTTTCGGCTGGAAAACCTCGCGAGACCAGGTAGCTCCGAACGGCGTCAGCGCGACGTTGCGACAGCAGTAGATTCTTCGAGGGCGAACCGCGTGAGTCGGTGTGACCTTCGATGACAACTTCTTGTCCGTTGGTAACGAGCGCATCGGCAACGTCATCAAGGCGTTTCTGTGCACCGGGCAACAACGCAGAATCACTGGAGCGGAACATCACGCTTCCGGAAAGCGTGATGACCATGCCGCGTGCTTCTTGTTTTGCCGCCAATTTGGCGAGCGCTTCATCCGATTCTTTGAGCTTTTGCTCTGCGGCAATCACTTTCTGATCTGATACGGCAGTTTTCCGATCGGCCTCCTCTCGAGCAGTGCGTTCAGTCGCAGTTTTCCGATCGGCCTCCTCTCGAGCAGCGCGTTCACTCGCAGTTTTTTCTGATTGGAGTGCTTCGCCCTGTTGAGACGCAGCCAACTGATCTTGTGTTTTCGCCAGGGTCTCCACCGTTTCGGCAGCGATCGCCTCTTTCTTGGTTGCAAGCGCGCTTTCGGCCACAGCAGTGTTTCGCATGGCGATTGCGGATGCGGCGCGAGCCTCCGCAATTTGGGCGGTGCGTTCGGCGATATAGGCATAATCAATCGTCTTCTGTGAGCCTTCTTCGTCCGCAAAGGTACGTTCGGCGAGTTGAAGGGCCAGCATGGCCTTGTGCAAGTCGGCGGGCGTTTCTCGTGCAGCTGAGCCGTTGCTCGCGCGTTCATAGGCCGCCCGCGCGTTCTGCAATTCAACAGGCGTCGTTGTGGCACATGCCGCGCCAAATAGAGTCGCGAAGGGAAGTACGGTTAGCCATCGTGATCGGTGGTCGTTTTTCATGGGGCTTCTTTCGGAACGGTTGGGTTTTGGGTGAAATTGGGGCGGTTCTTATTGTTGCGAAGAGGTTTGATTCAACGATTTGAGATCGTTGATGGCCTGAATCGCTTCTGCTTTCTCTGATTCGCTCCGGGCGAGCGCCAGTGAGAGCTCTGCATCCGCTTGCGCTCGCATGCGCAGGCGATCGGCGCGCGCCCGGTCGTCGTCGTTTGTCATTGTGCTCGCATGATTGAATTGCTCCTTGGCCAGTTGGAGATGCAAGGCGGCGGTTGGCGTGTGCTGTGCGCCGACCTCTTCTGCGGCACGAATCGCCGCCGAGGAGCTCTCTGCTTTTTTGTTTGGAGCAGTGTTGCTCGCGCATGCCGAGGCAAGCGCGAGCGCAAGGTACGGAAGGGATTGGATCAAGAATCGGTGCTGCATATGGGTCTCTCCAGGGTGGCAAGGCTGTGAACAATCGTTTTCGCCAGTCATGTAGAGCAGTATTCGTGCCACTGGCTGTGCCACTGGTGAATCACCTCGCTGGAGGTTCCCATTTCACCGACGTAACGTTGGGAGAAGAAACGTTACGAATGCCAGACGACTCCGAGGCCGGGCGAGACAGGCATATCGTTCTGTAATACGAATCACAACCTTTGTGTGACGATTTTTGACTTGTAACGCATTTTAGGAGGTATAATTCAAGTGGTTGAACGATGACTGCTGCGGTTTTACGTGCTCCCCACTCGCTCCCGTCTGAATCGGATTCGACGGATCAGCCCCATTCGGCGTCGCACATCCTGGTCGTAGACGATGATCTGGACGTGCGCGAAGCGCTTTGCGAGGTATTGGATGACGATGGATACCAGGTGTCGTCTGCAATCAACGGCGCGGACGCCTTGGCCCAACTGGCAAGCGGACTCGATCCCGACCTCATCGTTCTAGACTGGAAGATGCCGGTAATGGACGGCTATGGTTTTCTGGCAAAGCGTGCCGCCGATCCCGTTTTGGCCCGGATCCCCGTCATTGTGGTAAGCGCGACGGTAGATGACCGCGTTCACACCATCGATGCGTTTCCCATTCGAAAACCGATCAATTTGAGCCACCTGTTGCGCGAAATCGAACAACGGATTCGCAGTCAGCGCGATCTACGGGGCGGATCAGGCGACGCCAGGTGAGACGCCGACCTCGATTGCATCGTCGGCATCGTTGCTTAACTCGGTATTGCGTAACTTTTCCCACAATGTCTTGCGTGAAATTCCAAGCATCTGGGCCGCGAGTACGCGTTTGCCGCCAGTGAGCTTGAGTGCGCGTTGAAGGTAGTGCAGTTCAAAGTCGCGCAAGGCGTCTTGCAGAGAACGCAACACGGGTTCTCCTATTGCAATGACCGCACCGGATTCACGTGCGCCAGCCTGGGTAAACGAGATCGCGGGTGGCAGATGAAAAACATCAATCTCCTTCGCGCCGGACAACACCAGTGCGTGTTCGATGGCGTGGGAAAACTCGCGGACGTTGCCGGGGAAGGGGTACTGCATCAAGGCGGCCCATGCTGCAGGCGTTAGACTAGGCAGCGGCGTTCCCTTTGGTACCAATTTGCGCAAACAGTGTCCAAGCAACAAAACAAGATCACCCGGGCGCTCACGCAGTGGCGGCAACGGGATCTCGATCACGTTGATCCGGTAGAACAGATCTTCACGAAACGCTCCTGATTTCACGCGATCGCGCAGATTGCGGTGGGTTGCCGACACCACGCGAACGTCGACCTTCACCTGCTGGTTGGTACCGATGGGCTCGAAGGTGCCTTCCTGCAACACGCGCAATAGCGACGCTTGCGCGGCGAGCGGCAGTTCAGCAATCTCGTCCATGAACAACGTACCGCCATCCGCTGCTTTGAATCGGCCGTCGCGCTTTTTAACGGCACCGGTGAATGCCCCGCGTTCGTGCCCGAAAAGTTCTGCCTCGATCAAATTCTCTGCCAGGGCCCCACAATTCACGACGATGAAAGGCTTGCTTTTGCGGCTGCTGCGCTCGTGAAGCATTCGCGCAATTAACTCTTTTCCGGTACCACTTTCGCCGGTAATCAAGGCGGATACATCACTGAGCGCGACCATCTTCACCATCTCGATCGCGCGTCGCATGGCGGGGGAATCCCCAACAAGGGTGGTGTCTCGATCGTCGATGTCCGCGCGCGCTTTCGCCAGTTCTCGTTGCAGGTCCTTTCGTTCTCCGATCCGTTGCACCCTCAAATGCAATTCATCGAGGGAAAAGGGCTTGATGAGATAGTCGGTTGCCCCTTCCTTTAAAGCAGATACGGCCTGCGAAACTTCAGCGAACGCAGTCATCAAGATTACATCCGTCGATGGAGACTCCGTCCGTAACTTCCGCATGAGGGTCAATCCGTCTACGCGAGGTAGCTGGACGTCACACACAACAAGGTCGAACGTTTTGAGCGCGATTCGTTCAAGCGCCGTTTGTCCGTCGCCGGCTGATTCCAGTTGATGCCCTGCGTCGCGCAGATCGTCAACCAGGACCTCCCGCATTTCCGGATCGTCTTCAATAACTAAAATTTCAAGCATCAGCGCTTCTCACGTTTCGGATCCGTAACCACACTGATGTTTATGTTCCAGTTTGGTTACGCCTGGATCCGCGAGCCCATGCTGAGCGCGCCAATTTGTTTGCATACCGGGAATACATTCAAACATCGTGCCAACGTGTTCCATTCCGAGTTTCGGATGGGACCGCGGGCTTTTTGGGTAGGTGTACCCGAAAGCGCGTGCCGTCGGTGAGGGACGAGGTGACCGTGATCGTCCCCTGGTGGGCGTCGAGAATCCGTCGGGCGATGTAAAGACCAAGGCCCAAACTCCGCTGCGAATGAACCGCGCCGCGCCGGTATGCATCGAAAATGTGTGGCAACAGGGACTCATCGATCGGTGTGCCATGATTGAATACTTCCAGGGTAACGCCTTCTACCAATTCGTTGCCGATTTGTGGTACGGTATCCGCGGTCACCGTCAACAATACGGGCCGGGTCGGATCGCCGTATTTGAACGCGTTGCCCACCAGGTTTTGTAGAACCTGGTGCAGCCGATCCGCATCCCAGTTTCCCGTCAGATCGCCCGTGCGTTCGAGGTTGATCTCGCGATCGGGAAATGCGGCACGCGTTTCTGCTGCGGCTTCGTTGCATATGGTTCCGAGATTTGCAGACTGGAATACGACGGGTATACCCCTGCCCAACGTGGCATTGGTGTAGTCGAAAAGATCTTCGATCATCCGGGTCATCCGTTTTGCGCTCGCGAGGATGCCCGCGGCACGCTTTTGTCTTTTCTCTTCTGGCATTTCGCCAGGACGCGCCAAGACGCCCGCGTTTGTCGTAATAGCCGACAACGGGTTGCGCAAGTCGTGCGTTGCAATAGCCATGATCTGTTGTTGGTAGTTTTCGGCCGCAACCAGATCCGTGACGTCGCCCAAAACGTCCACGCGCGCGACGGACGCATCGTCGTCGGCAATACCAAGTTGCACCTCGGCCCGTTGCATTCTAACGACGCAGTCCCCCTGTGGGCTGCGAAGCTTGAATTCGGTGTTCAGGGGATCCGGGTGTGCCAGCCCGGACATCATCAGCGACCGGCCCTTCGGCCCAACCTGTCCGGGCGCATCGCAAATGGCGGTCATTTCTGCGATCGATCCGGCACCCGAAAGATCCTGACCAGTCAAAGCCAGGAAACGGGCGTTGCGAAATAGGACACGTCCGATCCCATCGGTAATTAGCACCCCCGCCGGCATTTGTTCTAAAACCGTCAAAAGCAACGCCTCACGTGAGGCCAATCGATTTTCAGCGATCTTCTTTAGACGTTCCGCGCGCAACGCGCGCGTCGCGCGCAAGACCACCTCTCGCAACCGGTTGCCCGTTAGCGCACGCTTGGAAACGAAATCGGCGGCGCCTTGTTCGAGCAAACGTACCGCAACCTCGGTGTTCTCCATGCTGGTCAACATGATCACCGGTACTTGCCAGGCGCGTGCGGTCAGTTTCTCAAGCGCCAAATGGCCGTCGCCGTCTGGCAAAACGTAGTCGAGCAAGATGCAATCGATGCCGGTTTGAGGCGTCTCTGACAGCACCGCCTCGGCTTCGGCGATGGATGCGGCTTCGACGACCTTCCATCCGCTTTCGATGGCTACCCGTCGAAGCAACAACCGATCGTCGATGTCATCGTCCACCACCAACAGACAAAGCGGGGAAGGGGTCTCGGTTTCACCCACAAACATGATCGGTCGAACCATGGGCCTTCCCCCGACAATTAGCAACGTTTACCGTTCTTGGCACGGCTTTTGAATACACACGAGCACAACCACACCCATGTCTTCACCGCCCACGACGCACACACCCATTCCAGCCGCCGCGGAGCGACAAAGCAATCGATTCGCATTTTTCGCGCTCATATTGGCCATCGCCCTTTTTGTGTTGATGTTGTTTCCGTTGTGGCGGCCGCTGTTGCTTGCCAGCGTACTGGCTGCATTTGTTGGCAAAACGCACAACAAGATTGCCTTGGTGGTGCGTTGGCGATGGCTATCATCGCTGCTGGTAACGTTGGGCGTGACGATGGCGATCTTGCTGCCGATTGCCGCGCTGGTCGCAATCGCGATCGATCAAGGTGGCGACGCATGGGCCGAATTGCGTATGCGACTGACTCCCGAGCATATGAAGGACACTTTGGAGTCGCTGCCCTCGTTCATTCGACCGTTGGCATTGCAGGGGTTTGCCGCGATACAGGAGGCCACGGGCGGCAGTCAGGGTGTGCTCAAATCCAACACAAGCCAAATCATGAAATGGATGGGCGGCAGTCTTGGCTTGCTTACCAATCTTGTCACACAGGCAGCAGTCATGATCATCGCGCTCTATTTTCTGTTGCTCGATAGCCGACGCCTGGCATCTTGGTTGGTACGTGCGTTTCCATTGCCCGAGGTTCAGACGCGCACCGCGCTCGGAGATTTTCGCCGTTCAGCACGAGCCGCGCTCGGGGGCAATCTGGGTACCGCGGCCGCGCAAGCACTCGTCGCGACCATCGGCTATTTGATCGCCGGTGCGCCACAGGCCGTTTTCTTCGGCTTGCTCACTTTCTTCACTTCGTTTTTTCCGGCGGTCGGCTCGGCGATGGTGGCGCTTCCGCTCGCAGCTTGGTTGGCATTTGACGGTCATACCGCTTCGGCAATCTTTCTTGCCCTTTGGGCGGTCTTAGTGGTGGGGCTTGTCGACAACTTGCTACGCCCAATGCTGACAAGAGGAAACGATGAAGCACACAGCGGGCTGGTCTTCTTCGCGATTCTTGGCAGCCTCTCTTTGCTCGGCCCGATTGGCCTCGTTGCGGGACCACTGACGGTCAGTGCATTCGTAACACTTCACAAAGTATGGAATCAGCAAACGTTTGAGACCACCGATGTTGTTTGAATGCTTGTTTTTTGCTGGCACGATTGGTGCAGTTGGTGCTGTGAACAATGACAACCGATTGGAAGATTATGATCACTGCCTTGACCAACGGTCCATTCATCGTGAAGGGCATGTGCACGATCGTTGATCAATGCGGCAATGAGTTTGTCGGAACGAAGTCCGACACCGTTGCGCTTTGTCGATGCGGCCACTCCGCCACCAAACCGTTTTGCGATGGAACGCACGCTCGCAAAGGATTCGATGCGCCGGCAATTGGATTGCGCCGTCAAGCCACCGAATCTGCACGGCGCGCGATCGCCCGGATAGCGGCAGAGGCAGGGCTTTCACTGGTATTGGTCGAGGGAATGCCAAACGACGTCCTGCGGGATTGGACGTTGGCTGGGGCTCGTGCTGGCGCAATGAACACGGGCCCCACATCAGAGACGTGAGTGGCTATTCTGTTTCAAGCAGAACCGACAGGTCTGCCGCGTGTTCTTGCTTTGCGATCAAGATTCCTTCGAGGAGAATTCGCGTTGCCGAATCGAGGGATGAAAAATACCCGATCATTTCCCGGTAGGTTTCGACGGCGAAACGTTCGGCGATGAGATTCTGGACGATCATCTCTTGGACCGACGTCCCAGAAACAATGTCAGCGAGCGCAAAGGCTCTCAGCTTGTCGGGACACAGGGTCGGAATCCCACCAAGCCGGACGATGCGTGCCGAGATTTGATCGGCATGCCACTGTTCTTCATTGGAATGAAGCAGGAAGATACCGGCCACGCCGCAGGCAGAGATGCCCTGCAGAATAAAGTGGTGACGACGATATCTTAGCGCGCAGACGATCTCCGTCCCGAATGCGTCGTTCAGGAGTCGGAGTCCTTCGTGTGGTGATCGTTGCCCGGGGGAGGCGATGATGGCGTCGCCTTCGGAAAATTGATTCCCACGGGAAGTTGTAACTCTGGTCTGTTTCTCAATTGCGTTCATGCGGCGCGAACGAAGCAAACATCGTGCCCGGGTTTGCTCAGGGCGTGATGCGGATTGTGGGCACAGATATTGCGTAGCTCATCGGTGGGAGGACAAAACATGGTAACCGAACATGAAGTATTCGCATTGTTTCAAACCCGCAATCAGGCCGGCCGTGCGTTGACGGATCTGGCTGAGAATACCCGGACAACGCGTTGCTATTCCGTCATGTCGTACCGAGATGGCGTGGAAAACCATACGGAGTTGACCAAACACGGCGGTACACGAACGACGAGAACCCTTGCGAAAACTGGGATGATTCTCGGCGCCTTTGAAGGCGCCACCATGGCAGGCCTAGCTTCGGGTCCGCTTCAAATGATCGATGCACCGATCCCGTTCGCCATTCTTGTTGGTGGCGCGGTGGGTACGGTCCTTATCGGCGTACTCGGCGCGATCATCGGACATCATTTTCCAGATCGTGGACTGCAGGTTCTGGCGGCCCGTTTGAAAATGGGGAACGTGATTTTGGACATTCGGTCCAAAGGGAATGCGTGCCACGTTGAAGTGGCAAGGGTGTTACGCTACCACGGTGCGGAGTTGGTCAACCGATCCGAGTTTTGAGGACTATTTTGCACAAAGCCAAAAAACAAACCGTGGCGGATGCCGTCGACGTTTGGGAAAACGAAGGCGGCCGCACACGGCCAATCGAAGATGACGATGTGGATATTATGGCTTGTCGAGCAACGACGCAAGATCGTCGGCGTGTTCTTCCTCGACTGCCAGAATGCCTTCAAGTAGCAATCGCGTGGTTGGGTCAAATCGTGAAAAGTACGCAATCATCTCGCGGTAGCTGTCGATGGCGATTCGTTCGGCTATGAGGTTCTGTCTGATCATGTCATCGATTGATGTTCCTGCGATGTATTCGGCGTGACTCCGTTGCGCGAGTTTGCTGGGATCTAGTTCAGGTGAACCGCCAAGTTGTACGATGCGCGCGGCAAGCTGATCAGCGTGTCCTTGCTCTTGATTGGAGTGAACAAGAAACTCAGACGCCACGCTGCGGGATGCGATGCCGTTGGCCATGAAATGATGGTTACGGTATCGCAACACACACACCACTTCGGTAGCGAGTGCCTGGTTGAGCAGCTCGATTGCTTCCTTGATGTCGCCACCGTAACTTTCGGTGACCGCACCCTTCTCGAGGTGGTTTTTGGCGCGCTGCCGCAAGATCGCAATACTGGTCAGATTCGATTTGAAGTCCATGGTTGCCGGGCATGCACGCTTCGTGCCGGATCGGTTGGGCCCGAGATGCCCAGTCTCCAATCCAGTGCTGTTACGCGCGGGTGACATCGTCTGGCCGGGCGGCACTGTTTGGTGACGGGCGGGCGCGTGGCCGCGAGACGAGACGTGAGACACGCCCGCTCGCAATGCCCACGAGGCGCGGGGGCGGCCCCAAAATTTGCTGCGATACCCGGCCGATGACGCGGTAGTATAGACGCCATGTCGTATCGGTTTCGAGTCGTTCAACCGGGTCTTCTGATGCCGGCCTTGCTTGTCTTTTTTCTGGCCTGCGAGTCAGAACCTGAAGTCGAAAATCGAGTTGCTGACGCGGATCCAGGCGCCACAGGCAGCGGGGATGGGTCTGTGGATGCCGCGGTTCCGGTTGTCGTTCTGGATGGCGCTGTCATCGATGCCGTCGACGCCACGCCGGTCGTGGTGGGCAGATCACTCTATGTGAGCCCAACGGGCGTGGATAGCAACGAGGGGACAAAAGAGTCTCCGTTGCGATCGATCATCACCTCCGTTGATCTTGCGGAGGCGGGGGATACGGTTTGGCTGTTGGATGGAACGTACGACAAAACGACGGACAAAACTCCGGCGCCCGGAATGCCTGCGCCTTGCGGTCAGGGATTCGGGGTTGTCGTCCCATCTGGTGTTACGGTTCGAGCCGTGAATCCCGGCGCCGTTATCGTTTCCGTCGGTGGCTGGATTGGCTTTTGTCTTCAGGGTGGAACGGTTCGGGATATTGACTTCAACTTACCACCGAACGGTGGCGTGATGCTGCAAACCCAATCGGGGGACAGCACCATCGAGGGCGTCACGTTCGACAATCTGTACTGCGGCGGTGGCAGTGGGTGGGAAGCGGCGATCATGACCAAGGGCAGTTCGCGTTTGACGATCAATCCTGGTCGGGTTCAGAACTACGTGGGTCTCAAGGGCTGTGCTTTTCTCACGATTTGGGATCAGAGTTCGGTAACCGTGATGGGTGGGGCCATTGATGGAGGCGAAGAAGGTACGAGCTCGGGCAACGCGTTCATCATCATTCGCGATGCGGGCAAGTTGAATCTGGTGGGAACTCGTCTTGCGACGCAAAAACATTTGTACGGCATCCACATCTTGGGTACCGCGGAACTCACCACCTCCGCGGGAACCACGCTGTCCGGCTTCCTCGGGAGCGCCATCGTCGCGCGCAGTGGACAGACGCGCGTCACGCTTGCCGGAACGACATTTACAGCCAACAATACCGCCGTTTTGCAGCCCTTCGGTTATGGCGGCCCGGGCACAATCATGCGCATCAAGGCAACCGATTGCACCCTATCGGACAACAGTCGTGGATTTTCCAGCGGCTACGGCTACCAGATCGATCTTGATATTGTGAACTGCAAGCTGCTGCGAAATGCCGACGCGCTCCTCATCAACGCCCAGGGCACGGTGAGTGTCGTGGATTCAGAGATCACCGGCATGGAGAATGGGATAAACGTAACACCACAATCCAAGTGCGCCCTGTCGGTACGCAACACCACGATAAGTGACACGAACCACGGCGTGACCGTCAATTGCGATGCCACGTCGACGATCGACCTCGGAACCCTCGGCTCCCCGGGCGCCAACACATTTGCGGCCAAGACGGCGAATTTGCGCGCATTGGGTGTGGGGCCCGTCATCGACGCCATCGGCAACACCTGGACGGCCTCCGCCCAGGGCGCGGACCTATCCGGAAAGTATCAAGCACAGGGCGCGGGCGCGATCCTGGAGGTCACTGGTGGTTCAGGACCGAACTACACCCTCGGCACAATCAAGGCCCGGCTGGCACAGAACAACTAGCGCCCGCCTCGACGTCTCTAGTACCCGACGATCTTGTTGACGACGTTGCGCAGAGGCTCGCCTGCGCCGAAGGCTCTGAGGTTTTGTTCCAGGATCACGTCTTGTCGTGGGCGCCTTCCGGGGGATTCATTCGCCATGTGCGGCGTCAGCACCACGTTGGGCATTCCCCACAAGGGATGCTCGGGGGGCAATGGCTCGGGATCCACCACGTCGAGACCCGCTCCCGAAAGTTGTCCCGATTCAAGCGCGTCCATGAGCGCCGTCGTGTTGACGATCCTGCCGCGCGACACGTTGATGAGCAGTGCACCCGGTTTCAAAATCGTGAAGCGCCGGCTGTCGAAGAGGTTTTGGGTTTCGGGCGTCAGGGGTGCCGCGATGAAAACCACGTCCGCTTGCCGCAACACCTCGTCGAGTCCCTGTGGTTTTACCAGTGCTGATACGTACGACGGCTTTTCGATATCCTTGGGATCGACCGCGAGTACCGTCATGCCGAATCCGAAGGCGCGGCGAGCAATCTGCGTTCCAATCCCACCAAGACCAACGACCACCGCGGTTCCGCCTTGTAACTCTCGGGCCTCGGTATTGGAGGCACGCTTCCACTGGGCGTCTCTTTGCAGGTTGTGGTACGCATGCATGTTTCGGGTGAGCGTCAAGAGCAATGCGAATGCGTGGTCGGCGATGTTTGGGGCGTGCGTTGTCCGCATGTTGGTCAGGACAAGGCCCGTCGCCGCCTTCATCTCAATCAGGTATGCGCAGTCGTCGACGCCGGCGCTTGTGACTTGCAACCAGCGCAGGCGGCTGCCTGCACGCAGGAACTCTGGTTTGCAAAAGGCACCCCCGACGACCCCATCGAGGGTGGACATTGCGGCCAATGCCGCGGCGCCATCGGCGAAGTTCACGATATCGAGTCGGTCGGAAATCGTGGCGAGGCGCGCCCGTTCGGCATCGGCAAGCCCAATAAAGCCCACCTTCAAGCGGCCACCGAGCGGGGCGCCGCCTCCGATGGCAATCCGTTCCGTTGGCGCTGACCATTCAGGTGACGCGGGCAAATCATTGCTAGCCGGTGCTCCGGTTTTGGCGACCTCGACGGTGGTCGACGAATCGACCGTCGCACAGCCCGCCAACGTTATCAGGGACCATGCCATTACAGAGCCGGTTTTCATGCGATGCGCAGGGTACCTCGGTACAACTTTTCGCGCTAGACGTCTGCGATGACGCGACCGATTCTCTGGAGCAATCAATCCATGCCGGAAGCCACGGAGGCCCGTTTGAGGGCCGGTGCAGCTTTGTTTGATGTGATCCTGGCTACCAGCGGTCAAAGCGAAGCACAGATTGCGGCGGCCGACGTCGTTTACGGACAGCCTCCGGTGGCCGCCCTGCTGGAGGCGCTCAGGTCCGGCAGAGGGCCCCGATTGGTGCAGCTTTCGTCGGCCGGATATACGAACTATTCCGGAGCGGAACTTCGTGCGGCGTTTGTGAAATCAGGGGCGGTTCTGTGTAAAAGCTCGCGGGTCTACGAAGAACCCGTGGCCCAGCACATGTTGGCGTTCATGTTGGCCTGGGCGCGCGGTCTGCCCGAAACGGTGGCGAATGCGCGGGGACCTCGCGCCTGGCCGACCACCGCGATTCGGCAGCGCTCGTTCTTGCTCAACCGACAGACCGTGGTCATCGTGGGATACGGTTCGATCGGAGCACGGCTCGTGGCGATGTGTAAGCCGTTTGACATGCGCATCGTTGGGATTCGTCAGTCCATTCGCGGCGACGAGGGCATCGAGATGCTGACGGTCTCCGATCCACGCGTGAACGCAATGCTGGGCCAGGCCGATCACGTGGTGAACCTTCTGCCAGCGCACGAGACCACGCATCATTATTTTGATGCAGTACGTTTGGCCGCCTGCAAGCGTGGTTCGCGGTTCTACAACGGCGGACGGGGTGTAACGGTTGCACAGGACGCGCTTTGCGAAGCGCTCACGTCGGGCCACCTGTCTGCGGCGCTGCTTGATGTGACCGATCCGGAGCCCTTGCCCCCCGAGCACCCTCTCTGGTCCACGCCGAACTGCGTCATCACGCCGCACAGCGCAGGTGGCCACGGTGACGAGCACGATCGCCTGGTGGATCATTTGCTGGCGAATTTGGCGCGCCTCGACAGGGGTGAATTGCCCGACGATCACGTCGACTAGACGCCAACTAAACCAAGTATTTACAGGCACTTGAGATTCACGAAGGGAAAACTCTTCGAGAAATTTGCGAACTACATTTATTTACATTATCCTACATATACATACATCGCATGAACGCCGTGGCCGCTCGCAAATCCATCCACCCGCTCCTTCCACCTTTAACCCTGAGGCCAATGGCCCGGGCCGAAAGAATCGCCATCTTCGAGCGCGAAGTTCGCGAACGCCTTTCCCGGGCAGCACTGGATGCCCTCATCGGCCGCGCCGAGGTGATCTCCGAAGGGCAGATCACCGAGCACGGAAAGCGGCGCAGTTACCTGGGTTCAACCATGATCACCTTTGATCTGTCTCGGGTCAGTGGTGATTTCCGCGAGGCCTCCGACGCCGGCACTGCACGTCGTCTTGCGGCACTGCTCACGACAGATACCACCGCCAAAAATCGCATCCGTGCCGTCGCCACCCGCGAAGCCGAGATCCGAACCCAGCAAAAGTTACACGAGATCTCGATCGAGATCGGCGTGCGTTCCAAAGACACCCGGGTATTGGTTGACGTCGACGTGGAGGCGACGCTGTGATGGCCGCCGTTCGCGTCACGCCAGAGTCGACACGTGCAGCGGGCTATAGCTTCGCTGCGGTGTCCACCATTTTGGATGTTCCTGACACAAAGCTACGCTATTGGGCGCAGATTGGGTTTGTCGGGCCGTCGCAAAGGGAAGGCACTCGACAGCTTTATACCTTCCGCGATCTCGTGATGGTCAAGGCCGCCAAAGAGTTGACTGGGCGCGGTTTTGCGCCCGCGGAGATCCGCGACACGATGTTGGCAGCACGTCGTTCGCTCCAGGCGTGTGAATCGGACACCGCCGTCATGGCAAAACTCCGGATCGCTTTTGACGGGACTGCGCTTGTTGTGCAGGACGGCGATGCGGCCTTCGAGGCTTCAGGACAGCGCGTATTTGATTTTGGTGTCGCCGAACTCGCCGAAATGGCCCACGTACGGTTGAGCGGGGGTGGAGGCGTCGTTGCGCCTTTGGTGCGCTCGCCTGAATCACCTCGGCGATCGACGGGCAAGCGTCCCTCGGCATACGACTGGTTTGTCGAAGGCCTTTCGGTGGATGGCTTGCCAGGAAAAGACGACGACGCCGTGGCGTGTTACCGACAGGCGCTCACGGCCGATCCGGGGCTTGCGGCCGCCCATACCAACCTCGGCTCGATCGCCTACCGTCGCGGCGATCGACCGGGTGCCCGTGTTGCGTTTGAGCGAGCGCTGTCGATTGATCCAGAACAGTCCGAGGCGCGTTTTAACCTCGCGAATATTCTGTTTGAAGATGGCGAAACCGAGGTGGCCGCTGCCGAGTTGCGCCGGGTTTTGCAATCGATGCCGGACTTTGCGGACGCGCATTACAACCTTGCGAGCGCGCTCGAAACACTGGGCGGTCGCCTGCAAGCGCGTGAGCACCTGCAAGCGTTCTTGCGCCTGACCCACGCGCCCGCAGATGATCCCTGGGTGGAAGAAGCCAGGCGTCGCCTGGCGTCACTCAACGGTTGAAAACGCTCTCGGATGGATGCGGATTCCTGCTGCCGAATCTGGGTTTCCGCCACCCTGTCCAGCGCGGGGCTTGGCTCCACTCAACCCATGAGAATCGTGCGTTTTCGAGGACATTCGCAAAATCCCGGATGCGCTTGGTAGTACTTTATAACTACGCGATATCGTTCAGATAGATTAAAGATTGTCTTGATGCGAATCGGATTCTCGCCGATGCTTTTAGACGAACCGAAGTCTAAAGCGACTCACCCGAGTCGGTGGAGGTCCGATGAAGTGTCCACGTTTATTGTCTGAATTGTTGAGCGCTGGATTGTTGAGCGGCGTGCTGTTTTCCGGTCCAGGTTGCTCGGGCTCGATCGTCGCGGACGAATCGAAGTCGAATACAGGGGGCGGGCCCAACCCAGGTGATCCGGACATCGCACCCCCGGAGGTTCCCGATGAAAAGACCGCCTGTTCCGGTTCGTCAACTGTATCACAGGGACGCTGGCGTCGGTTGACCGCGGACCAGTATTCGAACGCGGTTCGCGACCTGCTTGGCCAGACGACCAGCATTGCGGGGTTCTTGCCCGACTCGCGAACCGCGCGCTTCAAAACGAATGCAGCATTCCCCGTGGAAGAAGTGGACGTGGGCACCTATGCGTCGAAGGCAGAGTCCGCGGCGAAATTGGCCGTGGGAAATCTGAAGACGCTGCTCGGCGGATGTGATACGGCAGGCACGGGTGGTGAAGATCGCTGTGCCACGCAATTCATCAAGGATTTCGGCGAGCGTGCCTATCGACATCCCTTGTCAACCGACGAATCGGCGGCGTTGATGAAAGTCTACAACATGGGCAAAGCCGAGAGTTTTTCGGTCGGCATTAAGCTGGTTGTTGAGGCCGCGCTTCAGGCTCCCCGATTCCTCTACATGGTCGAGTCTGGTATGGATGACGACAACGGTCTTCGGAAACTCGATGGATTCGAGGTCGCTTCGCGATTGTCCTTCCTGTTGACGGGGACCATGCCTGATGCCGATCTGTTTGCGGCGGCACGCAATGGTGTTCTTGATACAGCGGATGGTGTTGCGACCCACGCTCGAAAGATGGTTGATTCGCCAAAGTTCACGGGCGAAGTCAGCAGATTTCACATCGAGCTGATTGGCGTTGACGCCCTGGCAGATACGACGGCCGTTACAAAGAGCACGACGAAGTATCCGGATTTCAACGACGGAATGCGCACCGCAATGGCTGACGAAATGCGAAAGTTCGTGTCGTACGTTATGGAGGAAGGCAGTGGATCAGTGGAAGAGCTGATGTCGGCCAACTACGTGTTTCCATCGGGACCCCTTGCAAAGGTTTACGGCGCGGGTGCCGTGGCCGGTGCAGACGGGCGGGCAATCATCGAAGATGGAACTCGAAAAGGTCTTCTGACGCTTGCCGGTACACAGGCCGTGCATCCGATGTTGCCGACGCCTCGTGGTGCGGTGAATCGCGGACACATGGTGCGCCGCGACTTTTTGTGCAACGTGGTCCCACCACCGGACGTCAGGGTCGAGTTCACCTTGCCGCCCAACGCGGAGATGATGACGGCGCAGGAGCTTCTGCGGGCGCATATGGACAATCCAACGTGCAAAGCCTGTCACAGTTTGATGGATTCGATCGGATTCGGCTTCGAGAACTACGATCCTCTTGGCGCCTATCGCACGCAGGACGCTGGTGGCAACGAGATCGACGCAACGGGTGAGATCGTCGGCATCGCGGACGAGGGTGTGTTTAACAACGCAGGTGAGATGGTCGACAAGTTGGCAGCCAGTCCCGAGTTGCGTGAATGCATGTCGACGCAGTGGTTTCGCTTTGCTTTCGGTCGCGATCCAGAGGAGGCCGACGCGTGCACTCAGGCAAAGATGATCTCCAAATTGAAGGAAGGTCAGGGCAACATTCGCGACGCTGTTTTGTCGCTTGTGCAAAGTGATGCGTTTCGCTTCAAGGGAGGTCTGTAGTCATGTCGTTTTCCTCAATTTCGCGACGTAAATTGCTGGCTGCCATCGCCGCGGGCGGGGGCGTGAGCCGCCTTGCACCTTTTCTGCCGCGGGCTGTCCATGCCGCCTCGGTACCCAAACGCATTCTGACGGTGTTCTCACCGATGGGATACCTTGAGCCCTCGTTCTGGCCCACTGGAACCGGCACGAACTATACACTTGGTGAAACCATGACGGCGCTCCAGCCCTGGAAGAGCAAACTGCTCTATCTGGACGGGCTCGCGATGTACGGGGCGCAGTGGTTCTTCGACAACCCCGACAACGAACACGCCTCAGGTGGAAACATGGTTTTCACAGGCAGCAAGATGAATCCGCTCGCTGGCGGTCCGTCGATTGAACAGGCCGTTGCGGACTTTCAGTACGCGCAGGCAAAAACCGCCTTTCGCTCACTCGCGCTCGGCGTGAACTCGGGAACGCCTTCGCAACACACGGCGATCTTCTACAGCAAGGCGCAGACCCCCGTGACCGCGCAGACGAATGCGCAAACGACATTCAACCAGCTGTTCGCGAACTTCACGGGCCCAACCGCGCCTCCGTCAACCGGCACTGGCGGCAGTGGCGGGACGCTACCGAAACCACCGGTCGATACCAGCGCCTCCGATCGATTGCAGAGGCAGAAACAGTCCGTTGTGGATCTCGTGAAGGACGAACTGGCTCGGGTTCGCAAGCTGGCCGGAACGGAAGATCGCGAGCGGATGGATGCGCATCTTGAGGGCATCAACAGCCTCGAGAATCGTATCAAGCTGCTTGCGATGAATACACCACCGATTAATTCGGTGCCGACGACACCGTCTGCGCCGAGCGGCCCGATTGCAACGCCCGGTTCTGCGGGCGCGGGATGTGCGAAGCCGAACCTCACGGGATCGGGATTGACGGGATCGATCCACAGTCAAATGGATCTCATCACGGCAGCGTTCGCATGTGACATGACCCGGCACATTTCGCTGCAGCTGGGAATTTGCGATGGCGGGATCGATGCCATCGATGGCGTCGGTCAACACGATACAACCCACGCTTACGGTGATACGAAAGCCGCTCCGCCGCACGTTGAGAACCACAAGAGATACGACCGCTGGTATGCCGATCGCTGGGCGTATCTGCTCGGAAAAATGGACGCGATCAAGGAAGGCAACGGTACCTTGCTCGACAACACGCTGATTGTCTTTGGCTCGGATACCACGACCAACCACAGTGCGTTTGGCCTTGGGCCACACAACCACATCCGATTTCCATTGTGGATGGCGGGCGGCGGAAACTTCGCGTTCAAGACCGGCCAGGCGATTCAATTGCCCCATTCGGCGACCGATCCGGGAAGCCCGGCGTTGGTTGCACGCTGGGTGACACATCAACGCTTGCTCACCTCGATTGGACAGGCTTTCGGAATGAACATTGATACCTTCGGCTCGAATGATCCAGGCAAAGGCCCGGTGACACAATTGACCCGGGTTTGAAGTTCGCATCGGCGCCGCTTTAAACCTCTGCTAAACCCATGGGCAATGGGTTTGGGACGCCGAGGAAAACGCGTCGACGAAGACAGCGCGTGGGTTTTCAACCGCATGGCCGATTGGTACGATGCGCGGCCTCCGTATCCCCATGCGTTGCTCGACGCCTTGCATGAAATTATGAAGTCAGATCGACCGAGGGTATTGGATCTCGGTGCCGGAATTGGACATCTGGCTTTGCCGCTTGCGCAACTTGGTGCACGGGTGACGGCGATTGAACCCGCGCGCACCATGTTGCAGCGCCTTCGGCAATCGGCACTACGCGATGGTCTGGCGGTGGATGCGATACATGCTTCCGCCGAATCGCTTCCACTCCCAGCCGACAGCATCGACCTGGCAGTGATTGCCGATGCATTGCATTTTCTCGACGCTGAACTGACGGCTGTCGAACTGATGCGCGTGTTGTCCCCCCGTGGCGTGCTCTGTGTCATCCGCAGCGAGCTTGCCGAGACGCCCTACATGAAACAGGTGGTACAAATCATGGAAGAATCTGCGCCGCGTCGGCCTCGTGAGACGGGATACGCTGTGACACAGATCGGCGCCATGTTGGGTGTGGTCTGGGAGCCGCCGCGTGTGTTTGACGACGAAACGCCCATGGAGCACGATCGCGTTGAACAGATCTTGCGAACGATTTCCTTCATCGGTCCCGCAATGAATCCCGATCGATTCGCAATCTTCAGCAGGCGCATTCGAGAGATTCCCGAGGCGCCGGTCTGGGCGCGCCGAATGACGGTGAACGTGGGTCGGCGGCCCGTGCGTGCGCCCCGGAGTTAGTCAACGCACGATCGCGGTAGGCGTTTCAGCCCATTTGGGGAGGTTCCGCAGGTAAAATCCGAATCAACGGGCGTACAGCCTTTGCACGCCGCAATCGAGTGCGCGTACCCTGAATTCGTGAATACAAGAATCATTGTCGCGATGTTGTTGGGGTTTGCTGCCGCTCGGGTGCCGGCGTCGCTGGCCGCCGGTCCGCGATTTGCGATCGAGTCCAAGGAGAAACCATCCTTCGCACCCCTCGATGCGCTCACGGTGCTTGCGACCCATACCGTCGGCGCGACCGTGACGGTTTCTGACGGCGTCGGTCGCACCTACTTTCGTGGTCCATCCGCAGCACGGGTGACGTTGACGGTTGCCGGGGCACTTGGAAAACACACGGTTTCCGTACTCGATGCGCAAGGAAAGGTGGTCGATCGTACGGACTTTCCGGTCGACGCCAAAACCGCCATCGACGATGGTGCGGGAAAATACCATCGACTATTCGAGGCCTCGACCCGAACGATGATCGGCCAGCGGGTAGCCGGCAGTCGCACCTGGCGGGGCCGAGACTATCGATTCTTTGTGCCGTGGGTGCTGGATCAATCGAACACGATGAAGGGCATGCTGTTCTTCTCGCCCTACGCAAAAGATTCTTACGACATTTTCTCTGCGACACAAAAATCGGACGGGATGGTGTTCAGCAATTTCTCAAATGACGGAGGCATTGGACACTACGACACGGCCTACGGGCATCTGGGTTATGTCTTGCATGATGGTGGTTTGCAGTTCGTTCGCCAGCCGACGGAGAATCACGTCGAGTACGAATACGTCAACATTCTGTATCAGGCCTGGAAGGCGTCGGGCGACGATCGCTGGATGGCGAATGGCCTGGCGTCCGCGATTCGCGCGCTTGAATACAGCGTCACGGATCCGTCGCGCTATTCAAAGCGCTTTGAGTTGCTGAAGCGCCCCCTCACCATCGACTCCTGGGATTTTCAGGTCGAGGATGCCTATCTCGTGCGAGACACTTCCTCTCCGACCATGACCATCAATCCCGAAAAGACCAAGTTCGGCGTCTTCTTCGGTGACAACACGGGTTACGTTCAAGCGTGTTACAGATTGTCGGAGATGCTGGCCCGATCCGGCCGCAAGGCCGACGCCGATGCATGGAAGAAGCGGGGCGATGTCATGCTTGGCCGGCTGACGAAGCTTGCCTGGAATGGGCGATTCTTTCGCCATTTCATCGACGAAGATCCGACGGTCAAGCGCGATCTGGGCGTCGAAATGGACTCGCAAATTGCCCAGGGCAATGCCTATTCTTTGAATCGTGGCTTGCCGCAGGCTCAGGCCGCCGCGATCATTCGAACGTACATGGAGCTGTCGCAACACTTGCCCGCGGGATCGCCGGGTGAGTGGTACGCCATCTACCCGCCCTTCAAAAAGGGATTCGGCGATCACAACAGCCTGTGGCAATATATGAACGGTGGCGTTGCGGGGCATGCCGCGGGGGAACTTGCACGTGGTGCGCTTGCCCATGGCTTTGAAGCCTATGGTGCAAGCGTGCTCGATCGAAGTCTGGCGCTTGCGGAACGCACCGATGGGAAGATTCACTTTGCCTATACGGGTGCGATCGAGCCGGCACCGGGCCCGGCCGCGACCACGGTGATTGATCTGCACAAGTTCGCGAACATGGATCTGCGCGCCGAGACCGGCAAGGGTTCGCGCCCCTGGATGGAAGGGGAGAAGGGCAATGACATGGCCGGTTTGCCTCCGGGCGAGCTCAAGGTGAAGGACATTCCCTTTCAGATCCTCGATCCCACGCGAAACCAGGGTCGAGCGCTCATTGCAGTTTCGCGCCGGACCGGTTGGAAGAGCGAGGTCGCGATCCCCGTCGCGCGCAAGGCCGCGGCCGTGCACGTGATTCACGTCTCCCACGTGGGTCAGGCCAAAGGCGAGGATACCGCAGGTGCAATCGTATTTCGTTATGACGATGGTTCGTCACAGGGTGTGTACATGAAGCGCGACGTTCACGTTTCTGGCTGGTGGTATCCGGCGCTCGGAGTAAGAAAGCGCAACGGTCCCTGGGAAGCGCCGCAAACGAATGCATACCCCGATGCAGCGGTGGCGTGGCGGGGTGCCAACGGCAAGTCAAAAGATGTGGGCGTGAGCTGGGTCGCAATTGCCAACCCGCAGCCGGAAAAGAAGATCAAATCGCTCGTCATCGAGGCGCCGGCGACGGGCGCCGTGTACGGCGTGCTCGCTTTGACACTCGCCGACCGTATGCCGTATCACGAACCGAATCCGATTTCGTTTGGCGGCCCCGACAACTGGGCCGCCGCCAACATGATGGCCGCGCTCGTCGAAGGACTCGGCGGGGTGGCCGATACGGACCGGGCCTATGGCACGGTGACGCTCTCACCCCGATTCGCGGCGTCGGGCACACAGGCCGTCAAGGTGACCGCTCGCTATCCCGCATCTTCGGGTTACGCAAGTTACGACTTTCGCCACGAACCGTCCCGACAGACCATTCGTATGACATTGACGGGGTCGGCCCGGACGTTTCACGGCCGGATCTTGTTGCCAGAAGGCACCGATGTTTCCCGTATTGCCGTCGACGGAAAAGAATCTCCGCCGAAGACCGAACTCGTTGAATCCTCGCGCTACGCGATTTTTGATGCGCCCGCTGGATTGCACGAGGTGACGGTTGGCTACCGGAAGCTGCTCGCCTCCGGTCTCCAACCCTGAGGCTTAGCGGGCGGCGTTGGCCGGCAGGATGAACGGTGTGCCTTTGGGAATCACCGTGACTTCCAGTTTTTGACTTTGCAGCAAGGCCTGGGTTTCCAGCACCTCGAAGAGTGCCCCCGAGATGAGCGGGTTTTCCGCGATGACGGCCAGTGCCTTGCCCACGATGAGGGGGCGGGTGGCCGCAGCCTTGGCGAACTCGATGGCGGCCTCGCGTTCTGCGGTGGAATGAATGACGTTGACCCGATTCGAGCCGTCTTGCTGGATGGCGCCTGTGACCTGTCGGAGACGGTTGACGACCTTTTGCTCGATCTGTGCCGTCATGCCCTCGTCGCGGAAGTGAACCTTGCGGATGTAGATGCTACCGAGCATGTAGCCCCACTCGCGGGATTTTTCCGAAACCTCGTGGCGAACCGCATAGCTCATCACGTGGCGGTTTTCCAACATGTCCGCAAGCTTCATGTTGCTGAGGCAACGCACGGTCGCGTTCGAGATATTGGCGCGCAACGAACCAGCGGGATCGGTATTCTTGTAAATGTAGGCCAGTGGATCGCTGACGAACATTTCCGACCAAACCCCGATGCCCATCGGCGCACCTTCTTCGGAGTTCACGGGTTGGCTGCGCAGGTAGGTCTGATCGAGGCGAAGATCAACAATGAACTTCTTGCCGAAAAACGGCACGAGCGGCGCAAAGGGTCCCATGCTGACCCACGGACAGTGCAGACCTGGTTCGGTAATGACCGAACGCACCTTGCCGAAAAGCTCGAAGACCACGCATTGTTTTTCGCGGACGACGACATAGAACGCGAAGACCCGTAGCAATCCCAGCAGGATGGGCACTGCGATGAAGGAGCCGAGAAAAACACCAACCGCAACACTGAGGGTATTCATTCTGAAACCGTTTCTGCAGAGGTGAGGACAACCTGCCGAGCCTTGGCATTCAAGGCAATCTTGGCGTTACGAACATAGGCGTGGACCGCGCCCGCACCGGAGGTCCCGGCAAGTTCACGCAGCTGTTCCGCCAGCTTCAAGAGGGGTTCGACCTCGGCGTGGGCGTTGAGGGTTTCGATTTCAACCGCACGACGGGATTGAACAATGCGCTGATCGGCGGCCGCCTGTGCCAGGCTGATTTCGCTCGAAACATGGTTGTGAGCGGTATTGATCGCCGCGAGGGCCGATTCAACTTCTCCCGGGGGATCGATTCCGGTGATGAGCGCGGCATCCAGATCGATGCCGTAGCGGGCTGCCGCCGAGGCACACTCGGCATCCATGCGCTCGTTCAGATCGCGCAGATTCTTGCGCAGATCGTTGATCGATATCCCCTGAATCCCTGCTCCCGAGTCCGCTCCGGGCTCGGCGGGCACGTCGGTTGATGGTCGTTCAAAATTCGCGATGCGATCGCGCAGGATCGAAACGAAGTATCCCATCACGTGGGCAATCGGCTTTTTCACGCCAAAGAGATACGCATAAAGGTTGCGGTCCGATACCGTGAAGCGGAGCTGTCCCCGGAGTCCCGTGTTGAGCTGGTCCTTCGTGACCGCTTCCAACATTTCACCGCCGTGGTTGGCGCTGGGATTTTCGGGATCGTGCGCGATGGATACCGTGATGGTCGCGATCGACGCCTTGTGCAACGATTGCCAGGGTGCTTTCCAGTAGAAGCCGGGTCCAACCACCCGCGCCTGCGGATACTCGTACCGTTCCTTTTCATCCTCTCGCAGGGTTTCAGAAATTGGGTCTTGCAACGTGGTGGCGTCGCCCATCCGTTGCGCTTTTCCGAAGGTGCAAAGGACCGCGCGCTCGTTCGGACCGATGGTGTAAAAACCGCCGATGCCATAGCGCAAGATAAACCAGGCCGAAAACCCGAGCAGGAAGCCCACAAACATGTCACCAAACGTCATGGGCGGCATGTTACCCGGAACCGCGCCGTGCGCCTACCGCAAGGGAAGACGGGTTTTATGTGCTTTTTTTTGAGGCCTTCCTTCGATCAGACGATAGTAAGACTGTGTTTGCTCGCCTCTGTTTCACGTCGTTGGTGCTGGGCGCTGCCCTTCTTGGTCAGTCGGTCGCTGCGCCACGGGCAAAAACAACACCCGATCGCGTGCGCGTTCCCGCTGGTGCTTTTATCCGCGGCTCGAACGTAGGCGAGGAAGACGAGCGTCCCGAACGCAAAGAATCCCTGCCCGCGTATCGAATGGATCGCACCGAGGTCACGGTTGCGATGTACGCCGTTTGCGTCAACGCGAAACGGTGTAACGCCCCGGTCGGCGTTGAACTTGGTGACGCGGCTCAGGCCCGGCGTCCTATCACGGGTGTGAACTGGCAAGATGCCCGAAGTTATTGCAAGTTCGCCGGTGGGCGGTTGCCTACCGAGGCCGAATGGGAAAAGGCCGCGCGGGGTACTGCGGGTCGGGTTTTCCCGTGGGGCGCCGAGGTGGACTGCAAACTTGGCAACTGGGGTTGTTTCGACAACGAAGGCCCCTGCGCCGGGGTCGCGCCCGGGCATCCGGTGGACGTGGGTGGCTACCCGGCGGGCGCAAGTCCCTATGGCGTACTCGACCTCGCCGGCAACGTCTGGGAATGGACTGCCGATGCATATTCCGAGGACAAACAACGTCGTGTCGTCAAAGGCGGCTCGTGTTGCAGTTACTTTGTACCTCCACGTGCTGCGAATCGAAATGCATGGGCACCCGACTACCGCGACAGCGATCTGGGGTTTCGATGCGTTTCGCGATAGTCCTCGGCCTTTGTCTGGCGACCCCGGCGTGGGCGGCCCTGCCTCCTTCAATCGCCGAAGAAGCGCCACAACCCGCCTCCGATGATCCGGATCGGGAGCGCATCATTCGGTTGCAAGAGGCCGTTTACAACATCGTGCACGGTGGCAGTCTCGGCAAGGTTCGCGTTGGCGTCCACCTTGCGGATCTGAAGACGGGTCGGACCTTTTACCAGAGCAACGCATCCGCGCTGATGGATCCGGCGTCGAATCAAAAGATCTTTGCGACCGCTGCCGCTCTATTGCGCCTTGGCAATAACTTTCGCTTCCGAACCGAAGTGCAGGGGCCTGAAGTGAACGAAGAGGGACTGGTACAGGGCGACGTGATCCTGCGTGGCAGTGGGGATCCGTCGCTGGAAATGCACGATCTCGACGGGCTGGCGGCGCGTCTGGTGGCCCGGGGGGTAACCCGGATAGCGGGCGATGTCGTCGCCGATCCGCGCGGCATCAACGGCGCCGATCCCACGGCAATGGGACGCGCTCCGTTGCAGATTCGCCATGCGTCTATTGTGATACGAATTCGACCGGGCGCGCGTACGGGCGCGGCGCCCATCGTGATGCTGCAACCTCTTGAACGTTCGATCAGCATCCAGAATCGAGCCCGAACCCGTGCCGGTGGCCGCACCCGCATCACGGTTGCGATCGTCACCGAGCGCAATCGACTGGTGGTCATCGTCAAGGGCAACATTTCGATGCGCCATCCGGGCGTGGTGTTTCGCAAGCGCCCGCAAGCGTCCATGTTGTACGCGGCATTTTTGCTGCAAGATGCGCTGGCCCGGCAGGGCGTGATGGTCGATGGGCAACCCCGTGTCGGGCAAATGGACGCGGCGGGGGTCAATACATTTTCGTTCGCGCGGGTTCGACCCAATATTGTGCTTGCGGCCCACAACTCGCAACGCTTGCCGGATCTACTGGCGACGATCAACAAGACCTCCAACAACGACTACGCGGACCGGCTGCTTGAAACCCTGGGCGCCGAGGTGGAGGGCGGGGCGCCGTCGATGCAAAAGGGGGTTGCGGTGTTGCGTGGGGCAATGGACGAGCTTGGCATTGATCGGGCGTTGTATCGTCCGGTCAACGGCTCCGGATTGGGACACCAGAATCGTGTTACGCCTTCGGGCATGGTGACGCTTCTGCGCTCACTTTATTTTGATCCGCGCATTGGCGCCGAAATGTTGCAATCGCTTTCCGTTGGTGGCATCGACGGCACAACCCGCAGTCGGTTTCGCAATTCCTCGGCAATTGGGCGCGTTCGAGCCAAGACCGGAACCTTGAACGGAAAATCGATACTCTCGGGTTACGTTGGCGAGCGGGACGCGGTCGTGTTTTCGATCCTGGTGGATCGCATTCGGCGTCGCGGTGTCGCGCCGGTTCGGTCCGGTCAGATTCGCATCGTCGAAGCGCTCATGAGCTACGTCAAGGGCGGCACGGGCGCGGCTCCGGCAGAAGAAATTGAGCCCGGCGTTGATATGGAGCTCGACGATGAAAGCACCGACGATGAGCCGGATGAATCCACAGAGGAGCCCGCTGCAAGCAACTCGGAGGATGATTCCGAGTCGCTCGGGGGCGGTTAGGTCGCGGCCGCTCCCGATGGAACCGTCCGGGAAAACGACGCTCGCCCGGCAGATTGCTGCGACGCATGGAATGGCATTTAGGACGCTTGACGATGCCCAAACCCGTGCGTTCGCTCGACAGGATCCTAGGGGTTTCGTCCGTGGACTTGATCGCGCGGTCATCGACGAAATCCAACGCGTGCCCGAAATCATCTTATCGATCAAGCAAACGGTCGATGACGACACTCGGGCAGGGCGATTCTTAATTACGGTCTCCGCAGATCTATTCGGTGGGGCCCTGTCTCCAGACTCGCTTGCGGGGCGATCCAAACGCATGAACTGCTTCCCCTGTCTCAATCCGAGATGGCAGGGCGGGCGCCATCTGATTTCCTCGACCAAGCCTTCGATGGTTATGTGAAGCGGTCTCCCGTTTCGGTCGACACCGACCTTACCGAACGCATCCTGATCGGAGGCTATCCAGAACCGCGCCTGCGTTCAACGGCTAGAAGGCGTCGAGATTGGCACATCGCTTACGCGACGGCACTGGCCGAGCGTGATGTCGTTGAGATCGCCGACGTAAACAAGCCAGGACATATGTCACTCTTGCTAGAGCACTTGGCGGTACGCTCCGGTCAACTTCTCAATCTTGCATCGATCGGCCTCAGCCTCGGCGTTGATGCCAAGACGGTTGATCGCTGGATCGGACTGTTCGAGAAGTTGTTCATTGTAAAACGCGTTCGGGCTTGGCATCGCAATGACTTGAAACGACTTGTCCGGACTCCCAAAGTTCATTTCATTGACTCGGGATTGGCCGCTGCGCTACAGGGAATCGATCGGCTGAAGATTGCCAAAGACCGCCAGACACTTGGGCCGCTACTCGAGACCATTGTGTACGGAGAACTGCGCAAGGCCTCGACGATGGCGCAAGAGCGAACCACCATCACTCACTATCGGGACAAAGATCAAGACGAGGTTGACTTCGTTCTAGAACGTTCGCCCGGCAAGGTTGTTAGATCACCTGCCACGAGCGCGTGCTCCAGCCGCTCGCATTTCATCGGCCAGTTTGAGCGCTGCCGTGAGATTGGCCCAACGTTCATCGGGCGTGCGTCGCAAAGCTGCCAGAGCAATCCCGGGATACAGAGACCACACCCTTGAGGGACAATGGCAGGGCTACCACGCGATCCGTCCAGGCGACGCGTATCGAGCCATCTATATCGAACCTGACGATGGATCAGTGGGTGCGGTCTACGTGGAAGAGGTGAACAAACATTGACTACCAAGAAAGCGAAGACAAGTGGCGATCTTTCTCCTCGTCACGGCGGTCAACGAAGTTCCATCGTGTTAGCCGTGCCGAAATGAGCCCGAAACAAGGTGAGTGCTAGAGGTAAAGGACTGACATTTGCCGCATTTCGATTTTCGCAACAGGAGGACTCGATGTTTAACCGCAAGACCGCCATGGCGGCGACCGCCATGATGCTGCTTCCATCGTTGGCGATGGCCGACGATGCCATCACGCCCACGCAAGCACTATTTACGGCGAACAACATCTGGATGATGTTGGCCACGTCTTTGGTGTTCATCATGCACATGGGCTTTGCCACGCTTGAGGCGGGGCTTTCGCGTGCCAAGAACACCGTGAACATCTTGTTCAAGAACGTGTTCATCGTGTGCACTGGACTCTTGACCTACTACGCGGTCGGCTTCGGTCTGATGTATCCAGGTACCTTCAACGGATGGTTAGGTTTCGCAGGCTTCGGGCTCCCGATCCCCGAGAATGGCCTTACGCCCGAGTACGCCGCGGTTGGCTACACCTATTGGACTGATTTCCTGTTCCAGGGCATGTTCGCCGCCACCTGCTGCACGATCATTTCGGGCGCAGTGGCTGAACGTGTGAAGCTGAAGTCCTTCATGTTGTTTGCTACTTTGTTCGTGGCTTTCGCCTACCCCATCATGGGTTCGTGGAAGTGGGGCAAGGGATGGTTGGACGCGATGGGCTTTTACGATTTCGCTGGCTCAACGCTGGTGCACTCCGTGGGCGGTTGGGGCGCCTTGGTGGGCGCATGGATGCTGGGACCCCGTATTGGCAAGTACGCCAAAGATGGCAAGGTCAATCCTATGCCTGGAAGCAACATGCCGTTGGCCACGATTGGCGTCCTGATTCTGTGGCTGGGGTGGTTCGGATTCAACGGTGGTTCGGTGCTTTCAGCCAACCCTGCCGCAACGTCCCTGGTGCTGGTGACCACCTCGTTGGCGGCAGCCGCAGGCGGTGTGGGTGCCATCTTCGTCTACAACTTCATCTCGAAGAAGCCGGATCTGTCGATGGTACTGAACGGGATCTTGGCGGGCCTTGTGGGCATCACGGCAGGTGCTGACGTGGTAACTCCCGGCGAATCCATCATCATCGGTCTCATCGCTGGTGGTTTGGTGGTTGGTGCGGTGTTGGCCTTCGACAAGATCAAGATCGACGATCCGGTAGGCGCTACATCGGTGCATCTCGTGTGTGGCGTATGGGGCACTTTGGCCGCAGGCATTTGGGGCGAGGGAAAAAGCGTCAAGGTGCAGTTGGTCGGCATCGCCGCCTACGCCATTGCCTCCCTGGTGGTGTCGTTCGTTTTGTTCGCTGCCATCAAGGCCGTGATGGGCTTGCGTGTCAGCGCCGAAGAGGAGCTTGAGGGCCTCGACGCTGCCGAGCACGGCATGCGCGGCTACGCCATCTCGAGCGACGCTACGGCCGATATACATGGTGTTTCGCGCGAGGTGTCGGCCGGCAGCCCCCCGGTTTCGCCGTCACCTGTCGCCGCGGGCGCATAAACAATCAGCTTGGGCGAGATGAAGCAACCGCACTGCGCTTCGACACCAGCGGCAAGGGAACCATCCGCTTTCAACGTTCACCAAGGCAGCGTCTGTCCGTTGGCGTGGCGGAAGGAGCCGGTTGTGCTCATCGTAAGTTCGTCGATTCGCGCCAGTAGATCGCGGGCCGCATCGAGGGGCTCAACGCAGATCTTACAGCATCTGACAGAGCCGCCACGCCGGCTGCGGAGGCTACGTCGACCCCCTCGATCACCTCCACACCCAAAGCGGCGAGCGCCAGCGAATTTTTGCGAAATGTGGCGATGACCCCATCCCCTCGCTGCAAGAACAGCGTCTTCGCGTTTCGCAGTTCAAATGAGTCACAATCGCAATACGATATCTCTGGTCACTGGGACCGCTACACCCGTTTCAAGTGTACCCTCCCTGCCAGACCGAATGTCCGATAACGGAGAGATGAATACGCCAACTTTTCGTTCGAAAACCCGCCGGACACCGATCGCGGACGGATGAGCTTCCCTGGGAGTAGCATGCTAAAATCGGTGCGTGAGCGACGACGAGGAACGAGCCGCCCGAAAGGCGCGAGCAGAAGCCCGAAAAGCCCGGATGACCATAGAGGTCGTGAAACTTGGTGAACCCAAGCCCCCTCCCTACGCGGAAAGTTCCATCGAGGATCGGCTGAACGCGGCTATCCGCCTCATCGAGCACCACCAGGCGCTTCGGGGGGCGCCAGTAAGGTTGCCGAGGTCTGAGTGGCCAGGGGAAACATTCGTCTGTGCCTGACACCGCTGCGAAGCTGTCGCAAGATTTCGCCGACCTGCTGGCTGAACTCTGCATCGCCAAGGCGGAGTTTCTTTTGGTCGGCGGCTGGGCCGTCATCCTCCACGGGCACGTGCGCGCCACTGATGATATGGACATTTTCGTCCGCCCGACGAAGGAAAATTCCCATCGAGTCTACGCGGCACTGGAAAGCTTTGGGGCCCCCCTGGTGGCTCACCAAGTAACACCGCAACACTTCGCCAACGGGGGCGACGCCTATCGATTTGGAATCGCCCCGTTCGAAATTGAGGTCCTGACCCAGATCAGCGGCGTGTCGTTCGACCTCGGCGGTCGAACGATCCCCTACATCGGACGAAACGCGCTTATCCGCAACAAGAAGGCTGCTGGACGTTACAAAGACCTGGCGGATGTCGAAGAACTAGAGCGGAAAAAGGTGTGACGCTACCGGTACGAATGCCTCGAACATTTCTTGATCTTCGGAAAACGTTACTTGCGACACTTGATCAACGGATTCGCGGTGCACTATCACGAGGAACGGTATCACAGCACTGGGTGAAGGGGTAGCACAGCACGTCGCGACGACAACCGCTCGATGGAGGTCAGAATCGGGTGGCCGCTGTGTGGGCGACGCGGCGACTCCAGCGCTTCGATTTCGATATCAGCGTTGAAGAAGCCCTGTGGAGGAACGTCGAGCCGGTATAGGTCAGCTCCGATTCGTTGCGCGCCCGGGACCCGCAAGCGGGTCAGCCAGCCGAACAGAGGTCCCTCGTGGGCGACGAACAGACCGAACGCCGGCCGGGGCGTCCAAACTTTCCGTGGCACGCCATCGGGCCCCGGAATGGTTTGGCTAGCATGGGACCGTGATCGTTCACCGACGCCCTCGAACCCGGCCTGTCGCCCATGCAAGGTGCCCGTATGCCATCGCCCCTCTGCCTCCGTTGGAGTTCCACACTATGCCCGCAATCAACGGCTGATGTGAACAGCGACCGACCCATGCAGGCTAGTATCGACATCAGATCGCAACGCCATTGTTGCTGACGGCGAGGCGGTTGCCCATCGCCGAGAACGTTGGCTGACCTGTGGTAGGCACGGGCGTCCCAACGCTCTCGCCGCTCGATTCGTACCACAAACGCAACACCCGATTCCGTGACGGAATCTGGTTGCCGTGGGCTGCGCCAGGCAGCAACTTACAAGAACTGGATTTTTTCCGCGAATAGTTGCTTGGCCTGCACTTCGTCTGCTTCGATATCTTCGGCGTAGACCACGCCCGCGCGCACGGTCGACCGTTCCACGTCTGCCGAGCCATTCGCCCGTTGGTAACGCTTCTCTTCTTTAGATTCGTTCATTTCGCCAATGCGCGCGACACCAAGCTTGATTTGCTTGACGTAAATGATGTCCGCGATGAGCAGCTTGGTTTTAATAATTTTGGCAACGAGAGTGGACGAGTCGGGACCGTTCCCGCCGGTTTCGCCTGGCTCGGTTGGATTCCCCGTACTCGTGCCGGGCGCCCCGCCGCCGCCGCTTCCGCCCGCCATGTCGATACCTCCAGAGCCGCCGATACCGGTGTCGCCGTCCACGCCGCCCGGGGCGCCAGCACTGTCCGCTGCGGGATCAAGCCCAGGACCCCCGCGCCCTTTGGCAATTTGTTGTTCGACATCGAGACCACCAGGGTCAGCTGGAAAGTCGATGCCCTGGGTTTCCGTTCCACAGGCCCCCAGCCAACACACCGCTGTCACAACCGAGATCCGAGCGACTAGATGGGTCATACCCCTCAACCCTTCAAGATCCGGGCCACCCCGATGGCCCCTGCTACGCGGGTTTGGCGCGGGACAGGCCGGAAAGGAGGACCGTACACAGCTACAGTTGTTACCGTTTCGTTACTGGGGGCGCTCGAGAGGTTTGGATACGTAGCACGCCGCTCGCCCGGCCGACCGCGCCTAACTGCGCAGTTCCGTGAGGCCGCCGGAGCACCATTGGGTGTCGCCCACGGTGTCCTTGCTGAGGCCGAGGGATTTCTGGACGGTGACCCAGAGATCCGCGAGGCTCTTGTGGCGCGCGTCGCGGGAGGCTTGCAGCGCGCCGTTCTGGAACAGCGGCTGCTTGGCGTAAAACGGGTAGGTGATGTTCTGGCCCAGCTTGATGCCCGTGTTGCGGCCGCCCGCCACCACGAAGACCATGTCGTTCTGGTTGTGATTCTCGGCGATACCGCTGCCCCAGACCGTGATCGTGTTGTCGAGCGCGCCGAGCGATTTCATCTTGCTCACCAGATACACGAAGCGATTGGCGTACCAATGGTCGATCGCCTCCCACACCGAAACCGGCGCCTCCCCGTGACTCACCCCATGATGGCCCGGTCCGCTGCCGAGCGGGTTGATCCCGCCCGAGTCACGCTGCCAGACAACCGTGCCGACGCGGTCAATTCGGCATTGCACCAGAGCTCGACACGCAGGGCGTCCCGCTTCACCTCGGGTTGGGGGTTATCATGAGCGCTTCATGACCAAGGTGGAATACGATTGGCTGTGCCGCGAAACGCGGGTGGGCGTTCCGTGAGCAAGATCGAACGCGCCTTTTACGATCGCAACGCACTAACCGTGGCGCGCGATCTCATCGGCATGCGGCTCGTGCGATCGCTCGGACGGACGTGCTACGCGGGACGCATCGTCGAGACCGAAGCGTATCAGGGCCCCGAGGATCTGGCCGCCCATTCCGCGCGCGGCCTGCGCACAGCGCGCACCGAGGTGATGTTCGGCCCACCCGGCCATGTCTACGTGTATCTCATCTATGGCATGTGGAATTGCTTGAACATCGTGGTCGGGCCATCCGGTACACCGCATGCGGTGCTCATCCGCGCGGTGGCTCCCGAGCAGGGTGAGCTCCGCACCTGGGGCCCCGGACTGTTGTGCCGGGCCTTCGAGATCGACCGCGGTTTGTCGGGCGCTGATCTGCTGGGCTCCCAGATCTGGCTGGAACAACCGGCCACCCGCCCGGCCGTCACCGTGGTCAGCGCCCCGCGCATCGGGGTGGATTACGCAGGCGCCTGGGCGCACAAGCCGTGGCGATTCTTCGCTGCCGACTCACCGTTTGTCTCCACCGTTTCGCCCGCCGCGCGCCGCAAACAATTGCCAGTTGGCAGGTGAACTCGTACTCCAAGCGGGCCACGTCGAGCCGGTGCGCGGTCTATCTGCACCGGCGATTTATTGCTGGTGCGGACCTGGACCACATATTGCCGAATCCTCGGCTGGCGAGACGCCTCCCGACAGCGTGTAGAGGCCTTCTCCGCCAAACACCGAGATGACGTAGTCGCCGGGTTCTGCGCATCCCGAAAGGGGCTTCGGTCCGTTGAACTTCTGTGCTACGAATTCATCGGCTTCCAGCAACTGGTTGCCGTTGCGATCGGCATGAATCGTCATGCTAATGGTGTCCAACCCCTCGGCTTCGTCCTGTAGCTCGAATACAAAGGATGACGGTTGCGCAACGTGAAAGCGATAGAGATCCTTGTCATCGAGGGCTCCAACGTAGCCACCGGTGCGAACTGAAGCCGGGTTTTCGAGTGTCGCTGCTTCTCGGGCGACGGCGCCAGGATCTGGCCGGATTTCTGGGAGCGCATATGGGGTGAACTCGGCCGTGAGGTTCAGCGTCCCCTCGAACTTTAGATCAAGGAAATATGTTCCGGCAGGAAGCGGGGTCGTGAAGATCGCATCGTCGTTAACGTAGTCGACGTGAACCAGTGATGTGTCATCAAGAATGGCGTTTCCGTTTTTGTCCTGGATGATCGAAGTTGTTCCTGAAGTTGTGGCGCCTCGTACGGTGATCGCAATTTCGCCAATATGATCAGTGGAGAATACGAAACACCGCTCTCCAGGGACAGAGATTCGATTGTTGAGCATTTGGGCCGGCGCCCATTCCGTACATCCGGAAGGATCCGAGTCGACGGCTTCATTCGAACATCCAACCGAAAGCACCGTCATCAAGAGTACGCGCGAGAGATCCTGTGTTTTCACGCCCAACAAGGTAGCACATTCAAATCCATGATCGTCCAATCGCAGTGCCCTTCGTGGTCCAAACCCGAACACAAGCCCTGCAAAAAGGCCATGCGAAATTGCGGCCCGATGGAAGCGGAACCAAATCGGAAAACGGAAACCAGGTCAATCGTTACACATTGACAGGTCTAGTCCGGCGACTTGCCCGCCAGTTCGTCGCGTTGTTCGCGCAGGAAGGGGCGATCGATCTGCTCTGCCAAAAGATCGATATCGCGTGTCATCACGCCGGTCGCGCGGAAATGTTTGTGCCAGTGGCAGACAACCTTCGCCACGATGTGGGCTTCCGCTCGTGCTTCATCCGGGGTCAGCGAAAATTGCCGACACATCGACTACGCGTTGTCGATCGTTGAATCTCCTTCGTGCAGGCCCACGCGCATTTGCTGATATCCCATCGCTTGTCCGGAAGGGAGCACGTCAAACGCAGGCGAAAGTTCATATGTGCCATCGTCTGTTACCAACAGCGCATGGTTCTTTTCGTGATCATCGGTATTGTCGATCAGAATGTTGAAAACCATGCGTCGGAATAACTCGCGCATTTGCCTGACGTTGGTCCCATCGTCCACCGTACCACGCCTCCGCAGGACCTGGGCAAGTTCAGTGTTCTCGTTGTAATTGTAATTGTCGTTCACGCAATACCGGATGCTTCGGCCGCGCCGACTGCCCGGATAATTCACGCGCACCATCCAGCCCGAGCATCACAAGTCGAGCGCAGTCCGTTCAAACCCACCGGTCACGCTGGCCTGACGCCGGACAGCCCCGGGACAGCGATCGGTTGCGCTGCGGGCTTTGAGGGTACCCGCCCTGGTTGACCTGTCCGTTTGAGGTTCCGAAGCCCCAGCACGCGACGCTTCCGTCGCCGAGGAGTGCACACCGGGAGCGCAGGTCGAGCGCCAGTTGCGTGGCGTTCGCGACGCCACCGAGCAGCTGCGGCGGTCGATCGTCGAACGCGTCGCTCGCCTCCGGCACGACGGCCCCCCAGCAGGTCGCACGTCGGCCGGCATGGATGGCGCAGCTCCGAGCTGCCCGTAACGGTTTCTGCCCCAACACGCCACCCGGCCTTCGGCGACGATCGCGCAGGTCGACATCACGCCCGCGACGACGGACGTTGCGCCATCGAGTCCGGGCACAACGGCGGCTTCCTTGAAGGAAGAGGGGAAGGGAAATTCCATCGGCTGACCGGCCTGGCCGTACCAGTTCCATCCCCAGCACGCGACGCGGCCGTCGGCGAGGCGCGCGCATGCGTGGAACGCGCCCGCTGAGACCTCGACGACGCCGGTAAGCGGTTGTTATGTGCGACGTCCCCGAGTCCTGCACGGGGGTCAGTGATGCATGCCCCGCCGACGGGGTTCGACCCGCGGCCTACGTGTGCCGGCCTTCGTTCTTCGAGTGCGATCGCGAGGACGTGTGCGACGGTCGCACGGTGTTCTGCGCCGAACGCTTCCAACCCAACACGCGCTCGTGCGGCGCCCCGGTCTCGGGCATGTGCGATGCGCCCGATCACTGCACCGGCACTTCCGCCAACTGCGTCGCGGTCCATCTGTCCGGCGTCGAGTGCCGCGCCACCCAGGGTGCGTGCGATCGCCCTGAGTACTGCACCGGATCGAGCCGCGAATGCCCGCCTGATCAGGTGGTCTCCGCGGGCATCGTCTGCCGCGCCAATACCGCCGCTTGCGATCCGGCTGAGTCCTGCGACGGAATGGCGGCCCGGTGTCCCACCGACGTTCGTTGCGGCAGCAGGTGATCCCGTCCAGGCGAGGGCGGTGGCCCACGCAAACAGGATCTGCGCGGTGTAGTAGATCGGCAAACCGAGCACATCGTTGACGAACGACCGTTTGACGAACCGTTCGCGCGCCACGAACACGTCCGATACGTAGAACAGCAGCGCACCGCCGAGCAGGAACATCGCGGGCGGCGTACCGGCCAACGCGATCGCCAGCGCGCTGGCCACCATCGCCGTGCTGGACGTCATGTAAGCGAGCACGGGCATGCGCAGACGGCCGAGGTACGGGGCCAACCACCGGTACAAGAACACCGTGACCGTCGCCGGTGCGATCGCCGCAAGCCAGGGCCACCGCGAAACCGGCACAAGCAAACCAAAAGCCACCACGTACGTCAATTGTCCGCACAAGAACAAGCCCAGCCCAACCGCGAACGACAGCCGCCCCGGCACTGCCAGCGCCACGTCGCCACACGCACCCAGCACCAGCCCGCCCAGGATCACCCGCGCCACAACACCATGGTCAAGCGTGCCGAGTCCAACCGCGAGTGCCACAAATCCCACCGGCGCCAAACCCTTGCAAGCGAACGCCGGCCACCGCCAGCCCCGCGCCTGACAGATCAATCGGCCAGCCACAGCGGCGACGATCGCGAAGGTCAAGACAAGGGGCAGCATGAGGTGCGCGGGGGGATCGCCACCGTACGCCACCCGGCGAGACAGCGCCACGGGAAGGATTTTCACCATCTGCTCTTCCGTGCACCCGCACTGGGTGCCATGGGGGATCTCGCATGTCTGCCGCTTGCAGCCGCAGCGCGAGCCTGGCGCGTGTTGCGAATTCCACGTTGTGGACCCGTTCGTTCGTGCTAGCGTTCTCGGCATGCTTCGTTACGTTTGTTTGGCATGGGCGCTCTTGGGTTGCGCATCAACCCCACCACCCTCGCCCGCGCACCCGGAGGCGAGCAAGGCAACGGTGGTGCCAACCGTGACACGGGAAGAGGCCCATGCGCTGGTGCAAAGAGGTGCAAAGCTTGTCGATGTCCGCAGCGCAGCGGAATACGACGAAAAGCACATCGACGGCGCCATCAACATTCCCGTTGATGAACTTGCAAGCCGCGCAGGTGAGCTTGGGTCGAAAGACCAACCGGTGGTGCTGTATTGCAAATCAGGGCGACGCGCAGATCGCGCGGCAGAAAGCCTTCGCGGAGCCGGATACACGAAAGTTGAAACCCTGGGCGGAATGGAAAATTGGTGAATTGTCTCGCGATTGTTCCAAGGGGGTGTGACGTTTTCACCCACGTCCACCTCGCGAACCACAGGGCATCTACCTTCGCCACTTCATCTGCGGATGCCCAACGCCGAGTTTCGTAACACATACACCGACGCTGGCAAGTTTCCGTCAACAACTTGCGAACCTGCGGGTCCGTCGGCTGCAGCGTCTCCGCGTTCCGCTTCAACCCAATTCGAGACTGGGTCCCACCAGCGGGATCCAGCCTGGTTCTTCCAGAGGAAGTAGGCGCGCTCAAGAATGTGCTCGTAGGCCCCCGTAGGCGCCGCTGGAAAGCTTGGAGGCACATTGATGGTCTTTGCCGCACCGGAAGCGGAAACCGCGGCGGCAAGGACCGCGCGGCGTCCGTCGACCAACAGTGGCAGCACATCACCGCCGAGGGCTAGCACGTGAGCGCCATATCGCAGTCTCAGGATCCCACACATCTTTTCGAATGATTCCGATCACTTGAACGATTCCACGGCACTGTCGTGAACTTCCCACAATGCGGTCTGCGAAGAAATTTGCGAAATCTTCGAAGATTATCTCGATCTATCGCCACCGCTCCACGAACTGGCCGCGCGTAGCTCGTGGCAAGTCATTCCGGTCAAGCGCCTCATTTCAGCCGCCCCGTATTGTCCGGGCTCCGTGGTAGACTTCGCGCATATGGCTCGCCTCGCTGGCAAGTTCTTTTCATTTCAGGAATACATCATCGTCGAACAAGACAGCAATGTCCGGCATGAGTTCCTCGATGGCGAAGTCTGGGCGATGGCTGGCGGCAGTCCGGAACATGCCGCCGTAATCATGAACGTGGGAACGGCACTCAACAACGCCCTGCGCGGGAAACCATGCAGAACTTACAGCTCCAATTTGCGCGTCCGATCGCGGTCAACTGGCTTGGCCTCGTACCCAGACGTCACGGTTGTTTCTGGCCCCGTCGAGATCGACGCTGATGATTCGAGCAAGCAAACCATCGTCAACCCGACACTGATTATTGAGGTGCTGAGTCCGTCCACGGAGGACTATGATCGCGGTGAGAAGCTCGGGCATTACAAGACAATCCCCTCCCTCGACGAAGTACTTCTCGTCGCACAAGACCGTCGCGAGATTGAGGTGGTTAGACGTGATACCGATGGAACGTGGTCGCGCGACATCGTACGTGACGGTGAAATCGTCTCGTTGAAATCAATAGGCTGTAAAATCTCGGTCGACGATGTGTACTACAACGCGCTTGTGGGCACGCGAGAGGCTGGCGGTTGATAGTTCACCTTGAGAATTCACCATCGATGTTCGACAGCGGTCGAACCAGGAGGTTCCCATGCGTCGTACGCTCGTCCCGGCTGCACTGCTCCTGCTCCTGACCGCCGTCCCCGCCCACGCGGCGACATATCGCGTGGGCAGCTCCCGCCCCTACACGACACTCGGGGCAGTCGCTCCGCTCGTGAATGCGGGCGACATCGTGGAGGTGGATGGCAACGCGACGTATGCGAGCGTGCGCTTCGCTCGCGCGGGCGCACCGGGCAATCCGGTCATCGTGCGCGGCATCCGGGTAAACGGGAAGCGTCCGGTTATCTCCGGGGGGACGAACTCCATCGAGATAGCGGGAGACCATTACGTGGTCGAAGCGTTCGAGATCACCGGCGGCGCTTCGCGTTGCGTCTACCACCACGCGCACGACGTGATCATGCGAGACCTGCTCGTGCACGATTGCCCCAAGCAAGGCATCCTCGGCGCCGATCAGGACTCGGGCTCCCTCACGCTCGAGTACTCGGAGGTCCACCACTGCGGCGGTGGCACGCAGGATCATCAGATCTACATGGCGACGGACGAGGTCGCGAACCCGGGGGCTGTGTTCCGGATGCAGCACTGCTACATCCACGACGCCAATGGCGGCAACAGCGTGAAGTCACGCGCTCAGCGCAACGAGATCTATTACAACTGGATCGAAGGCGCCCTCTACCACGAGCTCGAGCTCATCGGCCCCGACCCGAACGGAGCACCGTCCGGATGGTCCGAGGGCCTCGCGCGCGAAGACTCGGACGTCGTGGGCAATGTGCTGAGGAAGACGGGCACCTTTTCTGTCGTACGATTCGGCGGCGACGGCACGGGCCAGTCGAACGGCCGCTACCGCTTCGTGGCCAACACGGTGGTCACACAGCCGGGCGGCAGCGCCGTGTTCCGGCTCTTCACCGGCCTCGAAAGCGTCGAGATGCACGGCAACGTGTTCGCTCTGTCGGCAGCCGGCTCGTCCAACCTGCTCCGCGAGGTCGAAGCCGCCTGGACCGGAGGCCGCGTCGTCAGCGGCAGCAAGAACTGGGTGACGATGGGCGCGACCAACGTGCCCCCGGAATGGACCGGCACCCTGAACGGCGCCGCTCCGGGCTTCGTCTCCCTCGCCGGGTACGATCTCCATCCGGCGATCGGCAGCGCGCTCAAAGACGCCGGTCCGAGTAGCACCGCATCGCCCAACGGACATTCATTCCCCTCGCCGCTCGCGGTCCCGGCATTCCAGCCACCGATGCGCACCGTGGCATTGCCCG